>JGI12316J15310_10000317_pt18 | contig 23248 bp, 21 predicted proteins | sample MarCyaLeptolynsp_FD_15310 | JGI IMG/M metagenome (IMG submission 15310)
CCGGCCGCTGCCAGTTCGACTACGAGACCACGGTGGGCGGTGCCGTCGGCACTGCGATCGGGGGCGCGGGCGTGGCCACGGGTGTGGCCCTGCTGTCGGTGGGAGCGGTACGCAGCAAACGTGCGCGTCGCAGGACCGAGCAGGCCCGCGTGGACGTCGGCGCGACCGGGCTGCGCCTTCGGTTTTAGCACTTCGTGGTCGAGAACCGACTTTCCGATGTGCTGCTAGAGCACCCACGCCGCGATGGCGCCCGACACGAACGTTGCGAGGTGGTTGATGACGACCAGCATCAGCAGCTCGACGATCTCGTTTTTCCACCACCGGAAGGTGACGACGAGCACCACCGGGAACAGCACGTGAAAGGCGACGAAGAGCGCGAACGGGACCTGGGGACCGATGAACGACAGCCCCCACAGCAGCCACGGCAGCAGCAGGTGGAACGGGATCGTGTAGCGAGCGAGTCGGGCCAGGCCGGGCTGTTCCGTTTCGGGGACCTCCGCCGCATCATCGCCAGCGATCGCGCTCACCGCCGCAGTGTGCAGCCGACGGCGCGTGGCAGGTCGCGCATTGATTGCGCGCAACCAGGTTGGTTCGCCGAGGCGCTCCAGCCGCGCCCTTTTCACGCTCCGCACAACGGGCCAGCGCGCGTGGGCCGATGACGGAGCCAGTGGATCCCGAGTTCCCGCAGGTCAAGAGCCTGACGTTCGCCACGCTGCGAACGTTCGCGCCCAAGTACCTGGGCCGCGACCCGTACGACATGGTGCGCAGGCGCATCGAGCCGCCGACCCGTGTGTTGCTCGACACCAGCGAGCCCGGCGAGTGGGTCTGTGAGGCGGTGATGCGCGAGGTCCTCGTCGCGATTCACGAGGGACCGCTGGCGGGAGACCATGACGCGTTCGTTCGCTTCGCCCGCGCGTTGGCCCACGAGGGCATCACGAGGTTCATGCGGGTGTTCTTGAGCCTTGCGTCGGCCCGTTTTGTGCTCAAGCGCGTCCCCGTGGTCTGGAAGCGCCTGCGTCGAAACGCAGGAGAGGTCGTCGTCGCGGTGCAGGGCGATCGCATCAACATCCGCTACACGGACTTTCCGTTCTTCGGGACATCGACGTATCGGCTGCTGAGTTTGGCCAACTGCCAAGCCCTCGCCCACGCTGCGACGGGGCGGTTTCCGGCGGGCACGATCGTCGACTGGTCCGAGGACACGTTGGCCCTCGACTTCGATCTCAGCGCACGCGCCGACGCGTGAGGCTCGCGAGCATGTCTCCAGCGCCGGACCGGCGGTGCCCCGCCGGCGAGATCGGGCTATGCCTCCGACTTCGCGCATCCGCGGGCGATTACGCCCAACCGGGATTGGAAATGTCTAAGCGACCGCTGGTTTTCTATCGCGGTGCGCGGCCGCGGCTGCATCGACGTCCTATGCTTGGTAGCGAAGGCGGACGTGAGCGACTTCGAACGAGCGCGCCGGCCCGAGCAGAAGCTCATACGCCGGAAAGCCATCGTCGACGCGGCGGTTGCGCTGTTCGACGCGGGCGGGCTCGACGGCACTTCCCTGTCAGCGGTCGCACGCGAAGCCGGTCTGTCCAAGGCCAACCTCTATCGGTACTTCGACAGCCGTGAGGCGATCCTGCTGCAGGTCTTGTCGGACGAGCAGGCCGCATGGCTCGACCGCATCACCACGGACCTCCAGGCGATCGCGGGCAAGGACGACATCGATGCCGTGGCCAACGTGCTCGCCGACAGCCTCGCCGACCGTCCGCGGCTGCTCGCGTTGATGGCCGCGATGTCCTCGGTGCTCGAGCACAACGTCGGCATCGACACGATCCTCGAGCTCAAGCGGGGCGTGCTCGCGGACTCGTTCAAGCTCGTGTCGGCGTTTGCTGCCGCGCTGCCGTCGCTTCCGTTCGACGCGCTGGCGGACTTCGTCAAGCACTACTACTTGTTCGCGGCTGCGCTGTGGCCTGCGGCGCGCCCCAGTGCCGCGGTTGCCGAAGTGCTCGCGCGTCCCGAGTTCTCGGCGATGTGCGTTGAGATCCGGCCGTCTTTGCGGGACCACGCGCGTTTGTTGCTCCGCGGCTTGCGAGCCGGTTGAGGCGTCAGGTCGCGGGCGGGTCGACCAGACGGCGCCGCAGCGCGGCCCGAAGCGCGTCGGCCACCGCGTCGTCCTGCGCAGGGCGCAGCGCGGCGAAGCGCTGCTCGAGGCCGTCGCGGTCCGCGGTGGGCGGCCCGCTCGGCCCCGAGGGGCCGAGATCCGCCAAATCGGACGCTGTGCTGGAGCCTGTGCGGACCTTCGTTATCATGGGTCGTGGCCACCGATCTCGAGCTGCTCGTCGCCTGGAAGGATGGCGATCGCAACGCCGCCGACGAGCTCATCGCGCGCTACTTCGATCCGGTGTGTCGTTTCTTTCGCAGCAAGCTCGGTGACGACGTCGACGACCTGATCCAACGGACCTTTCTCGACTGCCTCGCCTCGCACGAGCGCTTCCGGGGCGAAGGGAGCTTCCGGTCGTACCTGTTCTCGATCGCGCACCATCGTCTGTACGATCACCTTCGCAAGGCTCAGCGTCGTCCCGCCCACGAGGATCTCGGGGCGATGTCGATTCGAGATCTCGGGACCACGCCCAGCCGCGCGGCGGCGCGCGGCGAAGAGAGCGAGATCCTGCGCGAAGCTCTGGACGCGCTGCCGCTGGACCATCGGATCGCGCTCGAGCTGGCGTATTGGGAAGACATGAGTGGCCCAGAGATCGCGATCGCGTTGGGCATTCCGGCCAACACCGTGCGCAGCCGGTTGTCGCGGGCCCGCTCGGCGCTCCGGGAGGCGATCGAAGCCGTGGCTCGGGATGATGCGTCGCGCTCCGCCGGCCTGGCGCACTTCGATCGCATCACGCGGGGTCGGTGACGGCCGAGGCTCACGGCCTCGAGCACACCCCCGCGCCGGAGATTTCCAGGCATTGCTCGCCTGGCGGGCAGTCGGGATCGCCGAGGTCGCAGAACAACCCGCAGCATCCGGCCATTGGATCGCAGCCGCCCCCGCCGTTGACGCAGGCTTGGCCGGGCGAGCACGCATTGGCGGAGTTGCAGGCGTCGCCGGGCAGGGTGTTGTCGACGACGGTCGGGGCACACGCCACGACCCCCTCGACGGGGTAACAGCCTTCGCCGGCGGGGCAGTCTTGCTCGAGGGGATCGCACGCCGCCAGACACAGGGGCAGCAGGCCGCTGTTGGCCAGGACGCAGACGGTCCCGTCGCCATCGCACGCCGGGCTCGCGGTGCTGCCCGAGCACATCTCGACGCAGGTTCCGCTCATGGTCGCCACGTCGACGTCCCAGCACATCGCACCGAGTGCACAGTTGTCGATGCCGGAGGTCGGCGTGTCGATGGTGATGCACGCACCCCCGACCGGGACCGGGTCGTCGTTGAGCCCGACGCACCGAGCGTCGCTCCACGTTCCGTTGAGGCCCCACGGCGAGCACTTGGCACACCCACCGCAGTTTTGCGCGACGGGATCGCATGACTCGCCGAGCGCGACGCCGGGGTCGTTCTCGCAGCCCATCACGTCGTCGTCGTCGTCGTCATCGTCGTCGTCGTCGTCGTCGTCGCCGACGTTGTCGTCGTCATCATCGCCGCTGTTGTCGTCGTCGTCGTCGTCGCCGCTGTCGTCGTCGTCGTCGTCATCGGCGCCGCCGGGGCCACCGCCGGGGCCGCCCCCGGGACCGCCTCCATCGACGCCGGCGCCGCCAGTGGCTGCGTCCTCGTCGCCCACGCACAGGTTGGACAGGCACTGCAGGCCATCGAAGCAGTCGCCCTGGATGCAGGGGCCAGTCTCGAAGCCCGCCGCATCGGCGGCTGGTTGGGCACAGCCCGCCGCGACCAGCGTCGCGGCCAAACAGATCCATCGTGTCTCGAACATCGGGTGTCTCTCGGTGTCGGGGGTTGTCATGGGGTCAGCAGGCCGCTCCGCACTGAATGGCGGCGACGGTGCACAGCAGGTGCCACTCGTTGGTGCAGCAGTCGGCCAGCGTGTTGCAGACGCATGCTTCGACGGTCGCGTCGCCGCAGCCGGCGTTCGCGGACACGGTGCAGCACGGACCCGTCTCGGCCATCGGACAGTTTTGGCCGCACTGGGCCGAGGTGGCGACGCACATGCCGTCCCACGCGTTGTCGCAGCAGAAGGTGTCCGCCTGGCATACGCAGGCTTCGATCGTCGGATCGGAGCATCCTGGCGTCTGTTGGGCGACGCAGCACGGACCTTCTTCGTTCGTGCCGTCGTCCCCCGCATCGGACGCGTCGTCGTTGCTGTCGTCGTTGTCGTCGTTGCTGTCGTCGTTGCCGTCGTCGTTGCCGTCGTCGTTGCCGTCGTCGTTGCCGTCGCCGTTGCCGCCGTCGTTGCCGTCGTCGTTGTCGTTGCCGTCTTCGGCGGCATCGTTGCCGTCGTCGGCGGCCGCGTCGTCGGCACCATCCTCTGCGGCGCCGTCGTTGGACCCCTCGGCGCTGTCCGATCCGGCGGCCTCCTGATCGGATACGCACAGGCTCGACAGGCACATCAGCCCATCGAAGCAGTCGCCTTCCACGCACGGCCCGGTCTCCATGCCGGGGTCGGCGCCCGGCTCGGGGCCAGCGCAGCCGCTAGCGCCAACCAGCCAAAAACCGGCTGCGAGGGCGAGTTGGGCACATCTGAGGTTCATGCCGGGGTGGGCGCTCGGCGCCGACGATTGATCCCCGCCACACGTGTCGGAACGCTCACGTTGCAATCACGGATCACCCGAGCCGGACGGACGCCAACCCGCTCGATGAATCGACGACGCTTTCACTTCATGGGCGCCTCCGTCCTCGGGGCGGTGGCGGGTCTGCTCGCGAGCCTTTCGACCGCGGCGTGTGATCCCACCGAGGCATGTACAGCCGGCACCGAAGGCTGCGCATGCATGGAGAACTCCTGCCTCGGCGACCTGGTCTGCCGCTCGGGTGCCTGTGTGGACATCTTGTCCTCCGGCGATGACGACGACGACGCCAGCGACGACGACGACGACGACAACGACGACGACAACAACAACGGCGACAACGGTGACGGCGGCCCGGTCGATCACTGTGGCCAAGGTAGTGGTCTGACGGTCACCGGATCGCTCAAGACCAACGTCGCCAACATCGTCTTCGATCGCGTGACCGCGGAGATCCGCCACAAGCGCGACATCGACGAGTTCGAGGATGGCTGCGTGAACTTCATCCGCTTCGTGCTCGGGAGCGGTGATGGCTGCGAGCTCGCGGTCGAGGCTCACTCCTTCTTCACGCCGCAGGGGCGGCTCGAGGTTCAAGGGTTGCGCTTCTCCGCTGACTCGCAGTGCCCGGACTTTCCCGATATCGCCGAGGGCGTCTACCAGATCGGTGCCGCCGGCCTGGTCACCGACGGCAGCGGCATCGCCGGCGAGCTCGAGGTGCCCGACCGGAACTCGGCCGAGTCCTGCGTCTCGGGCGACTACCACCTGTTCCTCGCGGGCACGCTCGAGGGCGGCATCGACAACCTGCTGGTCAAGCCGACCGAGCTGGTCATCTCGGGTGCCTTCGATTCTCTCGCACACGATCAGTCCTGCCCCTCGTTCTGACCACATCGCCCCCATCCCACTCGGGCGGATTCGAGCCCGCGGTCCGTGATATTCGTGATCCATGAGCTTTGGATTGCGGAGGGGGACACGAGGGCTGGGGGCGTGGGCGGCGGTCGCGTTGCTCGTCGGTTGCCCCACCGGAGAGAAGGCGCCGCCCGGGGATGGCAGCGCCGGGGCCGACGACACCGGCACGGGTGACGGCACCACGGGGATGGCGACGGGGGACACCGACGCCACCGTTGGGTCTGCCGACGAGGGATCGGGCGGAGGCACGATGGGCTACTCGCCGATCGTGGTCGAATGCGGCGAGTTTCCCCCGTTGGCCGAAGGAGCCGACTTCGTGCACCTCCCGATCGTGTACGGCGGCGACGGCATCTACACGTGGTCGGCGTCGGGCCTCCCCGATGGCCTCGACATCGACCCATACGACGGTGAGATCGACGGCGCGCCCGCGGCGGAGGGCGAGTACGACATCACGCTGACGGTGACCGACGGCTCGGATGGGGCAGGGGAGGTCACTTGCTCGGTCACCGTTGCGTCACCGCTTCAGACGACGACGCCCGACGGCCCGCTCGCCGACAACGCCTGCATTTCGGGCAACGGCACGATCAACGACGTGATCGTCGAGGGTACGGGAGACGGTTCGCCGATCACCTGCAGCATCGAGGACGGCAGCGGCAATGGTCGCGTCCCCGACGGGATCACCATCAACCCGGAGACCTGCGCCATTGAGGGCACGGTGGAAACGGAACGCTTCGGCGTGTACGCGTTCATGGTGCGCGGTGAGCAGAGCGGCGTGTCGGTATACGCCCCGTACTGCGTGACCCAAGACGACGATGCGAACACCTATGCCGTCGATGCCGATCATTCCGGCGCGAGCGGCGTGCCGCAGGCCCCCCTGGTCGGGTTCTTCGATCCCGACGGCACGACCACAATCGGCACGAGCGGCGATCCCCACTATACGGCGATCGATCCCACGGTCTGCGCGGGCAGCATGAGCTGCTACTTCGGCTTTCTGTTCCACATCAACAGCTCGCCGTTCGACGGGGACACGTTCGACATCACCGACGACGGGCTCGTGCTGGACATGGACGACAACCGGATCGGCCTGTCCCACGGACTCTCGGCCACGGCGACGGAGATCGCGGACGAGTTTCGCGACCGGCCCTGGATTCAGAACGTGACGATGACCTACTGCCTGAGCCCCAGCAACAGCGACTGCGTGGGGTCCACGGCGATCACCGAGAACGCGGGTGCGCAGCTGGAGATCAGCATCTTGATGTTCCCGCAGTCGGGGTGATTCGATCCCCCTGATGTCGGATCTCGAACAGACGCCGCGGCTCGAGCCCGAGCGTCTCGAGGCGCTCGTTGCGTCGGTCTACGGACTGACCGGCGAGCTGTCGGCGCTTCCCTCCGAGCGCGACCAAAACGTTCGCGTCGATGCGGGCCCGCAAGGCCGCTTCGTGCTCAAAGTCGCCGCGGCGGACGAGGATGCGGCGTTCGTCGACGCGCAACACGAGGCACTGGCGCGGGTTGCGAAGGCGGTTCCGATCTGTCCGCGCGTGGTGCCGACGCTCGATGGCGCTCCGACGAGCATGGTCGAGCACGACGGGCGCCGACACCTCGTGCGCCTGGTGACGTGGCTCGACGGTACGCCGCTCGCCAATGCGACCGAGCCCGGACCGGCGCTGCTCCTCGATCTGGGGCGCCGCCTGGGCGAGCTCGATGCCGCGCTGGCGGGCTGGGACCATCCTGCCCTTCACCGTCCGTTCGAGTGGAGCCTGGCCCAGGGGACCGACGTCGTCGGTCGCTACGCCGCGCTCGTCGACGACCGCGAGCATCGCGGGCGCATCGATACGCTGATGGACCGGGTGCATCGAGACACCCTGCCGCTGCTCGGGTCTGTGCGGCGTGGCGCGATTCACAACGACGCCAACGACCACAACGTCGTGGTCGACGATGCCGGGACACGAGTCAGTGGGATCATCGACTTCGGCGACATGCATCACGGCTGGGTGGTGGGGGAGCTCGCGATTGCGGCCGCCTACGCGATGCTCGACGCCACCGAGCCACTGGACGTGGTCGCGTCGCTCGTGGCGGGGTATCACCAGACATACCCGCTGCGCCCCGATGAGCTGGACGCCGTGTGGGGGCTTGCGTGCCTGCGCCTGTGTGTCAGCGCGGCGATGGCCGCCCACCAGAAGCGCCAACGTCCCGGCGACCCGTACCTCGAGATCAGCCAGGGACCGATACGCCGCACTCTGCCCAAGCTGCTCGAACGCCCCTTTGCGCTGGGCCGCCAGGTGGTGCGCGACGCGGCGGCGGATCGCGTCGCGCCCGCGCGGCCCGCATCGACCGAGCACGTCGCGAGCGGTCGCGCCGAGCGAATCGGGTCGAGTCTCTCCATCGGCTACCGGCGTCCCGTGCACCTGTCGCGCGGCTGGATGCAGTACCTGCTCGACACCGAGGGCCGGCGACTGCTCGACGCCTACAACAACGTGCCGCACGTCGGGCACGCGCATCCGCGAGTGGTGGCGGCCGCGGTGCACCAGCAGCGACGCTTGGCCACCAACACCCGGTATCTGTACGAAGCGCTGCCGCACTACGCACAGAGGCTCACCGCCACGCTGCCCGAGCCGCTGTCGGTGTGCTTCGTCGTCAACTCCGCGAGCGAAGCCAACGAGCTCGCGCTGCGCTTGGCTCGGGTCGCGACGAGGCGGCGCGACGTGCTGGTGCTCGATGCCGCGTACCACGGGCACACCACCGGGCTCATCGACATCAGCCCGTACAAACACCGGGGGCCGGGCGGAGAAGGGACACCAAGCGGGGTACACGTGGCGCCGCTGCCCGATCTGTACCGGGGACGGTTCCGGTCGCCCGCGCACGACGACTCGGGGGTCGCGGATGCGGTCGCCGGTTACGTCGCCTCCGTTCAGGCGTGCCTCGACGCGGCGCCGGGGCAGGTGGGGGCGTTCATCGCCGAGACGTGCCCCAGCGTCGGTGGCCAGCTCGTGCTTCCCCGAGGGTATCTGCCCGAGGTCTACGCACGAGTACGGGCGGCGGGGGGATTGTGCATCGCCGACGAGGTTCAGACCGGCTACGGGCGCCTCGGCGACTGCTTCTACGCATTCGAGGAACACGGCGTGGTGCCTGACGTCGTCGTCCTGGGCAAGCCGATCGGCAACGGACATCCGCTCGCCGCGGTCGTCACCACGCCCGCGATCGCAGAGGCGTTCGACAACGGGATGGAGTTCTTCAGCACCTTCGGGGGCAACCCGGTCTCCTGTGCGGTCGGGATCGCCGTGCTCGACGTCGTGCAGGACGAGGGGCTGATGGCGCACGCGGGGCGGGTCGGCGAGCGGCTCGTCGCGGGGCTGAGGTCGCTCGCGGCGCAGCACCCCACCGTGGGGGACGTACGCGGACGCGGTCTATTCCTGGGCGCCGAGCTCGTCAGCGACCCCGAGGCTCGGGTCCCGGACGCGGCGCGGGCGACCGCGGTGGTCAACGTGATGCGGGACGCCGGGGTCTTGATCGGGACCGACGGGCCGGACCACAACGTGCTGAAGATCCGGCCGCCGATGCCCTTCGATCTCGACGATGCAGACCGTCTGCTCGAGACGCTGTCGGACGCCCTGCACGCCGAGCCGCCCTCGGCTTGACCGACTTCCAACTCAACCGGACAGCCACTGCTCGACCGCGTCCGCGAGGGGATCGGCGGCACCACCGGTCTTGCGGTAGGCGTCGCGAGCCTCGGTCGCGAGGGCCGCCGCCTCTTTGGCCGCATCGCCCCGAGCCCGCAGCGCCCGCGCAAGCGCGAATCGAGCGTCCGCCTGCACCAGACCGGGCAGCTCGACGCCCTCCAGACGCGCCATCGCATCGCGCAGCGGCTCGACGGCCTCGGCACCTCGGCCTGCCTCGAGCAGATCGAGCCCCAGGCCCGTCAGCGCGACCGCAGCCATGCCGGGCTCGCCGACGCCGTCGCGCCAGATCTCGGCGGCCTCGCGGTGGGCCGCCTGCGCATCCTCGAGACGTCCCAGATCGCGCAGCGCATCTCCTTTGTAGGACGTCGCGCTGGCGAATGCATCGCGTTGGTCATGGGCGTCGGCGATCGTGCGCGCACGGTCGAGGAGCTCGAGCGCCTGGTCGGGGTGCTCCGCGGCCAGGTGCGCGATCCCGAGGTTGATGAGCGAAGCTGCGACCTGCGGATCGTTGTCGCCCCAGTTCGCGACCATGCGGACATGGCTGCGCTCGAGCAGCGAGACCGCTTCGTCCACGCGACCCTGGAGCCGCCGCAAACCACCCAGGTTGTGCATGATGACCGCGACGTTGGGATGGTCGGGCCCGAGCAAGGTCTGCGCCGCGGCAAGCGCCCGCTCGGCGCTGCTCGCCGCGGCATCGAAGTCGCCGAGCCGCTCCTGAATCGTCGCGAGGTTGGCGAGCATCATCATCACCTTGGGATGCTCGGGGCCCAGCGCGGCGCTGGTGATCTGAAGGGCCTCCTCGGACGTGCGGCGGGCGTCCTCGAAGCGCCCGCGATCGCCGAGCACGGACGCGAGGTCGGCGAGCTGGGTGCCCACGTCGGGATGGTCTGGACCGAGCACCGCCCGGCGCAGCTCGAGCGCGGCCCGCATCTTGATCTCCGCTTCGGCGGGCCGCTCCATGTCTCGCAGCACGTTGCCCTGGTTTCCCACGGCCGTCGCCACGTCCGGGTGTTGGTCGCCGCGGTTGGCACGAAGCATCGCTTCGACGGTCCGATAGTGCTCGAGTGCCCGCTTGGGTGCCCCTTCGCGCTGCTCGAGGATGCCCATCGCGTTGTGGTACGAGGCTGCGACCTGCGGGTCTTCGCCCAGTCGCTGCAGCGCGCCCTCGGCATGGCCGGCCCAGGTGCGCGCCGCAGGCACGTCGCCGAGGTACTGGGCGAGCAGGAATACGAGCACGGCGCTCGTGCCGGCGGCGAGCCGGTCGTCACTCGCTTCGGACGCCGTCCAAAACGCTTCTTCGAGCGCGATGCGGGCGTCTTCGTAGCGACCGGCGTCCCGAAGGACCCGGCCGTGCAGGCTGAGCACCTCCGCCGTCAGCTGGGCGTGCTCGAGCGTGCGAGCCCGATCGAGCAGGGCCTCGGTCTGGACCACCGCTTCGTCGCCGAGAAACCCGGCATCGAGCGAGGCCTCGACCCGCGACAGATCGGCTTGGACTGTGCCCACGGCCGCAGCGATCCGTGGGGGCACGGGGCGCTCGTTTCCCGTGACGCAAGCCGCGGGCGCCGGTAGACGATTGACCGCTGCCACGGCGCGCTGCACCGCCCCTTTGTCCGCGATCGCGAATGCATCGAGCAGCGCGCTTGCCCGCACCTTGGCTCGGTTCAGGCACAGCATGCGGACATCGAGCTCCGGCTGCTGATGGAGCTCGCACGCCTGGGTGCGGGCGTGGTGCCAGTCGCCGACGAATGCATCCATCCGAGCCGCGACCTCGTTCCACGTCGCGGTGGCGTACGACAGCTGCGAGTCGAGGAATGCCCCGGCGATCTCGGTCCGCCGCGCATCGTCCCAGACGCCGGCCCACTGCGCTTGGTCGATCTCGCACTTGGCCGCTGGGGGCACCGCCCACGCAACGAGTCCCGCGACACCGGCGATGCCGATGCCTCCGAGCACCCAGCGGGTCGGCGAGGGACGACGGGCGCGGTCCAAGGCCGACAGCAGCGCGGCCATGCTGGGGTAGCGCGCGTCGGGGTCGGTCGACATCCCGCGCCGGACCACGCGCCACACCCGGAACGGAACGTCACCGCGGTCGACGCTGCCGAAGTCACCGGCCTCGATGCGGCGCCGCAGGGTCCTTCGATCCGGGGCGAGAAACGCTCGCCGGTGAAACAAGCCCTCGAACAGTGCGACGCACAGCGAGTACTGGTCGGTGCGTGCGTCGACGCCGTCGAGCCGATACTGCTCGGGAGCCATGTATGCGGGCGTGCCCATGACCGTGCCCACTTCGGTCAGCGCGTCGTCGAGCCCCGTGCGTGGGCCGTCGGTGATCGCATCCATGCTGACCGACCCGGTCCCCGTCGAGTCGCTGGGACGGGGGGGCCGCGCGAGACCGAAGTCGAGCACCTTGACCCGACCGTCGTCCGCGATGATCACGTTGGCGGGCTTGAAGTCGCGATGGACGAGCCCCTTGGCATGCGCCGCCGCCAACCCGCGACCGGCGGCCATGAACACGTCGACGACCGCGCCCCACGTGCGGGCCTGCTTGGCGAGCCAGCGATCGAGCGGGCGCCCCGCCACGAGCTCCATCGCGATGAAGACCTGCCCCTCGTGGTCGCCGACTTCGAACACGGTCACGACGTTCTCGTGGGACAGCTGGGCGAGGGCTTGGGCCTCCCGGCGTAGGCGAGCCACCTGCCGGTTGTCGATGCGCTTGGCGAGCAGGAGCTTGAGGGCGACCCGACGCTCGAGCTCCTCGTCCCAGGCGGCGTAGACCAGGCCCATGCCGCCGCGCCCGAGGATCCGCTCGAGCCGGTAGCGCCCGATGCGCTGGCGGCCCGGTTCGGGGATGTCGGAAGGCAGATCACGCCCAGTGGCCTCGCTCAGCGCGAGCGTGACCGCTTCGGCGTCGGTCTTGCCGTCACCTTCCCCCACATCTGAAGTTTGGCCTACTGCGCGCCGGATCGCACGGCCGTTCTCGTTCATTGCGTGGCGTGGCGCGCGATCCGGAGCCCCTGCTGCGAGGCCCAGGCGCGAATCACCCGCATCGGTCGGGGACCGGGGAGGCGATTGGCAAAGCCGCGGATCTGCACCAGCGCACCCGCCGTGGGGTCGAGCTCGATGGTGTAGCGCGGGTGCGCTGTCGCTTCCCCGACGCGACAGCGCAGCGACCAGATCCGGCTCTTGCCGCGCCAACAAGCGGACGTGTAGTCGGCGACGCAGTGACGCAGCGTGGCGCCTTCGATGCGCAGCGCTTTCGCGTTGCGCAGCTCGACGATGTCCCAGGTCAGCGGGCGATCGCCGTCCTCGCGCCAGGTCATGCCGACGACCGAAGAGGCCGGCCACTGCGGGCCGTCCCGGGTCATCGTGGGCAGCGCAGCCAGTCGCTCGAGCTCGCGTCGCAGCGACGCCACCGTGCGGCCCTTGATCGAGAAGTCGGGGCAGCGCGGAGGCTCGATGAGGTCCTCGTGCGGCATCCGGATCACCGTGGGGGCGAGCGCGACCGCGTGAATGCCGTCGACGATTTCCTCGACGTGCTCGGGTAGCAGGTCGTCCCAGTGATTGACCAACCAGTGCACGACCGGGCGCCAGAACGCACCGTCGTCGAGTGTCCGACCCAGCCGCGAATCGATGACCGCTTCCGCGAGCGCATCCGGGCCTCCGAGCCCGAGGACCTCCGCGCGACGCAGGGCGGCGGCGACGGTCAGGTGCGGCGGGGAAACGAGAAAGATGTGCTCCATCTTTCGCGTCATCGGAATCGATAGACCGCTGACCTTGCGAAACGGCAGGCCGCGCACGTGCTGGATGAACCACCACCGCAGCATCGCGGCGGACGCACCCTCGCCGGGCAACAGCCACACCGGCACGAGGATCGGTGGCGCAGGGTAGCGACCGAAGAGGTGACTGGTCAGCGAGCCGAGCGAGCCGTACAGCCCCTGGCCTGCGTTGCGCCAGGCCCCGGGCGAGGACTGCCAGCTCGCCCGATACCGTGCGATTCGTACGAGGGCCTGGACCGCCGCGACGTCACGATGGCCGCCCGCGCTCGGACGTAGAAGGTCAGAGCGGGCCCGCGCGACCGAGACGAGGCGGCGCAAGGCGTCGCGGGCGTCCGGATAGTATTTCAGGGCGTGCAAGCCCGAATGCACGGCAGCATCGAGCCGTCGCCGCGCGTGCTGATGCAGCGAAGGTGACATCTCCCCGTCTCCTGACGGTGGGTGGCAGCAAGCGGTGAAGCCCTCGGGACGAGGGCGGAACTCGGTACGGCAGGCGCAACCGAGGCACCTGCCTGCTCAGGAGAAGGGAGTCAGCATCGCGGACTGGGTTTGACCGGCGGATGCTGGGTTGTCAAGGCACGCACCACGAACAAGCCCGTGGACGATGTCTCGTCCACGGGCTCGAACCGTGAATGCCTGCAGTCGCGACTAGCCGGGCGGCTCGGTGAACTCGGCCAAGTCGCCGCCGCCGACCTCGTAGACCGCGCCTCCCGACGTGGCCCAGAAGTGGTTGAGCACGCCGAAGCCCATACCTTCGACCGCCTGACCCGCGGTCCCCTCGTAGCTGAACAGGTTCTCCTGAACCCAGCCGAGGTTGGCGTCGAGCCGGTACTGGCCGATGAAGTCCGACGTCATGTCCGAGACGTAGACATACGGGATGCCGGTCTCGGGCTGGGTGACGACCTCGAGCCCGTCCATGTGGCTGCCCGCCAGCGACGGGTAGTAGAACGCGATGCCCCAGGCGTCGGTGGCCGCGTCGTGCTGGAAGACGCGACGGTTCTGCTCGTTGGACGCGTACCAGACCTGGTTGACGTCATCGAAGCCGATCTGCGCGAACGTGTTGGCCCAACCCGGCGGGTTGAAGATGATGTTCGTCGCGCCGCCGCCGGCCCACAGCATCTCCTCGACGTTGCTGCCGCCGATCCACAGGCCGATGTCGTTGACGTAGATCTCCGAGACCGACTGACCCTTGCTGCTCGGCCAGGGGATGTTCTCGATGAACGTCAGCACGCGCTCCTCGATCGGTCCCATGTCGTCGGGGTTGTCGGGGTGCTGGTTGGGCTCGAAGACGCCGTCGCCATCCGAGTCCAGCAGCTCCACCTCGTACACGTCGACCGAGGTGCCCCGGTTGATGTAGAGGCGGTTCTCGAAGCTGTCGACGTCGTAGCCGCCCTGGAACACGTCGCCGTTGGCGAAGTACGCGTACTGGTAGTAGACGCCGGTCGGCTCGGTGGTGCCCAGCGGCGCAAGCGGTGCGCAGGTCGGCATCGGCTGAGACATGTCGCAGCCCTGACCCGCCGCGGGGTCGCAGGTCTCGAGGATCTGCCAGGAGTTCGCCGCGGTGCACTGCATCACGTGCGGGCCCGAGCAGGTGTACTGCCCCTCGAGGCACGTCACGCAGCCGACGGCGTCGAGGCATGCGCCGGGAACACAGTTGGTGTCCGCGACGACATTGCCCATGTCTCCACACTGGATGGCGTAGTTGTCGTCATCGCAGTAGATGCCCTCGTCCTTGTATTTGCAGAAGAGGTCTCCGCCGGCGCCGACATCGAAGAAGGTCTGGGGACCATCGTCGTCATCGTCGTCATCGTCGTCGTCGTCGTCGCCCTGGTCTCCGCCGCCGGAGCCGTCCGCGTCGTCGTCGTCATCGTCATCGTCGTCGCCGCCGATGCCTTCGGTGGCCGTGATGCCGCCGGCCGTCGGCGCACCATCGTCGCCGGCCTTTTCGCCGCCACAGGCGCTGAGGCACAACCCGAGCGCGCTGGCGCTCGCTACGAACAGATAGCTCTTCGTCATCATTTCCCCCTTATCGACGTGGCGGTGGGCAACCAGCGCACGACCGAACAAAGACAACCCGCAGCCACGGTACCGCGTCGGCGCGTCCGAAACAACTGGAGCATCAAATCGCAGACGGCAGCGCGAGCCATCGGTTGCGGCCTACGAGAACCATGCGAACGCAACATTTCCCACGCCTATCGTGGTCTCCAAGACCACGAATCCCGCCCTTGGGAGTCGTTCCAATTCGGCGGCGGTAACGCGAGCCCACGACTGTGGGCGGTACCCCCCAAGACGGACGCGATGGTGTGGCGTGCAGGTCACCGAGATCGGCGACCGATCAGTCGTCGATGAGGTGCTCGCGATAAGCCGCGAGCTCGGCCCGGCGCTCGTCACTGACGCGGGGATAATGTAGGTCCAGTTCCTCGAGGCGGGTCAGCACGATCTTGGCGACCATCAGCCGCATCGCTCGCTTGTCGTCCGCCGGGACCACGTACCAGGGACAGTCGGCCGTGGACGTGGCCCCGATCGCATCCTGGTACGCGGCCATGTAGTCGTCCCAGTACTTGCGCTCTTTGACGTCCGCCTCGGAGAACTTCCAGTTCTTCTCCGGCTCGTCGATGCGGTCGACAAAGCGTTGGCGTTGTTCGTCGCGTGACACGTTGAGGAAGAACTTGACCACGCGGGTGCCGTTGCCGTGGAGGTACTCCTCGAGATTTCGGATCGCGCGATAGCGGGACTCCCACAGCGCGCTCATGTCCTCGGTCTGCTCGACCGGGAGGCGTTGCGATTGGGTGACGATGCCGGGGTGGACCTTCGCGACCAGGACTTCCTCGTAGTAGGACCGGTTGAAGATCGTGATGCGACCGCGCTCGGGCATGCGCTTGTTGGTCCGCCACAAGAAGTTGTGGTCGAGCTCTTCGTCGGTCGGCTTTTTGAACGCGTGCACCTTGATCCCGTGCGGATTGACTCCACGCATCACCTTGCCGATGGTCCCGTCCTTGCCGGCGGCGTCCATCGCCTGGAAGATGAGCAGCATCGCGTAGCGGTTGTGCGCGTACATCATCGACTGCAGCTCGTCGATCTCGTCCGCGTAGTCGTCGAGTCGCGCGCGGTAGTCCTTTTTGTCCTCGTACGGGGCGGACTCCAGTCGGTTGGGGTAGTCCGCGAGGTCGAACGAGCCGTCGCCGCGGTACGTGACCTGCTCGAGGTCGACGTTGAGCTTCATGGTCCGGACAGGTTCGACCAAATCGGGTCGTCAGCGCAAATCACCCGGTCCCCGAAGCGTCGGGCGACATGGTGTACTGTCCTGACGCCATGCCGGAGCGGGCCGACGTCGACCGGGAGGGGACGACGAGGCGCTCGTCCACGGCGGTTGCATCGATCTCCGGGTACGCCTTGGCGGGCCTGCTCGTCGCGTTGCTCGTGCTGCCGCTGCTGGCGTTGCTGCTGGCCTCGAGCCCGGCCTCGATGCAGCAGGGGATGGAGCATCGGCTCTTTGGTCCGGCGCTATGGCTCTCGGCCAAGACCACGGCGGTCAGCCTCGCGATCGTGGTGGTCTCGGGAACGCCGTTGGCGTGGTGGCTCGCCACGGCGCGCCCGGGACGGACCCGGGTCGTGGCGGCGCTGGTCGACCTGCCCATCGTCATCCCGCCCGCCGTCGTCGGCGTGGCGCTGCTCGAGGCCTTTGGTCGACAGGGATTGCTCGGCCCGGCGTTGCAGGCCGTCGGCATCACGCTGCCGTTTTCCAGCGCCGCCGTCGTGGTGGCGCAGGTCGTGGTCAGCAGTCCCTTCTACGTGCAGGCGGCGGCCAATGCCTTTCGTCGCGTCGATCCGGATCTGATGGCGGTGGCGCGAACGCTCGGTGCACCGCCGCCCGCTGCGTTTGTTCGAGTGGCGCTGCCCGTGGCCATGCCCGGCCTGGTGGGCGGTGCAGCGTTGGCCTGGGCTCGCTCGGTTGGTGAGTTTGGCGCAACGCTGCTGTTCGCGGGCAACTTTCCCGGCACGACCCAGACGATGCCGCTCGCGATCTACACGGCACTCGAGTCCGATGTCGATGCCGCCGTCGCGATCGCAGTCGTGCTCGCCGGCATGGCGCTCGCTGTGTTGGTGGCGCTGAGAATCGGCCCGGTGGTGTGGCAAGCCTGGCGCGCCCGGGGGGAGCAACGCCCGTGAAGTGGCGCGCGGAGGTACGCGTCCGCGTGGGCGCGCTGACCCTCGAGGTCGCGCTGGAAGGGGACAACCATCCGATCACGGTCGTGGGTCCCAACGGCTCGGGCAAGACGACGCTCCTGCGTGCGCTGGCCGGGGTCGTCAATCCCGATGCGGGGCGGATTCAGATCGGGGAGCGCGTCGTGTTTTCGAGCGACGACCGCGTCGCGTTGCCCCCCGAGGCGCGCCGCATCGGCTACGTGCCGCAGGGATACCGCTTGTTTCCGCATCTGCGGGTCGAGGACAACGTCGCGTTCGGTCTGACCTACGCCCAGCCCGGACGCTCGCGAGCGCAGCGACGCCAGGCGGCGCGAGAGATGCTCGAGCGGCTCGACGCCGCGGGGCTGGCCGATCGCATGCCCCTACGTCTGTCGGGCGGCGAGCAGCAGCGGGTCGCGCTTGCTCGTGCCCTCGTGGTCGAGCCCGATCTCGTGCTCCTCGACGAGCCCCTGTCCGCGCTCGATGCCGCCTCGCGCCGGACGATGAGAGCGACGCTCGTGGAGCATCTGCGTTCGCACGCCGGCCCCGCAGTCGTCGTGACCCACGATCTTCGCGACGTGCTCGCGTTCGGGGGCACGGTCTATGTGCTCGAGGACGGCCGCATCGTGCAGCACGGCGCGCCAGAGGCGTTGCGCGCCGAGCCGGCCACGCCGTTCGTCGCCGAGCTGTTTGGCGTGTGAACGGGGCCGCCGCTCAGGGCTCGGCCCGGAGCAAGCGAACGTTGAGGTCGACGACGGTGTCGAGCAAAGCGCCGAGCTGGCTTGCGTCTTGCTCGTGGGCGAGGGCGAGCCAACGGTCGGTGATCGTATTGAGCGCCAAGACGACGTCGATGAGCTGGTCGACCTCGAGGTCATCCCGAACGGCTCCGATCGACTGTCCTTGGGTGATGACCCGAGCGAACGATTCGCGGAGCCCACCCATGCCTTCGGCCATCGCGACCACGTGCATCGCCTCTTCGATCTGCGTGCTGCGGGTCATCGCCCGCATCATGTGGGCGACCCGCGGCGACCGTCCGAACACCGCGAGCGCCTGGTCGTACATCCCACGGAAGGCGACCCAGAACTGCTCCGGCGTCTCGGTCACGCCGAAGGCTTCATCGAGCGGGCCGAGCTGCGCGAACACGGAGTCCACCAGCGTCGCCCACAAGTCCGCCTTGCCGTCGAAGGCGTAGTACATCGCGCCCTTGGAGAGCCCGGCGGCTTCGATGATTCGGTTCATCGAGGCGGCGGAGTAGCCATGCGCGCCGAACTCCTCGGCTGCGGCGTCGAGGATCTGGTCGCGGCGCTCGAGCGGGAGCCGATGGAAGCGGGGCAGAGGCATCGCGAGAATGCGGGTCTTGCGCGGTCGAGGTCCGGGCGGAAGAAACTGCGCAGAGCATGGCACTGAGGCGCCCTGAGCTCGACTCCATGGACATACCATACGGTCAGACTCATAAGTCAGACCAGATGGTCTTGAAAAACGCGCACCTGATTTTGTGCGTCTTGCTGGCCTGTGACGCGGGGGCCGAGCCCGCTGAGCAGACCGATGGTGACCCCGACGACGAGGTGGCGGTCCAGGCCGAGCTCGCGGTCGAGGTCGAGCGGGTCGCGGGCACGTCGGGGCACTACCCGCTGCGCACGCTCGGGGCGATCGAGCCGGCGACGTCGCACGCGGTGTCGATCGGAGCACCGGGTCGGGTGCGATCGGTGCACGCCGACGTCGGGGACCGGGTCGAGGCCGGGACCGTGCTGTTGCGGCTCGACCCCAAGCGCGACGAGCTGGCCGTGCAGCGGGCGCGTGCGCAGTCGCAGCGCGTCTCGGTCGAGCTCACGCGCGCGCAGCAGGAGCTCGCGCGCATCGAGGCGCTACGCGGGGAGGGGATCACCAGCGCCGAGACGCTCGAGCAGGCCCAGGCGCGGGTCGATCTCGCTCGGGCCGCCGCGGCGGATGCCAGGGCAGCCGGGCGATTGGCGCGGCACGAACGGGGGCAGGCGATCGTACGGGCACCGGCCGCCGGCGTGGTGACCCGTCGCGCCATCGAAGACGGAGAGCGGGCGCTGCCGGGCGAGGCCCTGCTGACGATCGAGTCCGATGCGCTCGAGGTTGCAACGTGGATCTCCGAGCGAGACGTCGCTGGGGTGGCGCTCGGTGACGTGGCCATCGTCTCGACGCAAAGAAGCGAGACGTTCGAGGCGCGCGTCATCGAGATCGATCGACACGCGCAGGGACGAACCGGAAACTTCGGGGTTCGACTGGCGCTGGACACCGATGTCAGTCCCCGGCCCGGGCAGACCGTCGAGGTCGTTGTCCAGGTCCGCGCCGAGGCAGAGGTGCCCACGATTCCCGAGTCTGCGCTCGTCAGCCGTGAGCGGCGCCTTGCCGCATTCGTCGTCGAACGAGGCCGGGTCCGTCGCGTGTTCGTGCGACTCGGTCCCCCGCGAGCGGGCCGTGTCCCCGTCCTCGAGGGGATCGAGCCCGGGACCGCCGTGGTCGTGGGTGGGGTGGAGGGGCTCACCGACGGGCAGACGATCACGGTCGCGGCCGGCGGGATGGGACCGCGGTGATGCGGGGATTGATCCGCTACTTCGTCGAACGCCCGCGCGTCGTCGGGCTGCTGACCGCCGCAGTGGCACTGCTCGGTCTGCTCAGCCTGGGCGCGGTTCGCTACGAGAGCTTTCCGAAGGTCGCAATCGGGGTCGTCAACATCACGACGGTGCATCCCGGCTATGGCCCCGAAGACGTCGAGCTGTCGATCACGGCACCCATCGAAGACGAGGTGCTCGAGGTCGCCGGCGTCCACCGCGTCAGCTCGGCGAGCATGGAGGGGCTGTCGGTGGTCACGGTGAGGCTCGACCCCGACCTGGACGACGAGGACGGCGAGCGGGCCGTGTCGCGCCTGCGCGAAGCGGTCGACCGGGCCCGTTCACGGCTGCCCACGGATCTGCTCGAGGACCCCGAGGTGCGCGAGCTGTCCTCCGGGGAACTCCCGGTGGCGCAGCTGCACGTCACGACCGACGCCGGCGAGGTGCACGAGGAGGTGTTGCGACAGACCGCGGACCTGATCGCCGCGGGGGCCCGCGAGCTGGCCGGCGTCGGCGAGGTCGATACGGCGGGCCGGCGCGAGCGCGAGGTTCGAATTGCCCTCGATCCGGTTCGCGCCGAACGACTCGGTATCGGGGTCGACGAGCTCGAGGCGGCCTTCGCCCGCCGAAACGTGCGTGATACGGGCGGCGCGATCGATGCGGTCCTCGGGCGCAAGAACGTGGTGACGGTGGCTGCCGCCCGCGATGCGGCGGACGTGGCCGACGTCATCGTGCGCAGCGGTGAGTCGGCCGGCGACGTCGTGCGTGTGCGCGATGTGGCCGACGTGCTGCTCGACTACGAGGATTGGCAGATCGAGCAGCGCCTGGACGGTCGCCCTTCCATCGCGGTGGAGGTGCATGCGGAGGAAGGTGCGGACGGGCTCGAGGTGGCCGCGGTGCTGCGGGCCTTCGTCGACGAGCAGCGGACCCGACTTCCGGCCGGCGTTCGGCTCGAGATCGTCAACGACGTCTCGCGCTTCACCACCGATCTCCTCGAGACCCTCGTCTCCAACGCCGCCATTGGACTCGTGCTGCTGCTGGTCGTGCTGCGGGTGTTTTTTCGCTGGCGGCTCGCCTTTTGGGTCGCGATGGGGCTTCCGCTGTCCGGCGCGCTGACGTTTGCCGCCATGGCGCTGCTCGACGTGTCGGTCAACATCCTGACCATCACGGCGATGGTGCTCGTGCTCGGAATGCTGGTCGACGACGCCATCGTCACGGGCGAGAGCATCGATGCCCATCGCCAGCGCGACCCCGATGCTCGCCGCGCCGCCGTCGAAGGGACCCAAGCCGTGTCGCGCCCGGTCGTGGTCGCCTCCCTCACGACGATGCTCGCGTTCGTGCCGCTGGCCTTTCTCGGCGGACTCGAGGGCAAGTTCATGTGGGGGTTGCCCGTGGTGGTCACCCTGGCGCTGTCCGCCTCGCTCATCGACAGCAAGCTGCTCCTGCCGGCACATTTGGCCGCGGGCGAAACGACGACCCGACACGGATGGTTCTCGCGTTTCGAGCAGGCGTATCGCATCTGGCTGGCCAAGTTCATCAAGCGCCCGGGACTGGCAATCGTGCTGTTCGTCGCCGCGGCGATCGGGGTGGTCGCCGCGAGCAGCGCCGCACTGCGCTTCAACCTCTACCCCGAGATGGAGGTCGACGTGATCACCGCCAAGGTCGAGGTGCCGGAGGGGTCGTCACGGGGACACACGATCGAGAAGACCGAGCAGATCGAAGCGTTGATTCGCGACCTGTTGCCCCGGTCCGACGTGCTCGCCGTGGCCACCCAGATCGGCCACCACGACACCGACATCTACGGCGCGACCGAGGGACGCAACGACGCGTGGGCTCTGGTGACGCTCTACCTTGCGCCACAGTCCGAACGAAGGCTGGCGAGCCTCGAAGCGCTCGCCCGGCTTCGCGAAGGCACCGCGTCACTCGACGGCTTTGCCTCGTTGGTGGTCGAGCCGCTCAAGGACACGCCTGTGGCGGGCAAACCCGTGGAGCTGGCGGTCATTGGTACCGGCGATCGAGCGGCGGTGGTCGGGCCGGTCGTGCAGTGGCTGTCGGCGCACGAGGGGGTGACGTCGGTGACGACCTCCGACAAGGCGGGCAAGGGCAACCTCCGGCTGGTCTTCGACCACGCCCGGATGCAGCACTTCGGCGTGTCGGTCCAGGAGGTCGCGCGAGCGGTCCGGGTTGCGTTCGACGGTGTCGTGGTCGGCCAGATGCGCACCGAGGCGGAGTCGATGTTCGTTCGTGTCGTGCTCGACGAGAGCCGGCGCGGGGATCTCGAGACCCTCACCGGCCTGCGGGTGCCCAGTCGCTCCGGGATGGTCGCGCTCCGCAGCTTCGCCCAGATCGAGTACGAGGCCGGCGAGGCCGCGATCCGCCACGACAACGGCGAGCGCGTGACCACGGTGTACGCGGACATCGATCGCGGCGTCGTCGACACGGCGACGATCAACGCGGCGCTGGCCAGCTTCATCGATGAGCAGGGGCTGCTGGTCGGGCGCACCGACGTGCGCGTGCGCTACGGTGGAGAGCTCGAGCAGCAGCAGGAGGCGATGGGCGACTTCGGCATTGCCGCACTGCTCGCGATGCTGGGGATCGCGGTCGTGCTGATCCTGCTGTTCGACTCGGTCGTTCAGCCCCTGCTCATCTTGGCGGTGATCCCCTTCAGTTTGGTCGGCGTGCTCGCCGGCTTTGCGCTCCAGGGGTTCGAGCTGAGCCTCATCGCGCTCATCGGCATCCTTGGGTTGGCCGGGGTGCTGGTCAACGACGCGGTGGTGCTCGTCTCGCGGCTCGGCGACTTGCGGCGCGCAAAGGGATGCGTTGCGCTCGACGCCGAGCAGATCGCCGCCGGGGCGTCCCAGCGTCTGCGGCCGATCGTGATCACATCGGTGACGACGGTGGCCGGGTTGATGCCCACCGCCTACGGAATGGCGGGCAACGCCGCGTTCATCGCCCCGATGGTGATGGCGATCGCGTGGGGGGTGCTGTTCGGCACGCTGATCACGCTCGTGTTGCTGCCGGCGCTGATCGCCGTGCACCAGCGTGCGATCGCCTGGTGGCACCGTAGAACGGACTAGCGTTGCACCCGACGAGCGGGGTGCTACCTCTGCCGATGGCGCATGGCCAACTCACCCGGACTGGCGTCGAGCCGGGCGCGAGCGCAGGCCCAGCGCACGTGCTTCCGCCGTCGACAGCAGCGCCGCGAGCAAGTCTCCGACCGTCTTGTCTGCTTCCAGCGGGTGCCGAAGCGGGACGGTCAGGTCGATCTCGTAGTGGTTGCGTCGACCTTCGCGAAATCGGGTGACCACGCCGGCGGCCTCGAGCTCGGAGACCAGTCGGTGCACCGCCCGCTCCGTGACCCCGACCAAATCTCCAACCTCACGGAGCGTCATGTCAGGGTCTCGCGCCAGACACACGAGCACGT
>JGI12316J15310_10000239_pt1 | contig 23233 bp, 26 predicted proteins | sample MarCyaLeptolynsp_FD_15310 | JGI IMG/M metagenome (IMG submission 15310)
CCGACCTATTGATCGCCACCACGCGCCATATCGACGTCGTCAAGGATGTGGACGGACGACTGGCCGCTTGCCGCAGCGCCAAGACCGCGCTCGGCCGCCTCGACGGCTTCATCGAGGCGTGGGGCGGCTACATTCCCGAGGTTCACGGGGTGTGTCGGGCCCTGATGGCGCTGATGGACAGCGACGCGGCGGCGGCCGCCGCGTGGAACGACAGGATGACGGCCCTGCGCGAGGGATGCGAGGCGGCCGTGCGCGGCCTCGTCGCCGAGGGATTGCTCGCGGCGGTCGACGACGAGGAAAGCGCCGTGGACCTGTTGTGGACGCTTCTGTCGGTGCGCAACTGGGAGCACCTGACGATGACCTGCGGCTGGTCGCAGGCTCGCTACATCGACGGCATGAAGACCCTGGTGCGCCGGGCCCTGGTGCGCGGCGCGTAGCGATCGTTGCCCGATGCCGGCCTGACCGCGATCCAGGGCGAACCCTGACGGATGCCGGGCCGGGCATCGCGCAGGCCCAGAACTCTGTTCAAGGGGGCGGGGCGGGGCGGGTGTCCTCGGCACGCAGCGCCTGCCATGCCGACTCGCTGCAATCGCGATTCCCCCACGACAAGGCCGGATCCGGCGTCAGCGGCGCGTCCTCGGCCAGGGTCGGCATCAGCGCGAACATCAGCGCGAACCCGGCCCGCCAGGTGAGGTAGCGAACCGCCTCCTCGGTCATGGTTGGCGCGACCGGGAACCGCTGCACCGACAGGATCGGGCCGGAGTCGACCGGCAGCGTCATGACATGCGCCGTGACGCCGTATCCGTCGACACCGTCGCGCATGGCGAATTCCAGCGCCCGTCGACCCGGATACTCCGGCGGCGCTGGGTGGATGTTGACCGGCTCCAGCGACATCGCCTCCAGATAACGCCGGGGAACGATCACGTCGCTGTAGAACCCGACCAGGCGTCCAGGCCACGGCCGGTCGGCGTCGAACGGCTCGAACAGACGGTCGAGCGCGGCGCGGCCCGAGACGAAAAACACGGTGTTCTGCAGCCCGCGCGCCGCCGTCAGGGTCGAGATGGCGGCCGCCGGCACCATGTCCGTCAGCAAGGCGATCGGGACCGGGCTCACCCCAGGATCCCGGACAGGTGAGCCGTCACGCTGTCGCCACTTGGGCGGTGAAGGCTGGGCGGCAGTTCGGCTAGAGTGCGCATCGACAGATCATGCCATCGGAGGAACGAGATGCCAGCCCTGATCCGCCCGCACCACGGCCAGACTCCCCGGGTCGCCACCGGCGCCTTCATCGCCGAGACGGCGGTGCTGATCGGCGAGGTCTCCGTCGGGGCCGGGTCATCGATCTGGTACGGCACGGTGCTGCGCGGCGATGGCGAGTCGATCACGGTCGGCGAGCGCACCAACGTCCAGGACGGCACGATCGTTCACATCACCTCCCACCGCTTTCCGACGGTCATCGGTTCCGGCATCACCATCGGTCACGGCGCCATCATCCACGCCTGCACCCTGGAGGATGACAGCTTCGTCGGCATGGGCGCGACGGTGCTCGACGGCGCCGTCGTTCAGCGCCACGCCATGGTGGCCGCCGGCGCCCTGGTCACGCCGGGCAAAGTGGTCCCGACCGGCGAGCTTTGGGCTGGCTCGCCGGCGAAGAAGATGCGCGATCTGACCGAGGCGGATATCGCCAACATCCACCGGTCCGCCGAGAGCTACTGCGAACTCGCCCGCAGCTACATGGCGGGGATGTGAGGCGATGAAGCGGCTGCCCATTCTCCTCGCCTGCGTCGCGGCCCTGTTGTCCGCGCCCGTCCGGGGGCAGGAGACCGACCCCGTGGTCCTGGTCCGCCTGTCCCCCGACGTGATCGCCTGGTTCGCCGATCGCGACCGTCTGCTCCGCGAGGAGCCGTTGGCCCTGGAGGCCTATGACGCCGGCACCAACACGGTTTCCGAGGTGCCGGCCGTCAGCGACTGCGCGGCGCTGTCGGCCGCCCAGGCCCGGGGCGAGTACGCGTTCACCACCCAGGGCATGGCGCGCGAGGCGCTGGTGACCGATGTCTGCCGGCTGGGCGCGCGCTACGGCGCGGCGACCTTCGAGCCGACCCAGGCGCCGAAGCACACGCTGCATGCCGACGTTCTCGACCTCTGGTCGGCCTGGTTCCAGCTGGCGGTGTCCGCCAATGTCGCCGACGCGGTTGAGGATGCGGTGCGGCGCGGGGTGTCGCTCGGCGCGTTCAGGGAGCCGTCGCTGGAGCCCTGTGGCCCCCGGGCGGTGGAACGCAAGGACCCGTGGACCATCACGGCGGTGAACAGGTGCGACGGCCTGTACCTCTCCGTCGTCGGCGAGGAGTACACGGCCTCGGGAAAGATGCGGCCGATCGTGTTCTACCACCTGAACGCCACCGGCGGATCTCTGCGGACCGGCGGGTACACGGCCGTGGCGCCGCATCCGGCGAGCGGTGTGTGGACCCCGCTGGAGATGCTACGCTGAGGTCTCAGGCGGGTGCCGGCCGCGGCGGGGCGATCGACGGGACCAGCACGATCGCGGTCAGGACCAGGACTGAGGCGGTGATCTCGCGCAGTCCCACGGCCTCGCCGAACATCACCCAGCCGAGCGCGATCATGGTCGGCAGCTCGACGGTACCGGCCGCCGCCGCCCGGCCCGGGCCGATCTTCGGCGCCGCCACGGTGTAGAGGAACTGCGGGATCAGCGTGGTCATCAGGCCCATGGCGATCACGGTCAGCCAGACATCGGCCCCGCTCGGCAGGAACGCCGCCGGATCGGTGAGCGCCACCACGGGGGCGAGGCCGATCAGCGAGCCGACCATGCCGCAGGACAGCTTCTCCCGCGACGTCAGGCTCGGCGTCAGGCAGGTCAGCGTGACGATGATCAGCGCGAACAGGATCGGGGCGGGCAGCGACAGCAGCAGCGCCCAGGAGACGGCGTCGCCGGCCGTGCCGTCGAACAGGATGAGGGCGGCGCCCAGCACCATCGCGCAACCGAGCCAGGACCGCGGGCTCGGCGTCTGGCGCACCAGCAGCCAAGCGAGCAGCAGCGCGAACATCGGATAGGTCATGTAGATCACGCCGGTCGCCGCCACCGACGCCGTCTTCAACGCCTCCAGATAGCTCACCCAGCCGAGCCCCATCAGCAGACCGGCGCAGATCATCCGCAGCGCGTCGCGGCGCTTGGCGCGGGCCAGCGGCAGGAACGGAAGCATGAAAAGGCCGCTAAACGCGTAGCGGAAGAAGGCGATGGCGGCGGGAGCGACCCCCATCTCCATCAGACCGCGCGCGAACAGCGGAACCAGACCGAAACAGACGGAGGCGGCAACCACGATCAATGTCGCGGAGCCGGGAGTCGGGAAGAGGCCGGGACGGGGGGTAAGGTCGCTCTGTGTCATGTCGGCGATGTACGGCACGGCCGTTCATCGAAAAAGTTCCAAATATTCATGTGCTGTATGAAATGATTTAATACTCAAATGAACCCGAGGCTTGGCACCCATCACCTGACGCTGCTGGTCGCCCTGGCGGAGACCGGCAGTGTCGTCGCCGCCGGCGCGCGGCTCGGCATCACCCAGTCGGCGACCTCGCACCGCCTGCGGGAGGCGGAGCGGCGGCTTGGCTGCGCGCTGGTGCGTCGCAGTTCCAGCGGCGTGGCGCTGACCGAGGAGGGCGAGCGGCTCTCTGCCTTCGCCGCCCGGTTCCTGCGCGAGTTGTCGCGCCTGGAGCAGGACATCGAGGCCGCGCGGTCCGACGGCCGGGCGCTGGTGCGCCTCGGGCAGGCGACCTACAACCGCTATCACTGGCTGCCGGCGTTTCTCGACCATCTGGAACGGTACGACCCCGGGCTGTCCTTCGACCTGTCGGGCGGTGCGTCGGCGCGGCCGCTGGGCGCGCTGCAGGAGGGGATCGTCGACGTCTGCACGGTGTTCGGAAAGCCCACAGGCTCGCGCCGCTTCTCGTGGCAGTGGCTGGTGACCGATCCGATCGTCGCGGTGATGGCGCCGGACCATCCGCTGGCGGCGGAGCCGCATCTGGATTCCAGCCGGCTCGCCGACGAGCGGGTCTTCTCCTATCCGTTCGCCAGCGAACCGGGGTTCGAGTGGGAGACGCTGATCGGGCCGCCCGCCACGCCCTATCGCCGCCTCACCGTGCTCGCCACCCCGGAGGCGACCATCGACCTGCTGCGCGCCGGCTACGGGGTGGCGCTGTTCAGCCGCTGGGCGATCGAGCCGGAACTGGCGGACGGCACGCTGGTGGCGCGGCCGATCGGTGCCGAAGGGCTGTCGCTCGACTGGTGGGCGGTGACCCGTGGCGACGACCCGGCGGATGCGCCATCGAACCGCCTGGTCAACGCCATGGTCGCCTGGTCGGGCCAGGCCGGGGACGGGCTCGGGACCCTGTCCTTCGAGGCGCCGCCATCCCGGTCATCCTGACGGTGCCGGGAAAGCGACGCGGCCTTCGCGATCGGTTGATTGCATTTTCCCGCGCCCGGTTGTTGTCTTCCCGCTCCCATGACCCTCGTGCTGTTCGCGATCCTGTGGAAGACCCTGGCGACGGCGGCGGTGATCGTCGCCGCCGGGCGCCTGGCGCGCCGGCTCGGCCCGGTGCTGACCTCGGTGCTGATCACCCTGCCGTTCAACGCCGGACCCGGCTTCCTGTTCATCGCGCTGGAGCAGCCGCCGCCGTTCCTGACCGAGGGCGCGCTGATCGCCTTCGCGGTCACCGGGGTGATCCTGATCTACTGCACCGCCTGGGTGCACGCCGCCCGCCGGCTCGGCTTCGTCGCTACGTCGCTGGCCGCTGTCGCCATATGGCTCGCGGGTGTGCTTCTGCTGAACGCGCTGCCGACGACGTGGCCGGTCGCCGCCGGTACGGTCATCCTGGGCGCGATCGCCGCGCTCCTGCTTCGGCGCCGCGACATTCCCCGGCCCGCTGCCCCGCCGGCGGCGGCGGGTTGGCGCTTTGTCATCGCTCGGGGACTGGCGGCCGGGATCGTGGTGGCGTCGGTGGCGACCGCCAGCCCGTGGCTGGGACCGCATTGGTCGGGGATCCTTCTGGCCTTCCCGACGACGCTGTTGGCATCGACATGGATGCTGTGGGGGCATTACGGGCGCGACTTCACCGCCGCCACCCTGAACGCCGCCCAGCCGTCCCTGGTGGTCTATGCCAGCTTCTGCGTCGCCCTGCATTGGCTCGCCGGGCCGCTCGCGTCGGTCGCGGCGGTGGTGACGGCCTTCGCGCTATCGGGCGTGGTCGCCGCGATCTACAGCCTGTTCCTCATGCGCGTCTCCCGTGGCCGGTGACCGCCGGCCATTGCCGGACCCCGCCGGCGGTGGTCCAATGGCCGGAACAACGCGGCAGGGGGCGCCAGATGGGGCATGTGACGACCGATGACGGGGTGACGCTCTACTACGAGGAGGTGGGAGAGGGCACGCCGATCGTCTTCGTGCACGAGTACGCCGGTGACCACCGATCGTGGGAGCCGCAGATGCGCCATTTTGGCCGGCGCTACCGGTGCGTCACCTACGCCGCGCGCGGCTATCCGCCGTCCGACGTGCCCGAGACTCCCGAGGCCTACGGCCAGGACCGGGCGCGCGAGGACATTCGGGCGGTGCTCGACGGGCTCGGCATCGACGCCGCCCACATCGTCGGGCTGTCGATGGGCGGGTTCGCCACCCTGCATTTCGGCTTTCACCATCCCGACCGGGCGTTGTCCCTGGTGGTGGCCGGCTGCGGGTACGGCGCCGACGCCGACAAGCGCGACCAGTTCCGCCGCGAGACAGAGGCGACGGCCGACCGTATCGCGGCCGAGGGCATGGACGTGGTCGGGCAGGCCTATGCCATCGGCCCGACGCGGGTGCAGTTCGAGGCCAAGGACCCGCGCGGCTGGAAGGAGTTCGAGACCCAGTTGCGCGAGCACTCCACGTTGGGATCGGCGAACACCATGCGGGGCGTACAGGCCCGCCGCCCGTCGCTGTACGACCTGGTCGATCAGATGCAGGCGCTGACCGTGCCGACGCTGATCGTCAACGGCGACGAGGACGATCCGTGCCTCGACGTCGGCAACTTCATGAAGCGGATGATCCCGTCCTCGGCCCTCTCGGTGCTGCCCAAGACCGGCCACACCATGAACATCGAGGAGCCGGCGCTGTTCAACGGCGTCGTCGAGGACTTCTTCCACACGGTCGAGTGCGGGCGTTGGGGATTGCGCGATCCGCGCTCGACCACCGGCGCGATCATCACCGCCGGCCCGGTAGAGGAGGACGGCTGACATGACCGACAGGCTGGAAGGACGGGCGGCGATCGTCACCGGCGGGGCCCGCGGCATCGGCCGGGCGATCTGCGAGGCCTTCGTGGAGGAGGGGGCGGCGGTCCTGGTCGCCGACCTGCACGGAGGCGAGGCCGAGGACCTCGCGAGGGCATTGCGCGACAGCGGCGGGCGGGCCGATGGCGCCTATTGCGACGTGCGCTCGACCGACAGCGTCAAGGATGTGGTCGATCAGGCCGCCCGGACGTTCGGCGGCCTCGACATCCTGGTGGCCAACGCGGCAACGCTGACCCCGCGCGCCACCATCGAGACGCTGGAGGAGGAGGACTGGGCCCAGGCGCTGGCGGTCAACCTCACCGGCGCCTTTCACCTCTGCAAGCACGGCATCCCGCACCTCAAGCGCGCCGGCGGCGGGTCGATCATCCTGACCGCCTCGCAGATGGCGCGGGTGGCGCGGGCCGGCAGCGCGGCCTACTGCACGACCAAGGGGGCCCTGGTGCAGCTCGCCAAGGCGATGGCCCTGGACCATGCCGATGACGGCATCCGGGTGAACACGCTGTCGCCGGGGGGCACCGCGACGGACCGCATGGTGGCGCAGTTCGGCGACCTGGATCAGGCGGAGAAGCAGTGGGGGCTGGCGATGCACCCGCTCGGCCGCCTCGGCCAGCCGGTGGAAATGGCGAAGGGCGCGGTGTTCCTGGCCAGCGAGGAGGCGAGCTTCATGACCGGAGCCGACCTGCTGATCGACGGCGGCTACAGCGCGCGGTGACGGCGCGATAGGAGAGCGGAATGACCATCGAAACCAAGCGCCTGCCGATCCTTGAGCAGCGTCGGATCGAGGCCGAGGTGATCAAGCCGATCTACCAGGAGATGGTGGAGGAACTCGGGGTCGAGCAGGCTCAGAGGATTCTCGGCACGGCGATCAAGAAGGCCTCCATCGCCCAGGCCCAGGCCTTCGCCGCCGAGGCCGAGGGCGGGACCAACCTCGACACCTTCGCCGACATCCAGAAGCACTGGACCGCCAGCGGCGCGCTGGAGATCGAGCCGATCGACCGCACGCCGCAGACGCTGGACTTCAACGTGACGCGCTGCCGGTATTCGGAGATGTACAAGGCGATGGGACTCGGCGAGATCGGGCACCTGCTGTCCTGTAACCGGGATGGCACCTTCTGCGAGGGCTACGATCCCCGCATCAAGATGACCCGGACCCAGACCCTGATGGGTGGGGCCAGCCACTGCGATTTCCGCTACACCTTCGACGCCGAGGAGTGAGCGCCGCACGGTGTGCCGGCGCCCCGCGCCTATGCGGGTCCGGCCGAGGGTTGTATGATCGGCGTTCCGGGACCGTGAGCCGGTCGATGGAGGGATGACGCGGCGCGGCCCCCGGTTGCGGAGGGGGCATGTTCGAGATCCTTGTAGAACGCGAATTGCCGCGTCCGATCGGCGAGGGTGACCCGATTGCCCGCCTCTGGACCTTCTGGGACGAGAGGCGGGCCGGCGCGCCGGTCCTGCGGCGGGACGATTTCGACGGTTTCGCGTTTCCCGAACTGCTGGGACGGATCAATCTCGTCACGGTCGAGCCAACCCGTCCGACCCGCTTTCGCTTTCGCCTGTTCGGATCGGGCATGGACGACCCGTTCGAAGCCGACATGACCAGCCGCGAGGTCGCCGATATCGGCGAACCCGACTACGCCGACATGGTCCAGCGCAACTACCTCCAGGCCTATCGCCTGCGCCAGCCGTTCTTCTCGGAGATCAAGGTGAACATCGGCGACGATGGCCTGTTCCACTACTGCCGTCTGATCCTGCCGATGACCTCGGGGCACGGGGCATTTGACATGCTGATGGTGACATCGGCCCGGTATGCCGACGATCGCCACCCGCAGTCGCGGCCCGGGTCCGGCCGCATCGGGCAGAGAGGGGCGCATCGGTATCGCGGCCTCACCCCGGAAACCGCCCACCGGTGGCGGACGCCGCAGACGGTTGGCGCTTGAGACGGGTGGGGTCAGGCGACCCGTGCGCCTTCCACCCAGACACCGCGCACCACCGGGCGGCCGTTGATCACCCGCACGCGGATCAGGTCCGCCCGCTTGCCCGGCGCCAGCGTGCCCCGGTCGTCCAACCCGGCATGACGGGCGGGTGTGGCCGTCACCGTCGCGGCCGCGCGCGGCAGATCCCAGCCGACATGGTCGGTCAGCGAGAACACCGCGTGCAGCATGCTGGCCGGGATGTAGTCGGAGGAGACGATGTCCAGCAGCCCGTCCGCCGCCAGGTCGCGCGCGGTGATGTTGCCGTAGGACGACCGCCCCCGGACCAGGTTGGGGCCGCCCATGAGCACCGCCAACCCGCGTTCGCGTGAGGCGTGGGCCGCCGCTTTCGTGGTCGGGAACTCGGCGATCGAGCAGCCGATCTCGGCCGACTCGGCCACGTGCTCCTCGGTCTCGTCGTCATGGCTGGCCAGGCTGATGTCGCGCGCCCGTGCCCATTCGGCGATGGCCCGCCGGTGCTTGGGACCCCAATTGGCCGAGGCATGGGTCAGCCGGTCGAACTCGCGATGGCACTCGTCCTCGCTGAGTCCGTCGACCTCGCGGCGCAGCTTGAACCAGATATCGAGGTTCGCCGTCTGACGTTGGCCCGGCGCGTGATCCATTAGCGACACCAGCCCGACCAGGGGGTGGTCGTCGTAGTCGGCCAGTTGGTCGAGCACATCAACGCCGATCACCTCGCAGCGCAGATGCAGGCGGTGATCGGCCCGCAGCATCCCGGACTCGCGCGCATCCGTGATGCCGTCGACGATCGGGCGGAGGTGCTCGGCCCGCAGCTCGCCCTTTTCCGACAGGCCGAGGCAAACAGAATCGTAGACGGTCGTGATTCCCGAGGTGGCGATCTGACCGTCATGGGCGACCGCCGCCGAGACGTTGTCCCAATAGACCTGCTGGCGCGGCTGATAGTGCTTCTCGACGTTGTCGGTGTGCAGTTCGACCAGGCCTGGCATCAGGTAGTCGCCCTCGCAGTCGACCGCCGCGGCCGGGGCCGCCGGCGTGTCGTCGACCGCGCGGATCAGGCCGTTCTCCACGGCCAGCGTGCCGTCGGTCACGGCATCGGGAAGGATCAACTTGGCATTCCGGAAGGCGAGGGTCATGGGAATCGGCGCGGCGCTATAGGGGCGTCTCTTTAGCCCTTGGCGCAGGCTCGGGCAAATGAACCTAGCGTGACAAGGGAACCTTCGGTCGGCACCTTCAGGATCGGGTCTTCTCGCCGGTGTCTCCGCCAGCCGGCTTTTTGCCGCGCCGCAGCTTGCTCTGGACCCGTGCCATCTCGGCGGTGAAACGGTCGCGCCAAGCCTCGGTCTCCTCCTTGATCTCCTCAAGAACATCGAGCGCGGCCTGATGGCAGAGATCGCGCAGGAGCGAGAATCCGAGAGGCGTGGTCGCGGACGTGTCCAGAACGGAACACATCCGGTCGAAGTCGCGCTCGAGCTGGGCCGTGCGGATGGCCAGTTCCACTTCGAACATTCGCCATACGGTGTACTGATGCGTCACCAACATGAAGCGGTCGAAGGCGAAGACACCTGCGGCGATCAGGCCGAGGAACGTGCCGAAGAGGCCGCTTTTCTCCATCCAGGCCTGACCGGTCACGTCCGAACAGGTGAACGGGAAGGGTGTTGCTGGACGCACGGCCTCGGCGATGATCGCTGGAAATTCGCAGAATACAGCGACGAAGCCGTTCCCGATGGCGGTGAGCAATGACTTAGAGAATTCCTGGTCCAGGGCCCCGATGGATATGAAGAGGGCGGACGGACCGGCGAACAGGACGATCAGCCATCGGATGATACGGGAGTAACGATGGCGCTGGCGGGCATGGTCGGTGTACCAACTCTGCTCGACCTTCATGCGCTCGACTGTGGTGGTCTTCAGGGCCTGCAGGCTCGCGACTGCATTATCCTTGTCGTACGCAACAGCACGGAACGCCTCCTCGGCGCGCTCCCGTCTCACCCCGTGCGTCTCCTTGGAAGACCACCAGCCAGCCATTCCTGCACCCCCATGTCTTGTGTGCGGCTGGAGCTTATCACGTAATTCGCGGATTGATGCGTCGGCGCAGCGGGGTGTGGCAGTTCCTCTTGCGTCCCACCGGCAACTTCCGTATAAACCGCGCTCCGCTGCGGGCGCGCCCGCGGCACCGCGTTTTATTTGGAGTGCGAACGATGGCGGTTCCCAAGCGTAAAACCACCCCGTCCAAGCGGGGCATGCGCCGGGCGCACGACAAGCTGACGTCCGATGCCTATGTCGAGAGCCCGGACACCGGCGAGCTGCACCGGCCGCACCACATCGATCTGAAGACCGGCATGTATCGTGGCCGTCAGATCATGAAGGTGAAGGAGCGGGTCTGATCCCGTTCCCCGGCTTCGGCCGAACGATCCAGCCCCGTTGCGCCGCACCGGGGCTTTTTCGTGTCCGTCCTGTGAGACTAGGATCGCATCATGCAAGCGTTCGATGACGGCGTGATCCGCGTCGAGGACCATGGCGCGGGGATCTGGCGGATCGAGGAACTCTACGCGACCCCCGGTGCGCGCGGCGCCATCTGGGTCGTGGACGGTGCCGAGCGCCGGCTGGTGATCGATGCCGGATGGGGCCTGGTTCCGCTGGCCGATCACGTCCCGGCCTTGGTCGAGCGGCCGATCGTGGCGGTCGCCAGCCACACCCATTTCGACCATATCGGCGGCCTGCACCAGTTCGCCGAACGCCTGGCGCACCCGGCGGAGGCGTCGATCCTGGCCGCGCCGGGTCAGGAGGCGGTCCAGATCTTGCCCTATCTGGTCGACTATCCGGACTCGCTGGCCTTCAACCCGCTGGCCGAGCCGTTCGACCCCCATGCCTGGCAGATCGCGCCGGCGCCGGCGACCGGCCTGGTCGAGGATGGTGCGGTCATCGACCTCGGCGGCCGCGAGATCGTCTGCCTGCACACGCCGGGACACTCACCGGGCCATCTGTGCTTCTATGAAGAGGCGCGGCGCCTCCTGTTCTCCGTCGATGCCGCCTATGAGGGCGAGATCCTGGACGAGATACCCGGCGCCGACATCGACGCCCTGCTTGCCAGCCATCGCCGGCTGCTGACCCTCGACGTCGAACGGGTCCTTCCCGGGCACTTCGCCCCGTTCGACGGTGCCCGCCTGGGCGAGTTGATCGCCGCCTACCGGCGTCGGAGGGGTGGGTGAGGGCGCTGATCCTGGCGGAGCGGCCCGACGGGTGCGCGGCACGGCTGCGGGCGGCCGGATTCATATCGGATGTCGCCGAGGAGATCGCGTTCTACCTGGACCAGGCGAACGACCTCGCCGCCGAGGCACCGGCGATCCTGGATGCCCTGTCCGCCGCTGGCATCGAGGCCCGGATCGCCGATCCGACCGTCCCGGAGGCGTGGCTGGACTGGCTGCGGGAGCGGCCGGCCGACACCATCGTCTGGGCGGTGACGGACGGGGTGCGCTACTACCGCGGCAGCGGCGCCGTCGGCATGGCCCGGCTGCTTGGCGCTCGCGTGTTCGGGAGCGGTGTCCAGGCCTATGCCCTGGCCCAGGACAAGGCCAAGACCGGCGCCGTGGCCCGCAGCCTCGGGATGTCGGTGCCCGCGTTCGGATTGATGCGCGACGGCCGGTGGCTGACCCCGCCGCCGGCGGGCGAGGGCCCGTGGTTCGTGAAGCCGAACACCCTCGGCGCCAAGCTTGGGATCTGGGACGACAGCCGGGCCGCGTCCCTCGACGCGGCGTCAGAGCTTTCCCGGCGCATCTTCTCGCGCTATCGCGACGACGCCATCGTGCAGCCGTTCATTCCCGGCGCTGACGTGCGGGTCTCCTATATGGCGGTGGCCGAGGATCCGGCGCTGGAACGGATCGGCGCCTATCGCCTTGCCACCGCCACCGCGCGCGATTTCGTGACGCTGGACGACAGCTATGCCCTGGTCGGCCTGCCCGGCGCCGATGGGCGGCCGGCCGACGGCGGTGCGGACCTCATCGACCTCGCTGGCCACGACCCGGCGGCACGAACCCGAATCTCCGAGTCGGCCCGTGTTCTGGCCGAGGCGGTCGGCTTGCGCGACCTGTTCTCGCTCGACATCCGTCTGGGCGCGGACGGCACGCCATGGCTGCTGGAGTTCGAGGTCTCCCCGGCGGTGACGATCTTCGACGTCAAGCGATATCTGCGGGATTACTGGTCCCTCGACCTGCCGCAGGCGGTGGCGGGAGCCTTGACCCGCCGGCTTGGTGCCAGCCCGGAGCCCTAGACCGCAGGTTGTGGCGGCGGTCGCTCCCGTGTAGGACTCAATCGCCCTGAAACCGCTACGGAAATCGCTCCCATGGTGATCCCCCTGGAGACCGGCAACCTTGTTCTGCTGCTGGTCCAGGCGCTGGTCTATTTCGGCGTCATGGCGGCGCTGTTCCGCGTCCGCCGACGGGTCGGGATCGGGGTGTTTCTCTGCGCGCTCGGGGTGATGCACTTCCTGGAGACCTACCTCGCGGCGGTCTTCTACATCCAACTGCCGTTCGGCATCATCTCGCCGGGGTCCACCGTACTGTTCTCCGGCAAACTGCTGATGATCCTGCTCCTCTATATAAAGGAGGACGCGGCGACCGTGCGGCAGCCGATCTACGGCCTGCTGATCGGCAATTTCCTGATCGTCGGGCTGGTGGTGATCCTGCGCAATCACGAGGTGGTCTCCACCGTGCCGGGCCGCGAGCCGGACATCTCCTTCGTCGACGAGATGGGCTGGCTGATGGTGTGGGGGACAACGCTGCTGTTCCTCGATTCGATCGGCATCATCCTGCTCTACGAGAAGCTGGGGCGCTGGCTGCGCCGCCATCTGCTGCTGCGCGTCTTCCTGTCCTCCGCGGTTGTTCTGACCTTCGACCAGCTCGGTTTCTTCCTGGCCCTGCATTACGTCACCGGCGCGCCGGTCTACGTCCTCTACGGCGGCTGGGCGGCCAAGATGGGTGCGGCCGTGGTGTTCAGCATCCTGCTGGTGCTGTACCTGCGGTTCGCGGAGAGCCGGGAGGACGAGCATCCCGATATCCGGCTGTCCGACGTGTTCGACACGCTGACCTATCGCGAGCGCTATCTCGACCTGCTGGGTGAGAGCGGGCGCGACCGGCTCACCGGTGCGCTCGACCGCAGCCTGTTCGATTCGCTCGGGCGGGACACGACGCTCGGCGCCATCCAGGCCGGGGAGACCATCAGCGTGCTGGCGATCGATATCGACAACCTGCGGGCCATCAACGACCGGGACGGGCGGCAGACGGGCGACGCGGTCCTGCGCTCCGTCGCCGCGCTGTTGGCCGAGAACGTTGGCGACGGCCGGCACCAGTTGTACCGCCACGGCGGCAGCACCTTTGCGGTGCTCGCCCAGGGGCTGGCCCATGACGAGGCGCTTGACCTGGCGGAGCGGCTGCGGCGAACGACAGGACGGGCCGATCTCAGCGATCCCGGGGAGATCGTTACGATCAGCGCCGGTGTCGCGACGGCCGGCGACGATGGGGAGGATCTCTACAGCCTGTTCACCGGTGCCGAGCAGCGCCTGGCCGAGGCGAAGGAGGCTGGCCGGAACCGGGTGGTCGGCCGCGCCGGTGTTGTGGCGCCGGCGTAGACGCGCCACGGTTCCCGTCGCTCACGGACCCCTTAGCCAAGCTCCACGTCGTTCACCCCTTTCGCGCGCGCGGTCGCCATGATGTCGGCCCAGGCCTCGGCGGCCAGGGGCAGGCCGGTCTCCAGGCGCTCGGCCATCGTCATCTTCTCCTTCTCGCCGGGGACGAGAACCTGACCACCCGGCTCGGTCGGGCGCGCCGACTTCACGAAGGCCACGTAGTTGCGGACCTCCTCGGCGAACGGATGGCCGAGATGGCTCGGCACGCCGGTGACGGCTTCCAGGTTCACGTAGATCGAGAACATGCCGTTACAGAACGGCCGGTTCTGCTCCTCGCCGAGCGCGCCGGCAGTGCCGGAGCCGGTCAGCGCGCCCGCCATCATCTCCATCAGGAAATTCATGCCGAACCCCTTGTGGTCGCCGAACGCACGGAGCGCGCCGGGCCCCTTGGCCGGATCGGGGTACTGACCGGGCGGGGTCTCGCCGTAGAGCGGCTGCGGATCGCTGGTGATCGTGCCGTCGGCATCGACCAGCGAGCCCGGTGGCAAGGGCTTGCCGCCCTTGAGCGCGACCAGCGCCTTGCCCTCGGCGACCAGGGAGGTGGCGAAGTCGAGGATGATCGGATCCTCGCCCTCGGGCATCGGAATGCCGGCGCAGAACGGGTTGGTCGACCCGCGCCGGTCGATGCCGCCGAACGGGGCGACGATCAGCGATCCGCGCACGTTCACCATGTGAATGGAGACGATCCCCTCGGCCGCCGCCCTCTCGGCCCAGTCGCCGATACGGCCGAGATGGCCGGAATTGCGCAGGGCGGTCATGGCCACGCCGTGCGCCTTGGCCTTGGCGACGCCGATATCGACCGTCTGCTCGCCGATGCTCTGGCCGAAGCCGAATCGCCCGTCGATGATCGCGAAGCTCGGCTGGTCGAGCAGAACTTCCACACTCTGGTTCGGGACCTGCCGGCCCTCGTCGATCCACTGCACGTAACGCGGCACGCGGATGACACCGTGGCTGTCATGGCCGCGCAGGTTGGCGCCGGCGAGGCGGGTGATGATGGTGTCGGCTTCCTCGGCGGAGCACCCGCTGGCCTCGAAGATCGCCCGGCCGATCCGGGTCATGACCTCGACCGGGACGAAGACCTGCTTGCCGTCCCGGCGCACCGAACTCATCGATCGCCCCCGCCGGCCTTGCGGAAGTCCGCCACCCCGGCCGCCTGGCCGGCGCCGAAGATGCGGACGTCGCTGGCGAGGGTGACGAAGTCGAAGCCCTGCTTCACCGCGTCGACCATGTAGGGCGGATTCAGGCAGTGCATGCCGCATTTCAGGCCGGCATCTTTCACCTTCTTCAATACGCCGTCGATGACCCCGACCATCTCCGGGTCGGTGTGGTCCAGCGCCGGCGGCTTGCCCATGGAGACGGCGAGGTCGCCGGGGCCGACATAGACGCCGGTCAGATGCGGGGTCTTCAGGATGGCGTCCAGGTTCTCGACCGCCTGAACCGTCTCGATCATCGCCAGCGTGACGATCGTGTCGTTGGCATTTCTGAAATAGTCCGGATAGACCAGCCCGGCGCGGGTCGGGCCCGACGATCGGTAACCGCGCGGCGCGTACTGGCAGGCGCCGACGAAGCGCTCGGCCTCCTCGGCGGTGTTGATCATCGGGCAGATGATCCCGAGCGCGCCGCCGTCCAGCATCTTCATGATAACACCGGGCTCGTTCCACGGCACCCGGGCCAGGACCGTCTTTCCGTGGCCGTGCACCGCCTGCATCATCTCCAGCGCCGCCTGATAGTCGACCAGCCCATGCTGCAGGTCGATGGTCAGGCTGTCGTAGTCGTGCAGTGCGGTGATCTCGGCGGTGACGGTGGACGGGATCGAGAGCCAGCCGTTGAGCGCGCCGCGGTCGGCGGCCCAGACGTCGTGCAGGCGGCTGTTCATGGCGTTTCCTCCGATAGGGGTCCTTTAGGAGAGGACCTCCTTGTTGACGACCACGTCGGGGTCGAGAGTGCCGTCGAAGACGGCCAGGATGTTCTCCACGGTCTGGTAGGAGGAGCGCTGGCGCGCCTCCAGGCTCATGCCGGCGGAGTGCGGGGTCATCAGGATGTTCGGTTCGGCGAAGAACGGGTGCTCGAGCGCCGGTTCCTCGTCGAACACGTCGAGACCGGCGCCGACCACGTGGCCGGAGCGCACCGCCGCCAGCAGGGCGGGCTCGTCGATGATGCCGCCGCGCGCGCAGTTGACCACCAGCGCGCCCGGCGTCAGGGCGTCGAGTTCCGCCGCACCGATCAGGCCGATGGTCTCGGGGTTGCGCGGGACATGGACACTGACCACGTGGCACTTGCCCAGAACCGAGCGGAAATCGGCCACCGGTTCGATGCCCATCGCGCGGATCGTCGCCTCGTCGATGTAGGGGTCGCAGCCGTAGACCGTCATGTCGAAGGCGAGCGCCCGCTTGGCCAGCCGTGAGCCGATGCGCCCGAGGCCGATGATCAGCAGTGTGCGGCCGGCGAGGTCGAAAGCCTCGACCTCGGAGCGGCGGTTCCAGTCGCCGGCCCGCACCATCGGGTCGAGCACGTGCATCTTCTTGGCGTGGACCAGCATGAACATCATCGCCTGTTCCGCGACCGACGGGGCGTTGGAGCGCGGGGCGATGCACAGCGGAATTCCACGCTCGGTCAGCGTGTCCACGTCGACGCTGTCGTAGCCGACGCCGTGGCGCGAGACGACCTGCAGATGCGGGGCGTTGTCGATGACGGTGCGGTTGATCTTGGCGACCCGCACACCGATTCCGTGGGCGTCGGCGGCATGGCGTTTGATGACCTCGGGGTCCAGGGTGTCGATCACCTCGACCGTGACGTCGTCACGCGACGCCAGCAGGTCCATGCCGTGATCGTGGATCGGGCCGACGATCAGGACCTTCTTCTTGTTCGTGCTCATGGGGGTCGCCTCAGTGGATGTCGGCCGACTGGCCCATGGCGGCCTTCAGCGTCTCGAAGTTGAAACCGGGCGCACGCGCGGCCTCCAGGATGACCGCCTCGCGCCGGGTGAGCAGGTCGATCGCGTCGGGCAGCTTCTTGACCGCGTCGGCCGGAACGACCACCGCGCCGTGACGGTCGGCGTGGATGACGTCGCCGTCGTTCACGATCATGCCGAAGATGTTCACCTGACCACCGTGGTCGACGACGTGCACATGGGCGTGGGACGGGCCGACCTTGCGGGCGACGAGCTGAAAACCCGGGGCGCAGGCGTCGAGGTCGCGGATCGATCCGTCGGTCACCACGCCGAGGGCGCCGAGACCCTTGTGGATGGCCGTATTGACCTCGCCCCAGAAGGCGCCGAAGCCGGGCTCGCTGTCGAGGTCCTGGATGACGGTGATGGCGGGGGCAGGGCCGCCATTGGCGACATAGTCGTAATACGTCTGACGGGCGGCGACATTCTCGGCGGCGCTGCGCTTGGCCGGCGCCATGGCCCGGATCGTGGCGGTGCGGGCGAAACCGCAGATTGGCTTCAGGTCGGGAAAGGCGCAGACCATCTCGCCGGTGGTGAAGCCGAGCGCGCGACGCTCCGGGTTGGTGACCTCAAGGCCGTTGCAGATGGTGGGGGTGTCCCACTCGGTCAGGCGTTCGAGATCAGCCGCCGTGATGTCGGTCATCGTTTCCGTCCCTTGGATCCGTTTGAAGACTGGGCCGCGCCGTCCCGCAGGGCCGCGAGCCCGAATCGAGTTGATCGCAAGATCGTGACCCGAACGCATTCGGCGGCGCAAGTCGAGTTGCGGGATTTTTCGGATAGTGGAACGATAAGCACGCAAACGGGGTGGACCACGGGCGAGCGGCGACGATGACGTCAATCCAGGAAGAGATCCGGGATGTCAGCGCGGCGATCTCGGCGTTGCCCCTCGCCGAGGAGCCGTTCGTCCACGGGGTCGCCGACCGGTTCCTGCCGTCGGCCCTGTATCGGCAATTGTCGGACGCCTTCCCCGACTTCGAGCGCACGGCCGCGGATCCGGGCGACGTCGCGGACGGGGACGGCCAGCGGGCATTCGAGCGGTACCGGCACCGCGCGACCGTCACGCCGGCTACCCTGAGATCTGCGACGCTGCCGAGGCCGATGTTGAGGTTCGCCGCCATCGCGCTTTCGAATCCGGTTGTCGAGACCTGGATCCGCAAGTTCACGCCGGCCATCGCGGCCGCGCGCGACGGGACGCCCTGGCAGACCCACCCGGGCGGCACCTTCGAGCCCGGGGTGGAGTTCGTCGCCGACCGGACTGGATACGAGCTGCCGCCGCACACGGACGGCGCGCTGAAGCTCCTGACAGCCCTGATGTATGTGGGACCCGACGAGGAGGATGCCGAGATCGGCACCTGCCTGTTCGAGCCCGTCGTGCCAGGCACCGTAAGCGATGGCGACCAGGGCTACACATTCGACTCGATGCGGGAGGTCCGCCGGGTGGCGAGCCGGGGCAACCGGTGCCTCGCGTTCGCCCGCACGCCGGTGTCGTTTCACGGCGTTCGCCAGGTTGCCGCCGGAAAGAGCCGCCGGCTGGTCCAGTTCAGCATCAAGTACGTCCTCTGAAAGTACGTCCTCTGAGTTCCACCATGGCGACCGACATGACCGACGCCTTCGATCTGCTTTGCTTCGGCGAGGCGATGATGGAACTCACGCGGATGAGTTCCGGTGACTACAAGGCGGGATTCGGCGGCGACACGTCGAACTGCGCCATCGCCGCCGCCCGCCAGGGCGCGCGATGCGGCTATATCACGGCGGTCGGCGACGACGCATTCGGGCGAGAGCTTCTGGCGTTGTGGTCCGGCGAGGGGGTTGTCACCGACTTCGCCCGCACTGACGCATCGGCACCGACGGGGCTCTACATCATCACGCCGAGCCCGGCCGGCCGCGATTTCGCCTACTACCGCGCCGGCTCGGCCGCCAGCCGCTACGGCGCCGGCGATCTGCCGCTGGAGGCGCTGCGCCGCACCCGCATCGTCCAGCTTTCCGGCATCAGCCAGGCGATCGGTGAGGGACCGTTGCAGGCGGGGGAGCGGCTGATCGACGCCGCCCGCGCGGCGGGCTGCGACGTCGCCTACGATACCAATCTGCGCCTGAAGCTCTGGGACCTGGCGCGGGCGCGAACGGTCATGCATGCCGCCATGGCCCGCTGCACGATCGCGCTGCCGTCGGTCGACGACTCGGTGATCCTGACCGGCCTGGATGACCCGGACGCCATCGCCGACTTCTATCTCGCCCTCGGTCCCCGGATCGTGGCGCTCAAGCTGGGGGAGGCGGGGGCGCTGATCGCGACACCGGAGCGCCGAGAACGGATTCCGGCCCACCCGGTCACGCCGGTCGATGCCACGGGCGCGGGCGATACCTTCGACGGGGCGTTGCTGGCCAGGATCGCGGCGGGCGACGACCCGTTCACGGCTGCCGCTTACGCCGCCGTGGCGGCGGCCCTGACGACGACCGGCTACGGGGCGGTCTCGCCGATCCCGACTGGCGAAGAGGTCGCCGCCGCGCGTGGGTGACAAGGCAAGCATTGGTGGCGCGAGTTCCGGGCGCAATTATGTTCCAAAGTGACACCGTCGAGACGACAACCCCGGTATCCTTGCCATTTGATAAATGGTCTATTGACACAAACCCGCGCTTCTCCGGTAAGGTGTGCGCGGTCAATCGATCGTGTTGATCGTGGGATGCGGGGATAACAATAACAAACCGCGCTAAAACAGGGAGGTACCCTCTATGTCTCTGAAAATGCTGAAGAAGGCCGGCCTCGTGGCGGCTGCGGCCGCCTTCGTGCTGTCGGCGTCGTCGGGCGACGCCGAGGCCAAGAAGGTCCGCTGGAAGATGCACTCGGCGTTCGGTGAGCAGGTGGCCGTGATCGGTCCCGTCGGCCACCGCATTGCCGGCTGGGTCAACGACATGTCCGATGGCGACTTCGACATCAAGGTGTTCGAGCCGGGTGCGCTGGCCGGCGGCTACGCGTATTACGACCCGATCAGCCAGGGCGCGTTCGACGCCGCCTACGGCACGCCGGGCGCCAACCAGGGCAAGAACTCGGCCTTCGCGTTCCTGTCGACCTGGCCGTTTGGCCCGGGCGCGCTGGAGTTCAACGCGTGGATGCGTTACGGCGGCGGCATTGAGATCGCCGAAGAGCTCTATGCCAAGGACAACATCAAGTACTTCTACTGCGGCATGATCCCGCCGGAGACCTCCGGCTGGTTCCGCGAGCCGATCGAGAGCCTCGATCAGCTGAAGGGCCTGAAGATGCGCTTCTTCGGCGTCGGCGCCAAGGTGATGCAGAAGTTCGGTGTGTCCACCCAGCAGCTCGCTGGCGGCGACATTTATCCGGCACTTGAGCTGGGCACGATCGACGCGACCGAGTTCTCGATGCCGGCCATCGACCGCTCCTACGGCTTCTACCAGATCGCGAAGTACAACTACTTCCCGGGCTGGCACCAGCAGTCGACCACGAACGAGATCATCGTGAACCAGGGCTCCTGGGACGATCTCGGCGATCCGCACAAGGCGATGTTCGAGGTGGCCTGCACGGCCAACATCGGCATCGAGCTCGCCGAGGGTGAGGCTCTGCAGCCGGCCGCGATGATCGCGAACGAAAAGGACGGCGTGACCAACATGGTCTGGCCGGACAGCGTTCTCGACCAGCTGCGCGGTGCGTGGGAAGAGGTTCTGGCCGAGGAAATCGCCGCCAATCCGGACGTGAAGAAGCTGTGGGACAGCTACTCGGCGTTCAACGAGGCCTATCAGGTCTGGGGCAGCCGCGGCTACCTGAAGTGAGCGGCTTGGCCGGAGCCTGAGAGCAACGGCCCCGCTCAAAACAGAGAAAAACGGCGGCGGAGTACGTCGCCGTTTTTCAGTTCCGCGCTAAGCAGCCGCGTACGGCAGAACTGGGACGGGTCACGCAGCGATCGCGCGCGGACCTGGATGGAAACCAACTGAAAGCGAACCGATGGGCGCACTCTTGAATGTGGCCAATCTGTTCGATCGCATCGCCCGATGGATCGGACAGACGATCGGCTGGATCATGATCCCGCTGATCCTGGTGATCATCTTCGATGTGGTCACCCGGAAACTGGACTTCACGCGACTGCTGTTCGCGGGGTTCACGGCGGAATCCGGATATTCGGTCTCGACGATCCTGCAGGACCTGCAGTGGCACTTCCACGCCATGCTGCTGATGATGACCTTCGGGTTCGGCTATCTGGCCAACGCCCATGTCCGGGTCGACGTGTTCCGCGAGATGTTGCAGCGCCGGTCTCAGGCCTGGATCGAGGTCTTCGGGCTGCTGCTGTGCGGCTTCCCCTTCCTGGTGCTGATGATCTACTACTCGTTTCAGATGACCCAGCTTTCCTACTTCCAGGGCGAAGGCTCGGAATCGTTGACCGGTATCGGTCAGCGCTGGTTCATCAAGAGCTTCCTGCTCTGGGGCTTCATCGTGACGATGATGGCGGTCCTGGCGACGCTGTTCCGTCTTCTCGCGTTCCTGTTCGGCAATGACGACGCGCGGGATCAGGCCGTCGAAGGGCTGGCGATTTTCGCCGACGATCAAGGAGAGCTCGAAGCCGCCCGCCGCGCTGCGGAAGAGGCGGCTCGTCGTGCAGCTGAAGAGGCCCAAAGGCAGGCCGGGGGGAATTAGAGAATGTGGGAGCTCTTCGAGGCGGTCTACGACCACCTGTACGACTATATCGGCGCCTACATGTTCCTGGCGCTGGCGCTGACGCTGTTCACCGGCCTGCCGGTCGCGATCGCGCTTGGCGGTATCTCGGTGATCTTCGGCGGTATCGCCATCTATCTGGAATTCCTCGACTTCGCGGTGTTCTTCCAGGTCATTCAACGGGTCTGGGGCGGCGACGGCGCCTCGGGCGCGGTGCAGAACCCGATCCTGGTGGCTGTCCCGTGCTTCGTGTTCATGGGCACGATGCTGGAGAAGTCGCGTGTGGCCGAGGATCTGCTGCACATCCTGCAGGTGATGCTGCGTCGAGTGCCGGGCGCGCTGGCGCTGTCGGTCACGGTGATGGGCACGATCATGGCGGCGACGACCGGCATCATCGGCGCCTCGGTCGTGATGATGACGCTGCTGGCCCTGCCGGCGATGCTGGCGCGCGGCTATCACCCAGCGCTGGCGACGGGCACGATCGCCGCCTCGGCGACACTGGGCATCCTGATCCCGCCCTCCATCATGCTCGTCCTGATGGCCAACTTGCTGGCGGTGTCGGTCGGTAACCTGTTCATCGGCGCGATTTTCCCGGGGCTCGTGCTCTCCGGTCTGTATTTCGCCTATATCCTGCTGATCTGCTCGCTGAAGCCGCAGCTGGCACCGCCGTTGCCAAAGGATGCGATCGTCCTCGATCCGACAAAGGCCAGGAACGTCGGTCGGGTTCTCATCATCGTCGGTGGGATCATCCTGGCGGCCTATCTCGGTGAGACTTTCATCGGTGACGAGGTCATCAACTGGGGCCTGTCCGGCTTCCTCGGCGTGTTCGTGATGTGCATGGTCCTCGGCCGGGCCGAGGGCGACACGCTGCTCGGCGGTATCCTGCGCGGCTTCGTGCCGCCGATCTTCCTGATCGTGATGGTGCTCGGGTCGATCTTCGCCGGCTGGGCGACGCCGACCGAGGCGGCGGGCGTCGGCGCCTTCGGCTCGCTGATCCTGGCCTGGTTCAACCGCACCCTGACCAAGGACGTGCTCACCCAGGTCATCCACCGAACCGCGCTGACGACGGCGATGATCTTCTTCATCTTCGTCGGTGCGACGGCGTTCTCCACGATCTTCCGAAACGTCTACGGTGAGGATCTGATCATCGAGTTCATCGAGTGGCTGGAGCTCAGCCCCTGGATGCTGCTCTTCGTCCTGATGTTCGCGATCTTCCTGTTGGGCTTCTTCTTCGACTTCCTGGAGATCACGCTGATCATCCTGCCGGTCTTCGCTCCGGTCATCCGGACCCTGGCGCCGGCCTTCGCCGGCCACCTGGGCTACGATGAGCCGGGCAACATGGCGGAACGACAATTCCTCGAGGCCCAGGTCATATACTGGTTCGCCATCCTCGTGGCGACGAACCTGCAGACCTCGTTCCTCACGCCGCCATTCGGGTTCGCGCTGTTCTACATGAAGGGCGTCGCCCCCTCGTCGGTGAAGATGCAGGACATCTACTTCGGCATCATCCCGTTCGTGACCCTGCAGGTGATCGGCATCCTGCTGGTCCTGGAGTTCCCCGGGTTGGCGTTGTGGCTCCCAGAACAGGTGTTCGGGCGTTAGCGGCTTGGCCGATACCTGAACCATCGCGGCCGCCCCGGACCCCTGGGGCGGCCGTTTTCTTCTCTGACCG
>JGI12316J15310_10000195_pt41 | contig 23218 bp, 18 predicted proteins | sample MarCyaLeptolynsp_FD_15310 | JGI IMG/M metagenome (IMG submission 15310)
CGGGCCAGGCGTGCGAGCAGCACCCCGTACAGCTCGCGTTCGAAGTCGTCGAGCACGACATCACGCTGCGCGGCGGCCTGGTCCAAGGCCCTCAACGCGACCGAGTCGAGACCGTCGTGGGCCAGGTGCAGTGCGCGGGCGAGCCATACCGCCCGCGGAGCGTTGCCATGGCCGGTACGGGTGCGCCCAACCCTCGAGGGCGCCGAGACGATCCAGCCGTTGAGGTGCATTGCCGCTTCGCGATAGCCGAGCAGGGTGGCGACGCGCAGCGCACTGCCAGCGACCGCGTAGAGATCGACGGTCGCGAGCACCCCGACGTCGAGCCCTTCCATCCACCAGCCGATCTGTTCTTTGGCCTGCTCGACGTCGCCGTCCCGAAGCCGCTTCTCCGCCTCGGCGAGCCCGACCACCAGCATGAGCTCGCCGCGGTCGAAGGGATGAGGCGTGGGCGCCCCGGTTGTCCGAGGACCTGCCCGCGCCGCCATGAGGGACAGCTCCCGCAGCCGGGCGCGAGACGTGACCCCGGCCTCGCGAAGCGGTCGTACCCGGTCGCGCTGGTGCGCGAGCGACGTGACCCACATGCCACCGAAGATCGCCGCGAGCACGTAGAGCAGCGGATCGTTGCCGCCCAACGCGGTCAGCAGGAGCCACAGCGAGAACAGTGCCGACCACGGACCGCCGCGCGACGGCAGCGGAATCCACCGCGTCAGCCCCGGCGTGGCGTGCAGTGCTTGCAGCGACGTCGGAGCTGCGCGCTCGAGCGCAGTCGAGGTCACCCGGGCGGGGAGTCGATAGGGCTCGCCGTCGAGATCGGCGAGGTCGGGAAAGCGCCGCGTGACCACGTCACGGCTCGACCCTCGCAGCGCCTCGAGTCGCTCGCTGAGCTGTACTTCGGCCGCCGGCTCGTGTTGCCGCACGCTGCCGAGCACCAACGCACACAGCACCGGGTACTTGTCCCCCAGCCGTGCGACGTCGAGCTCGGCAAACGCACGCCGCACCGAGGCCCCCGCATCTCGCCCCGAAGCCTCGAGCACCCGGAGTGTCGCCACCATCAGGTCGAGTTCCTCGTAACCCAGCGCGACCGAGGTATCCGCCGGGGGACGCAGCACCGACGCGGCGATCGGACGCAGACCAAGCTCGGGGAACAGCCACGCCAAGACGCTGCGCACCGCCTCACCGAAGTAACCGACCTTGGGCGTGCGCGCCCGAATGCTGGATGTACCGTCGCGCAGCGGGAGGCTCGCCATGCGCAGCGCCGCCTCGAGCTCGCCTGCCTCCAGCCGAAGCAGCGCCGCGTGGGCTCCTGCGTCCGCCCGAACCGCGACCCCCGACAGCGAGCTGCCGGCCAGCTTCTCCAGGCGCGGCAGCGCGGCCATCGGGGTCTTGCTCTGCTCGAGCTGACGGCGCAACCGCGACAGTGCGCGCCGGCCACGAAAGACGACCGCGGTCGGCAGCGCCGCGACCGTGAGCAGCATCGTCAGCACCGGCCACGCGGTGAGCGGGCCCCACGGCATGACCGCCCACAGCAGAAACAGCAGCGGCAGCGCAACGACGAACCCGATCTGCTCTCGCCAGGTCAGTGGACGCAGCCGCACGTGGTCGTTGGCGACGATCTCGCGACGCCCCTGTCTCGCCAGTGCGACCACCCCAGGGTCTGTCGTCGCCACCGCCGTCCACGGTACCCGATCTGCTACAAAGCCGGGCGTGGGCATCGAACGCATCGGCATCATGACCGGCGGGGGCGACTGCCCCGGCCTCAACGCCGTGATCCGGGCCGTGGTCTACAAGGCCAACGCGCTCGGCTGGAAGGTCTTGGGCATCGAGGACGCCACCGAGGGCCTCATCGATCTCGAGCACTGCTCGCCCCGCGGCAATCGGTGGCTCACGCCGTCGGACGTGGCGGACATCGTCGTCAAGGGCGGCACGATTCTGGGCACGTCCAATCGCTCCGACCCGTTCGAGTACGTGGTGGAGCAAGGCGGTGAGAAGGTCGCGACCGACGTCTCGGACAAGTGCATTGCCAACGCAACAAAGATGAAGCTCGACGCGCTCATCTCGGTCGGCGGTGACGGCAGCATGCGTATCGCCAAGCGGCTGGCCGACAAGGGCCTCAAGGTCGTCGGGGTTCCCAAGACGATCGACCAGGACCTCGCCGCCACCGACTACACCTTCGGGTTTTCGACGGCGGTGCAGACCGCGACCGACGCCATCGACCGCCTCATGGACACCGCCGCGAGCCACGATCGCGTGCTGGTGCTCGAGGTGATGGGCCGCAACGCGGGTTGGATTGCGCTGTGCGCCGCGATCGCCGGCGGCGCGCACGTGTGCTTGATTCCGGAGATCCCCTACTCCGTCGAAGGCGTCGTGGCGGCGGTGAAGGCTCGCCGGGCCGCCGGCCATCCGTTCTCGCTCATCGTCATGGCGGAGGGCGCAAAGCCGAGGGGCGGCGAGGCTTCGCTGGCGGGTCCGCGCAAGCTCGGAGAGATGCCCAAGTTCTTCGGCGCCGGGCACCGCCTCGGCTCTGCGATCGAGCCGCACTTGCGCAGTGAGGTCCGGGTCACCGTGCTCGGACACATTCAGCGCGGCGGATCCCCGCAGCAGTTCGACCGCATTCTCGGGACGCGCTTCGGCGTAGAAGCCGTCAACGCGGTGGCGGACGGCGACTTCGGAAAGATGGTCTCGCTGCGTACCCCGGAGATCGTGCGCGTGCCGCTCGAAGAGGCGACCCGGGCTCAACGCTTGGTCGATCCGAGCGGCGCGCTGGTGCAGGCGGCTCGCGACGTCGCGATCTGCTTTGGCGACGAAGTCTGAATCACGCCGCCCGACGGCGACGACGTCGCACGTACCAGATCACGCCGACGATCGGGACCAGGAGCTCGACCGGCAGCGGCATGGGCTGCTTGATGACCTGCACCACGGCTTCGGGCGTGATGTCGCCGTCGCTGCTCGCGGCGAAGAACACATCCGCGGTGCCCGGCCGGGGGCTGCTCTCGTCCAAGAAGGCGGTGAGGTACGGCGCGTTGGGGATCGCCTCCTCCGGCACCACGCCGTCAAAGAGCTCGACGCCGACGCCTCCCGCAAACACGGCCTCCGCTGGCCAGCGGGTGTCGCCCTCCATCGAGCCCGCGTAGCGCTCGTCGCTCACGAAGAACACCCGCAGCGACCGATCGCCCTTCGCCGCATTCCCTTCGCGCTGCTCGGTCGGCTCGCGATACGGATACAACGGTGCATCGGTCGAAAAGCTCATGCGCACCGTCGAGGTCGCCAGGCCCCCCTGCCCTTTGGGTTTGGCGAGCTTGAACGCGGTGAACTTCCAGTTTTTGTCGACGTACGGGGCCGCCCACGACCGCAGCGAGTCGCGCTCGGCGTAGCCGTTGTCGGCGAGCCACTTCGAGAGCGCGGCGGGGTCGGAGGCCTCGAGGACAACCGCGTCGTACCCGGCCACGACCTGGTGGTGCAGCACCGTCACCGCGGACGGAGCGGACGCGGCATCCCCGGCACGCATCGCCAGCGTCGCGAACAGCAAACAGGTCGGCGAGATGCCGGCGCGTTCGTAGCGATACTCGACCGGAGGACGGATGCGGTACCCGAGCTGATCGAAGATCGCGTCGTCGACCTCGACCAGCTCGGGCACGGTGGGCGTCGGCACGATGAAGCCAAAGCCTTCCGCCTCCGTGGAGAAGTCCGCGCGTCGGATGAAGTGCTCGATGCGCCGCGCCGCATCCCAGACGATCAGCGCCTCCTCACCGAGGATCGAGACGTCAAAGCCCACGGGGGGAGCGGGTGCGCAGGCGCGACTGGGTCGCGGCACGGCCACGACGCCCAATGTCGCCAACAACGGCGCGAACAATGCACGGGCCAGTCTGGTCATCAAATCCCTTAACGCGCAGCACCCGCCGAAGTCGCAGGGGTCGGACAATTTCGTCGCGTGAGCGCCGGCACTCCTACCTTCAGCCCGTCCCAGCTGCGGTGGCAAGGGGCTCGCACCGGGCTACGATAGCCACTGCGAGGTTTGCCATCTTCCGCATTGCTCTCACGCTGGCCCTGATCGGCGGCCTGGCTTCGGCCGAGGCTCCAACGACTGCGAACCCGCTCGGCCCCAAGGTCGAGGCGAAGAAGACCCCGCCTCGCCCTCCGCCGTCCGCGGAGGCACCCGGTACCAAAGCGCCGGCGGAAGAGGTGATGGTCGAAAAGTGCGACGGCACCCGGATCAAGTCCGAGGCCAGCGCCCGCACCCTCAGCTGCGAAAACTGGAAGGTGGAGTGGCGCGAAGGCGGCTCGGTCTGGGGCTACGTCTCGGGCCCATCGTACGACGCGGTGATCAAGGAGCGCGATCGTCAGCTCGGCTTTGCGCGGCAGTACGCCCGCTTCTTCGAGGCGCCGTTCGACGATCGCTACGCCGACCCGAGCCAGCCCGTCTGCGACACCTGCAAGGAAGAGCGTCCCGCCGGTCGCTGGGGCGACGGCCAGAAGTTCGGTGCCGGTGCGGCTCGCGAGGCGATCGACAAGGCCGAGGCCGACCTCGAGGCGCTCGACAAGGCGCTGATGGAGCACCTGCCACGGCTTCGCGACATTGCGGGTCTGGCCCGGGAATCCGGGGTCGACAAGGCTGCGAAGGCCCACGCCGACCAGATTCGAATCGGCATGCTCGATCTGGCCAAGGGGCAGCTCGCGATCGACAACGCCGAGGTCTTCCGTTCGGCGCGATCGGCCAAGAAGGTCAGCGAGCTCGCGACGTCGCGCAGCACCGATCTCGCCAACTCGTATGCAGCCCTGCTCGCCGCGGTCGGCAAAGAAGTCGGCAAGGTTCACGGCGGCAAGTACTTCGAGGACAACACCACCGGGCAACGCCCGTACCTGCACGTGGAGTTCGACGGCTCGAAGGTCAAGGCAACGTATGTGGTCGGCACGGCCCGCTCGACATGGTTCAACGGCGAAGTGGCGCTCGACGGCGCGATCACGGGCAAGTCGCTCGTCGCTCCCGAGGCCAAGCCGCTGACCTGCCAGGAGCACAGCGAGGAGTGCGGGTTCGTCTACGTCCCCGCGGTCTTGCGGTTCTCCGAGCGCAAGGCCCCCGACCAGAAGGTGTCCGAAGCCGCCGAGCTGTGGTTCCAGCAGTCCAAGTGGGTGCTGGCCAAACCCTTCTCGCGCTGACATGACCTCCGAGGTCATGGCCTTCCGCTCGTAACCCTCGCACGCTGCAGGCATGTCCCTGCTGCGTCGCGCCCTGCTCGCCAACGCCCTCTTTTCGGCCACTACGGGCACCCTCGCCCTGCTCGCGCCCGACCGCGTCGCCACCTGGCTCGGCCTGGATGCCCCCGCCGTCATCCAGTCCACCGGCGCCCAACTGCTCGGATTCGCCGCCTTTGTCGCCTTCGTCGCCCGCCGCCGACGGCCCCAGCCCGGCAGCGTGATGCTCATCAGCGCCGCCGATCTGCTCTGGGTGCTCGGCACCGCGGCGCTCCTGGCCGGCTGGAGCGAGCTGTTGTCGGTCACCGGCATCACCCTGCTCGTCGGCATTGCGGCCCTGGTCGACACGTTTGCCATCCTCCAGCTCGCCGGGCTCGCCAGGCAGTATCGCCACCCCGATCCCGACGCCACACACACCCACCGGCTGTGTCTGAAGACGACGGTGGACGCTCCGGCCCCCGCCATGTGGTCGGTGGTCAGCGATCTGCCGGGCATCGCCCGCCACAGCGCCTCACTTCGGGAGTCCCACCTCATTGCCGGCGATGCGCCCGGACCCGATGCCGCGCGCCAGTGCATCGACGTTCGTGACCGACGCTGGACCGAGCGCGTGATCGACTGGCAGCCCGGCCGTGCCTTCACCCTGCGCTTCGAGACGGACGCCCCCGACTTCCCGTTTCCGTTCCGCGCCATGGTCGGCGGCTGGACGGTCGAGGCCACCGACCACGGCACCGAGGTCAGCGTCTGGTGGGACGTTACGCCCCGTACCAAGCATCTCGGCGGGCTCGTCGTCGCGGCGATGGCGGCCATGTCCGCGCCATCGATGCGGCGGCTGATCACGACGATGGCCGCCGCAGCGCGAGGCGAAGATTCGACCCCACGACGCGCCGGCCACCTCGTGGCTTGCTCCTAAACCTCAGTCCCGGCGGCGGCGCAGGCCGAGCAGCGCGAGCAAGGCCAGCGCCCCGGCGGGTCCCGAGCCCGAGCCACCGATGCTGCAGCCCACGGCCTCGTCGCCGCGCCCGACCGACGATCCGGCGTCGTTGTTGGGGCCTTCCGAGACCGACTGGGTTCCGCAGTCGTCCCCCTCGCAGTCGAGATCGGCCGGCATGATGCGCAGCGCGTCGACCTGGAGGATCTGGCCCTTGACGCCGATCGCGTCGCTCATGCGCAGGTGCTGGTCCTCGACGCCGGCCTCGAGGTTCGCGGTGCCGACGGGCACCCAGCCACCTTGGGTCTGGTCCACGGTCACCGTCTGCGCCGAATCGCGATCGACGATCTCGTACTTGGCCTTCGTCCCGGTCGAAAAGCCGTCTTCGATGTGGACCTCGAGGCGGTACTCGCCGTCCTCGACCGGATTGAGCTGCCACTTGGCGGTGTTGTACTCGGTGCTCTTGGTCGACTTCGTCCAACGAAGCGAGCCACCGACACCGTCGCTCTCCGTGCGCCAGTACTTGCTCGGACCGGACAGGTTGAGACAGGCGTTGCCGTTGTCGATGATCGTCACGCCATCGGGGTCGATGTCGCAGGGCGTGCCGCCGACGTCGCCGTCCCCGTCTCCACCGTCTCCACCGTCGTCGCCGCCGCCATCGCCACCGCCGCCTTCGATGTCGGTGTCCCCGACGCAAGCGCCCTCGGTGAAGCGAAGCTCGATGTCCTCACCGTAGTAGTAGCGAAGAATGTCGAGCGCCTTGAAGCCGCGGTCCTCGGCGAGGCACTGCGCGCCCCACTGCGACAGGCAGCCGCGGTTTTGACCGTAGTCGGTGTCGGTGGTCTTGTGCCGCCAGCCGAGCGCGGTCTGCTCGACGTCGAAACCGCTGTTGCCCTCGTTGTAGGTGACCCACTTCTCGGTGTTCGCGACGCCCGACGAGTTGCCGCTGCAGTCGGCGTTGGGCGTGCTGTCACCGGCGACGAAGAAACCAACCGTCAGGATGTCCTTGTAGGCGAGAACGACACCGGAGGTGTCCGCGACCGCTTGCCGATGAATGTCCTTGGCCGTGTTGCCGCAGGAGAACACCTGGCAGCCCTGGCTGTCGCAAATGCCTCCGTCGGCGACGGCGGAGTAGTACGCATACGAACGTGCCGCGATCGCCTGCGCCTTGAGCATCTCGAGGTCGGCGTTGGCCGGGGCCTCGCACGCGATCACGCTCGGCAGGTACTCGGTCTCCATCTGCTTGGTCCCCTTGCCGGTGACCTTGATGCTGCAGATCGCGTCGTCCGGCGCCGGCAGAGCCGCGGGCTCCACCGGATTCATCACGGGGAAGTCACGGAACTCGGGCTCGATCGGGGCCTCATCCGAATCTGAACAAGCTGTCGGCAAGAACACGAGAACGGCGAACGGAGCGGCAAGTCGGCGAAGCATGGCACTCAGTAGCGTTGCGCGCGTAAACGCGAGGTTCCTGAGATGTCGTGGAAAGGTCCACATGGGGGTGTTTTTCTTCCAGCCCCCGTCCGCCTTCGGCGTTCAATGGGCGCGCCGCTGCCGGGAGCGTCTGCGCGACCACGCAGCGATCGCAAAGAGCAACCACGTCGGCGAAGACGATCCCCGACTACGACAGCTGCACCCATCGTCAGTCGGTGTCTCCTCTGTACCGCCGCTCTCATCATCGCCAGTGGTCGAGCCGCCCATGGCGGCGGTGGTCATCATGCCGTCGCCCGAAGATCCCATCGGCGTGCCGGTGGTGGTGCCCATCGTGTCGTCGCCCGAGGTGGAGTCGGCGGCCGTCGTCACCGAGCCCGTCGTGACGTCGCCCGGATCAATGGTCGTGCTGCTTCCGCCGGTGGTGTCGTCCCCCGTCGTGGTGTCGCCACCGGTCGAGGTCCCGTCGGTGCCGGTCGTGTCACCAGGACAGCCTTCGAACGACGTCGCCGCCCAGTCGATCAGGTTGTCGGCCAGCAGCGTGTTGTCCTGCTCCGCGATGAACGGGTTCGCGAAAATGTTGTGGTCCCCGATGACGAAGATGCGGCCGCCTTCGCAGAACTCCGTGTCCGGCTCCAGCACGGCCATGAAGAGGTTCTTCATCGCGTCGTTGCCGAGCACCGCCGCGTCCTTGCCCACCTCGAACGTTGCGTTGAAGTCCCATTGCACCATCGTGACGCCGTTGACGATCGGATGCATGCCGGTCGGGGCCACCATGTCGGACTCGCCGACCTCGGCGTAGTTGGTCACCCCATAGGTCGACGTGAACGTCTCGTACGCGGGACCAATCCCGAGCGAAGTGACGAACTCGGCGGTCACGATCAGAGTGCCACCGCCGGCGATCCACTCCTGCAGCGCGGTCTGCTCGCCCGCCGAGAGGTCCCCCGTGTTGGACGACAGCATCGACGTATAGAAGACGTCCACGAGGTCGAGGTACTCGGAGGTGAGCTCCGGCGTGCCCATCGCGACGATGTCGCCGTTGGCCTCGATCAGCTCGACGAGCATCGTCTTGTTCATGCAGTTGAGGCAGCCGTCGGCATAGTTGATCCGACTGACGTCGAAGCTCCCCCACACGGCGGCGTCCGCGACCGACGGAACGAGCAAGCCCGCCGCCACCGCTACCGCCCCACCCCATCGCCAATCCAACCGGGAAACCAAGTGCATGCCCTAGGGTACGCCAACTCGTCCACGGTCCCGAGTCTCCCGAGCGCGTTTGGTCCCAGCACGCGGCGGGCCTTCCGCCGTGGGGAGTCAATGCCCCGGCGCGGAGCGGACCCCGGCGTCCAGCTGGGTATCGACCCCCCGGCAGCGCGCCACATCTCAGGCACTTGGCGCTGGCACGACTCTCGCTCCCCTGGCGGGCATGGATCTGATGCTCACCTGTGCTGCGCGAAGCTTCGTCGGTCGACGCAAGAACAACGAGGACTCGCTCGTGATGGAGCCGGAGCTGGGCTTGTTCGCGGTCGCCGACGGCATGGGCGGCTACGAGGGCGGCGAAGTGGCCTCCGGCATCGTCGCCGACACGCTCGTGGACTTCTTCACCCGCAACGAGATCGACGCGGACGGCACGTGGCCGTTCGCCGAGAGCCGGGAGCACGGCCCGCTCGAGAACCTCGTCGACGTGGCGCTCCGGCTGGCCAATCGCGAGGTCGTTGCGCGCAAACAGGGCCGCCTGGCGCAGATGGGATCCACCGCGACCGTCGCGGCCGTTCGCGGCCGGCGACTGGTCGTCGGCAACATCGGCGACTCGCGGCTCTATCGACTGCGGGTCGGTGCGCTCGAGCGACTCACCCGGGACGACTCGGTTGCCGAGGAGCTGCTCGCCGCGGGCGGCGACGTGGCAGAGTCCTGGCGGCACTGCCTGACCAAGGCGGTCGGTATGAGCAGCACGTCGCGTGCGAGTCTTCGGACCGAGGCGATCGAGACCGGCGACGTCTACCTGGTGTGCAGCGACGGCCTGTGGGAACCGCTGGGTGACGAAGCGATTGCGAAGTGGCTCGCAGCTCCGGTCGACGCCGCGTGCGCCGGCCTGATCGAAGCGGCGTACGCTGCCGGCAGCCGCGACAACATCACCGCGGTCATCGTCGCCGCGTCCGAGGATCAATCCCGGCCAGGCAGGATGCCGTGACGCACCAGCAGGCTGCGAAAGTGCTTTCGGTCGACCCCTGCGGATCGTGCCGCTGCGGACACGTTGCCGTCGCAGCGCTCCCACACGTCTCGCAGATAGCGGCGCTCGAACGCATCGACGACCTGCTGCTTGGCCTCGGAGAACGGCAGATCGCTGCGAACGGTCAGCTCGTCGTCGGAGCCCGCAGCGGTCACGCCCACCGACAGCCGCAGCTCCGCGAAGGTTCGCGCGCCGGGGGACAGCGCCAGCGCCCGGTCGACGACGTTGCGAAGCTCGCGGGCGTTGCCCGGCCAATCGTGCACGAACAAACGCTCGAGGTTGGGCCCTTCGATTGGACCCGGATCGGACCAGCCGCGTTGGCGCAGCAGGTGCGCGACGATCGGTGCGATGTCCTCTCGGCGCTCGCGAAGTGCCGGGATCACCACGCGCACGACCGACAGCCGATAGTAGAGATCCGGCCGGAACGCTCCCTCGGCGACGAGCGCCCGGAGGTCGCGCCGCGTGGAGGCGACGATGCGAATGTCCACGCTGCGCTCGTCGTCGCTTCCGACCGGGCGGATCGTGCGGGTCTCGAGCGCACGCAGCAAACGCGCCTGACCATCCGGCGGAATGCTGTCGAGCTCGTCGAGATAGAGCGTGCCGCCGTCCGCTCGCACGAAGGCGCCGCTGCGCGGATCGGATGCCCCCGTGAAGGCGCCGCGTACGTGGCCAAAGAGCTCGCTGTCGAGCAGGGTCGGCGGCAGAGCACCGCAATCCATCGCGACGAACGGGCCATCCCGCCGCTGGGACAGGTCGTGCACGCACCGGGCCGCGAGCTCCTTGCCCACCCCCGTCTCGCCCTCGAGCAGCACGGTGACCTCGGACTGCGACGCCAGCTCGAGCACGGCGAACACTTCGCGCATCGCCAGGCTCTCGGCGACCAGACCGCCGACCCGACGCGACTGACTGGGCGGCAGCTCCAGCGCCTGCGGCCGAGGTTGCACCCGCACGAAGGTCTGACCGAGCTTGAGCGTGGCCCCGGCGGGCACGCGTGCCTCGGTGAGCTTGGAGCCCCGGTACAGCGTGCCGTTGCGACTGCCCAGATCGCGCACGACGAACTGTCGGCCGTCGACCGCAATACTCAGATGCTCGCCCGAGACGTGGGCATCCGAGAGCGGAAGGTGACACGCCTCGTCGCTGCCCACCGTGCGCGGGGCCTCGGTGAGGTCGATCGCGCGCCCCATGTCCGGCCCCTCCACCACCACCAGCTGGCACGACACGACCCCGTCGGGGGCGCCGCCACCCAGGGCCTCCGTGTGCATGGTTGCAGTGCCGGACACCACTGCAGCGTAGGGCGAGCACGGTGGGCTGTCACCTTTTGCTCGCTCGGGACATGGCAGGATATGCAAGGAGTCGAACCCCGATGAGTCCCGTGACCGATGCCGACCTCATCGCCCTGGCGCTCGGACAGCGCAGGAAGGCATTCGGGACCCTGCTGACCCGGAAGGACGCCGGCCTCGGCTTCGAGCTGCGACCTGCCCTGCTCGTCGGGCCTCTCGAGGTCGACGCCCAATGACCGCCGTCCCGGAGATCGTCGGCCCCTACCGCCGGCTCGAGCGGATCGGGCTGGGAGGCATGGCCGCGGTCTACCGGGCGCGTCGACACGGGGCGAGCGGGTTTTCCAAGCAGGTTGCCCTCAAGCTGCTGCTGCCCGAGCACGAGCACGATGCCGAGCTGCAGCGACTGCTGATCGCCGAAGCCAAGCTCGGGGCCGCGATGGCCCATCGCAACCTGGTGTCGGTGTTCGACCTCGGCGTGGACGATGGCCGCTACTACGCCGTGATGGAGCTGGTCGAGGGCGGCGACCTGCGAACGCTGGGGTCGCCCAGTGAAGCGCTCACGCTGTTCATCGTCGAGGAGATCGGCTCGGCCCTCGCGTACGTGCACGGCTTCACCGACGAGCGGGGTCGCCCCTTGGGCCTCGTTCACCGCGACATCAGCCCAAGCAACGTGCTCGTCTCCCGGGGTGGCGGGGTCAAGCTCGCGGACTATGGGATCGCGAAGGCGACCAAGCTCGCCGAGCAGACCCGGGCCCGGATCGTACGGGGCAAGTACGCGTATCTGTCACCCGAGCAGCTCGACGGCGCAGCGCTGTCGCCGGCCACCGACCAGTTCGCCCTCGGCGTGACGCTGGTGGAGTTGGTGAGCGGGCACCGCCCCTTCGACGGAGACAACCCGGTGCAGATCATGGATCGAATTTGCGAAGGTGACCCGGACCTGGTGGGCGTCCCGCCGGACCTGCTCCCCCTCGTGCAGCGCTGCCTGCAGGGCGATCCGGCAGCCCGCTACCCCGACCTACACGCGTTGCTCGTCGACCTCCGCGATGCCCGGCGCCGTCGCCCGCCGGTGGGTCCGCCCGAGCTGGCCAGCTGGGTCGGCGAGCAGCTCGGGTAGTCAACCGGACTGCGCGTCGCGGCGGAACTGCTCGCGCAGCTCACCGGCCCAACGATCGAGGTCGTCGGTCGTCGACTTGAGCTCGTCGGGATTTCTCGCCAGCTCGTCGAGATGTCCGAGCAAGCGCTCCCGCGCCAGGCGAAGTCGGCTGCGCACGGTCGGGGCCGGCACACCGAACACCGCGCCGATCTCCGGCGACGGCATCTGCTCCCAGTAGAACAGCTCGAGCAGCACCTGCTCGTTCAGCGGAAGCCGCCGGAGCCCCTCGAGCAGCAGTCGTTGCTCACGGCGGGCCCCCAGCGCCGTCGACGGCCCGGGCTGATCGAGATCGGCAACCGACGCATCGTCGCTCAGCCGCCGTTCCCGATCCGAGCTGCGCTCGCGCAGGTGCTCGCGAAGGACGTTGTACGCAACCCCGAACAAGTAGCTCCGAAAGGCGCTACGACCCTCGAACCGCTCCTGGCCCTCCACGCACCTGGCCAGCGTCCGCTGCACCAGCTCCTCGAAGTCGTCGCCGACCTTGTTGCGAAAAAACCGATGCAGCGCCACGAAGTAGCGATCGAAGAGCTCGCCGCCAGCCTGACGATCGCCGGACCGCCAAGCTGCGAGCAGATCGAGATCGGAACGTTCGGACAACGCGGCAGGGTACCGCGGTCACGCCCCGTCGGGGATCAATCGAGGTCGTTGCCGCAGTTTCCGGTATCGAGCTTGATTTTAGGGTCGTCGACGAGGCGCGATGCGCCCGCGCACTTCGGGTCGCTGCTGTCGGGCGTCGCGGTGGCGGTGTAGTCGATCTCCGAGGTGGAGCAGTCGAGCGTCACGGTTCCACTGAAGGGCTTGCCCGCGCCGTCGTTGACGTACGTCATCGCGTAGGGGCAGTCCGAGTGAGTCACCGACGCGGCAAAGGTGAACTGGGCCCGTGACGTCGACGTGGGCAACACGCACTCGAAGGGAGTAGCATCGGTGATCACGGTGCCCTCGATCAGCTGCTGCAGATCGAGGTCTCGGCCGTCTTCGACGATCGCCGCATCGACGTTGTAGCTGGCGCTGCAGTTGGCGACGCTCGCGCCGATCTCCCCTTGGGGCTCCGGGGCGGGAGCCTCCGCCTCGGGGGTCGTCGTTGGCGGCGTCGATTCGGGCTTGGGTTCGCACCCCGCGAGCGAAAGTGCGGGGACAAGAACGAGGAGTCGATGGTGCATCATGGATGATTGACGTTCGAGGTTTCGGTGGAGGGGGGTGTCGCAGGAGGAGTTCTCGGCGCCGACTCGGCGATTGCGTGCATCGCTCGCGCATCGTCGGCATAGGCCGGCCCCAGTGCGTCGAGCTCGTTCGCTGCGACCGCCGCGGTCTGTGACGCGAGGTCGAGCTGTCCGGCGGCGCGCTGAGCTCGAGCAAGCCACGCCCGCGTTCGCGCCCGCTCGACCGGCAACGCATCGAGCTCCTCGTGCAGCGCCAAAGCGCGCAACAGCAGTCGCCCCCCCTCCTCCGCCCGGCCCCTCCGCGTGCGAGCCTCACCCAGCGCGCGCAGCGGATACACGAGGTCCGCGTGGTCGGGAGCGAGGCGTGCCTCCATCGTTTCGAGTGCCGCCGCGGCGAGCCGCTCGGCTCGCGTCACCTGGCCGTCGAGCAGCAGCGCCTCGGCGAGGTTGCTGCGCTGCTGGGCCAGCTCGAGGCTGTCGGGGTCGGCGGTGCGCTCCACCAGCTCGAGCGCGTCGGAGAAGGCCGTTACCGCCTCGGCCGCGCGCCCCTCCTCGAATGCGACGGTGCCGATCGCGGTCAGCGGTGACAGACGCCTCGGATCGTCGGGCCGGGCGCTGAGGCGGTAGGCACGGTCCGAAGCGCGCGCATGCAGGCGAGCTCGCTCGAGCTCTCCCTGGCCGATCGCCACGGCGGTCAGCGCCGCATGCACAGCGCCCACCCGAGTGCTGCTCGGCCCGAACGCTTCGTCGCGTTCGACGAGCGCCTGCTCGAGCGCAACCCGAGCCTGCTCGAGCTCGCCGGACTCCAGCAGCGCGCGGCCGCGTTCCAGCGCGCCTTCTCCGGGGTTGACGCCGCTCCATGAGCTCCCGTCGGTGTGCCGGGGATCGAGGGAACGCGCGCGCTCGAGCACCGTGCTCGCGTCGTCGACGCGTCCCAGCACCATGAGGGTATCGGCCAGGTTGTAGAGGGTCGCCGCGAGCGCAGGTGCGGCCCGGGGCCCTTCGGCCTCGTACAACGCAACCGCCGCCCGCAGGCTCAGCTCCGCCGCCCGTGGGTTTTCCTGCAGCACCTGCAGCAGACCGAGCCGACCGAACAGGGCCGCGGTGCGATCGCGACTCGCCCCGAGGCGCCGCAGCGACGCGGCGTTGCGCCGCCACGCCCGCTCCGCCGCGTCGGGATCGGACTCCACGTCGATCGCGAGCCGCACGAGATGGCCGATTGCCGCCTCTTTGAGGTCGGTGGCGCCGAACGCCTCGGCCAGCTCGATCGCCTCTTCGAGCGCAGCACGGGACTCCGCCCCCCGATAGGCCAGCCGCGCGACGACGCCGTGCACGATGAGCGCTTCGGCCAGGACGGGCTCGTAGCCTATCGCCCGTGCGCGCTCGAGCGCTTCGCGAGCACCGGACTCCGCCGACGTGACCCCGTGCGCCAGCGCGGCGAGGCGTGTCTGCGCGAGAGTCCGTCGCAGCGCGGCGACTTCGTCGGAGTTCTCCGCCCGAGGCGGCAGCCACCCCGCCTCGATTCCCGGCGCCAGACAATCGGTGGGAGCGGGCAGCGACGCGAGTGCGGCGGGGTGCGTGATCGCGGCGTCGCTGGCGACCAGCGCGGCGAGTTGCTCGCGCTGCCGATCCAAACACGCCACTCGGCGATCGAGCGCTTGGTCGGACTGCACGCCCTTCACGTGCGTCGCCTCGCAGGTCTCTCGCCGCGTGGTGGCCCACTGCTCGACGAACGCATCGAGCGTTTGCAGGGCCGCAGAATGACCACCATCGCGCAGTCTCTGTTGGAGCGCGTCCGTCCACACGACGTCGAGCTCGGTCCCCGCGGTCGCGCAGGGCAGCACCCCCGGCTCGGGCCGCACCCATCCCGTGATGGCGGCCACGGTAAGGCCGGCGACGCCAAGCCCGGCAACCCAGCGCCCAGCTCTTCGACGCTCGAGCGGCCGGTGCAGCGCTTCGAGCAGCGCATTGATCGAGCCGAAGCGATCCTGGGGACGCTGCGCCAGCCCCCGCGCGAGAACCTTCCGAATCGCCATGGGGACGGCGCCAGGATCGGGCACATCGAGCGCCTCCTCCGGTCCCACGGGGCCACGCGGACGGCACCCATACAGCCCCTCGTACAGCGAAACGCAAAAGCTGTACTGATCGGCGGCAGGAGCGACGGGCTCGCCGAGGCGCTGCTCGGGTGCGAGATAGGCCGGCGTTCCGATGACGGCACGACTCTGCGTGACCGACTCGCGCAATCGCGAACCCGAGCTCGCTGGCGACGGACTGTTGGGCGACGATCCAATCTCGTCCAGCCCGGGACGCGACGACAAACCACCGACTTCCCGCGCGAGTCCAAAGTCGACCAGCCGCGCCCGACCGTCGTCGCCGACGATGACGTTGGTCGGCTTGATGTCGCGATGCACGAGCCCCTCGGCGTGCACGAGCGCGAGTGCCTGCCCGGCTTCGAGCCAGACCCGCAGGACCTCGCGCCAGTCTGGCTTGATCCGCTCGATCCACACGCCGACGGTGAGCCCCGCAACGTGCTCCATCGCCAGGTAGATCTCGGACTCGTGCCGCCCGACCTCGTAGACCTCGACGAGGTGCGGATGCGATAGGCGGGCCAGGGCCTGTGCTTCCCGAAGCAACCGATGCTGCGCGTGCCGATCGCCGGCGCGATCGGGGTGCAGGAACTTGAGCGCCACCCGGCGATCGAGCTCGGCATCGTAGGCGGCGTAGACCGTCCCCATGCCACCCGCACCGAGGCGTTCGAGCACGACGAAGCGACCGATGCGTGGGGCATCCGGCTCCTCGCCGACGATCCACGCCCGTAGCCGCGACCGGGCCTGACGCGCCTCGATGTCCAGCGGCTCCTCCCGGGTCTCGTCGACGGCCATGTCGTGGACGGGCGGCCCCTTCGGAGCAGGCTCGCGCGCGCCGCCAGCATGCGGGTTGCTGACGACGAGGTCCAGCCAGAGCACGTCGGCCGGCGGAGCCGAGGAATCGGACGAAGGCGTGGTCACCTCGGATGGGCCGTGAGCTCTGCGCCACAGCCGATCACGAAAACCCCGCCTGTCCAGCCGAACAGCGTATTGGGGGTCCGCGAGCCAGTCGTATGCTGGAGGGCGTGCGACCCACGCAAGGATGCGGACTGCTGACGCTCATGCTCGCGTGCGGCGGGACGGAGTCGGTGACCAAGATCGAGACGCAAGCCGAGTCCAAACCCGAGTCCAAACCCGAGTCCAAACCCGAATCGCGGTCCACTCCCGCCAGCGCTCCGTTCGTCGACAGCGAACGGTTCTGCGTCCCGGAACCGATGACCATCACGCTGCCCGCCAATCGTCAGGCCCCGGTCGACCCCCCGCTCGGCAGGTGCGGCAACTACCCGAGCAAGGACGCGATCAAAGCGAACCCGATCTCCTGCGGCCCGTGCGGGTTCGTGCTCGACCGGGACGTCACCGAGCGCGTGCGCGGGAGCAAGCCCGACGCGTGCTGCTACGAGGTGCCCTCACCACCACCGCCACCGCCACCGCCGGTCGCCGCTCCGTACCGCTGCAAGACCGACGCGGACTGCATGGCCGACTGCATGTTCGGAGCCGTCAACCGACGGTGGTACGAGTCCGAAACGCGAGCGCCGTGCGAAGACGGCTGCACGAGCAAGGGTACCGAACAACCACGCTGCGAAGACGGCACCTGTGTTGCCTATCGTCTCGGCAAGCGCGACGACCTGTGCACGAAAAAGCCGCTGGAGTGAGTCACTCGCTGCTGGCTTCGCACCCGATCTCGAGCACCCCGGTCGTTCGGCAAAGCGGGACGTGAAGCGCTCCCTCGACGCGAACGTGGGACGCCGCCCAAGGCGACTCGTCGTCGGGAGAGAGATTGCGGCCGTCGATCTCACCGACGACCTCGTCCAGTTCGACGTCCCCCAGAAAGTCGACCTCCCCCACGGCCCAAGGCCCGCACGAACCGTCCGCGGGGCCGTAGACCGAGATCCGGCTGCGTGACTGTCTGGTGTCCGGAATGTCCAACAGCACCACGTGCTCCGGACCCAGGGTGTGCGGCCCCTCGAGCATCAGGCACGAGACGGGCGCATCGCTGAGGTAGACGACGGTGCCCCCGGGCACCGAATCACCGTTGAACCCGCCCGAGGCACGTGGTGGATATCGAACGGCGATGCCGTGCTCCAGGGAGATGCGTGTGGGCTCCGACTGGGACCCATCTTTGACCAACAGGAGCAACTCGGGCGTGGCTTCGCACCCGGCGAGCAAACAGAGGGCAACGGCGATCAGGCGGCGCATGCCCACGCGTGGTTGCAACGGCCGGACCACTCTCGCGCGCCAGTGATTTGGCCCGGGCGGCCGCCCCGCCCCCGCGCCTCATGTTGCCGCCCGACCACGCCAGTGACGTGGTCGCACCACAGGGAATCTCCCGGTGAGGGGATCCACTCCACCATGGTGGATGGGCTCAGCGATGGCGCAGCTGCTCGCGCAACCACCACTCCGCGACCCCGGCGAGCGCCTCGAGTTTGGGCTCGCGGGCGAGGCGCTCCAGCTCCCGGACGAGCGTCTCTTTGGTCCAGCGTTTCGTTCGCCCGAACTTGCGCTGATACGCGTCGGCTAGGGCGCCGAGCTTGTTGCGACGATCGTGCTGGAGCTGCAGCAGGTTGAGGTTGAGAACGTCATCGAGGTCGTCCTGAATCGCGGGGTCGTCCGAGAGAAGACGTCCATCGACGGTGTATCGGACGGTGCGGTCCACCGCGTCCCGAGGGTCAACCGTCAGTTCCCGATCCCCTTTTCGGGTGTCGCAGGTTTGGAGTCGTGGTGGCTGCCCTTGTCCGCCCTCGCACGCACCGAGCATATTGGGCCAGTCGAGCTGAAGATCTGTGTGCGCGTGCTGGCTGCGGTAGTGCTCGATCTTCATCGAACCATCCTTGATCCGGCGCATGCAGTAGCAACACAAGTGCTGCTGATCGCGAAGCAGCGCTGCTCGCAAGGCAGCCTTCGGCTCGAAGTTCGGATAGGAACGGTTGACGTCCTCCGACTTACGGTAGGCCAGGAGCTCGGGCGGCTCCGGCCCCTTGTTCACCTGCCGCATCAGCTCGCCAGGACGCTCAACATCGTCCGGAGCCGGGTGACCTCGGCGTCGCGTTCACCGAGGCTCTCCGCCAGTGCATCCAGGACCTTGCGCGCGCCCTCGAGGTCGTCGGCATCGATGAGATCGCCGATTTCCCGAAGCTGCGCGGTGACCTCGTCCGGACGTAGCGGCGTGTCGAACACCTCGAGCAGGAGCGCGTTGGGGTCACGCCCCTCCGTCTTGCCGGGCGCGTCATAGACCTTGAAATCCTCGAGCACGCGGATGCACTCGGAGGGAACGCGGCTGAGCACGATCGGCGAGTGCGTCGTGACGATGAACTGCAGGTTCGGAAAGGTCCGACGAAGCGCCGGAATAATTTCGGCCTGCCACTTCGGGTGCAGGTGCAGCTCGATCTCGTCGATGAGCACGACGCCCTTTCCTTCTAGCGGGTCCGCGTCGTTGGCGATGCACAAGCGCCGCGCGATGTCGGCGACCATGGCAACGAGGATACGTTCGCCCTCGCTGAGCTGGTCGAACGAGAAGTCTTGTCCCCCGCGAGAGACAAGGAGTACAGGACCGCGAAACTTCGCAGTCTGGTCGCCCCGCGATCGGAAAACTCGAGGCGCTCCGTAGGCGGGAAGCGAGCGTGTAATCGCGGCCCGTACTGCCTCGAGTTGCCCGTCTCGGTAGTCTCGCCGGAGCCGGATTTGCTCGTTCTCCAAGTCCTCGCGCTCGCGAAACCAGCGAAAGAACGCGGAGAACTTCGTGATGCCCTGGGCAGTCCACGAGTCTGCACGGCCCCAGTTCTCCGCTTCCGTCGCCGCCGGGGTCGCATCTCGCGCGTGCCTTCCGACGGCAAAGTAGACGAAGATTGGGGCCATCCCCCCGACGTAACCTGGGGCGACGACGGGCGGGCCCTTTCTTCCCGTGGAGGTCTCGGACTCGATGCTTTTGCCTTGGACGATCAGAGAGACCCGGACAGTGGCGTCATCAGCTCCGTTCCGGACCTCGAGAGGTGCGATCCGCTCGGACCCGCCCTGCGCGCGCGGCATCGCTCGCACAACAGCGTCCAGCACGCTCGTCTTGCCGCTCCCGTTCACGCCCACGAGCACCGTCAGCTGCTCGTGAAACTGCAGCGTGAGCGACTCGAAGCCGCGGAAGTTCGAGAGCTGGAGCTCCTTGACGTACATCCCGGGGACCTCTTGCGAGTATAGCGCGCGCCGCCCTCACATGTTGCGGCGGTACTGACCGCCGACCTCGTAGAGCGCCCCGCTGATCTGCCCGAGCGTGCAGACCTTGGTGGTCTCCATCAGCGCATCGAAGACGTTGCCGTGCTCGACGGCCACGCGCTTGAGGTTGGCGATCGCGGCGTCGGAGGCGGCGGCGTTGCGGGCCTTGAAGGCATCGCGCGAGCCGATCGCATATTCCTTTTCGTCCGTACGGGCGCGAATGACCTCGCCGGGCGTCACCGTCGGGCTGCCGTTGGGGTCGAGGTACGTGTTGACCCCGACGATCGGGAGCTTGCCGCTGTGCTTGAGCGCCTCGTAGTACAGCGACTCTTCCTGGATCTTGGTGCGCTGGTACATGCGCTCCATCGCCCCGAGCACCCCGCCGCGCTCCGAGATCCGCGAGAACTCGGCGAGCACGGCCTGCTCCACGAGATCGGTGAGTTCCTCGACCACGAACGAGCCCTGCATCGGGTTTTCGTTCTTCGCCAGCCCAAGCTCGCGGTTGATGATGAGCTGAATCGCCATCGCCCGCCGCACGCTCTCTTCGGTCGGCGTGGTGATCGCCTCGTCGTACGCGTTGGTGTGCAGCGAGTTGCAGTTGTCGTAGATGGCGTAGAGCGCCTGCAACGTGGTGCGGATGTCGTTGAACCCGATCTCCTGGGCGTGCAGCGAACGACCACTCGTTTGAATGTGGTACTTGAGCTTTTGGCTGCGGGCGTTGCCGCCGTACTTGTTCTTGATCGCCTTGGCCCAGATGCGCCGCGCCACCCGGCCGATCACCGAGTACTCGGGGTCGATGCCGTTGGAGAAGAAGAACGACAGGTTCGGCGCGAACGCGTCGATGTCCATGCCGCGCGACAGGTAGTACTCGACGAAGGTGAAGCCGTTGGCCAGCGTGAACGCAAGCTGACTGATCGGGTTCGCCCCAGCTTCGGCGATGTGATAGCCGCTGATCGACACGGAGTAGAAGTTCCGCACCCCGTGGTCGATGAAGTACTGCTGAATGTCCCCCATCATTCGCAGCGCGAACTCGGTGGAGAAGATGCAGGTGTTCTGGGCCTGGTCTTCCTTGAGAATGTCCGCCTGCACCGTGCCGCGGACCCGGGTGAGCACGTCGGCCTTGATGCGATCGTAGACCTCTCGCTCGAGCACCTCGTCGCCGGACACCCCGAGCAGCATCAGCCCGAGCCCGTCGTTGCCCTGCGGAAGCTCGCCCTGGTACTGCGGCCGCGGCAGCCCCTTGTCGGCGTAGATCTCGTCGACCTTGGCCTGCACCGCGTCGACCTTCCCTTGCTCGCGGATCCACTTCTCGCAGCCCTGGTCGACGGCCGCGTTCATGAAAAAGCCGAGCAGCATCGGGGCCGGCCCGTTGATCGTCATCGAGACCGAGGTCTTGGGATCCGCCAGATCGAAGCCCGAGTAGAGCTTCTTGGCGTCGTCCACGGTCGCGATCGACACGCCCGAGTTGCCGACCTTGCCGTAGATGTCCGGCCGGTGGTCGGGATCCTCGCCGTAGAGCGTCACCGAGTCGAACGCTGTCGACAGACGCTTGGCCGGCATGCCGAGCGACACGTAGTGAAAGCGCCGGTTGGTCCGCTCGGGGCCGCCTTCGCCGGCGAACATGCGCGTGGGGTCCTCGCCCTGCCGCTTGAGCGGGAACACGCCCGCCGCGTAGGGGAACTCGCCCGGGACGTTTTCGGTCAGCGACCAGCGCAAGACATCCCCCCAGTCCTTGTAGCGGGGCAGGCACACCTTCGGAATGCGCAAGTGCGACAGCGACTCGGTGAACAGGTCTTGCTCGATCACCTTGTCGCGCACCTTGAAGCGGTACTTGTCCGCGGCGTAGCGCCCGACCTTGTCCTCCCAGCCCTCGATCACCTTGCGGCAGCCGTGGTCGAGTCGGTTTTGCAGCGCGTCGTAGCGCTTCTGCAGATCGACCAGGTACTCGGGCTCGCCCTCGGTGGTCTGGACCGCCTCGACGACGTCGTCCTCACCGCTGTCGACAATCTCGACCTTCTCTTTGCCGATGCCCTGACGCAGCAGCGCCATCGTGCCGTGCAGCTGGTACATCGTGCGCGCGATCGAGGTCTGCTCTTCGACGAAGGCGTCGTAGGCCCGGCTACTCTCGACGATCTCGGCGAGGTAACGAACTCGCGCGGGCGGGATGACGTAGTGCTTTTCCGCCATCTTGTCCGAGATCTCGAAGCCCGAGGACAGCGACGCGCCCGTTTTTTCCGCCACGACGTCCATCAGCCGTCGGTACAGCGCATTGGTGCCGGGGTCGTTGAACTGCGACGCGATCGTGCCGACCACCGGAAGCTGGTCGTCCTCGACCTCGAACTTCATGTGGTTGCGCTTGTACTGCTTGCGAACGTCGCGCAGCGCGTCGAGGCTGCCGCGCTTGTCGAACTTGTTGATCGCGATGACGTCCGCGAAGTCGAGCATGTCGATCTTCTCGAGCTGCGTCGCGGCGCCGTATTCCGCCGTCATCACGTAGAGCGAGACGTCCGAGTGCTCGGTGATCTCGGTGTCGGACTGGCCGATGCCCGAGGTCTCGACGATGACCAGATCGAAGCGGGCCGCCTTGCAGATGTCGATCGACTCGCGCACGTACTTCGAAAGCGCAAGGTTGCTCTGCCGCGTGGCGAGCGAGCGCATGTACACGCGCGGGTGGTGGATCGCGTTCATGCGGATGCGATCGCCGAGCAGCGCGCCACCCGTGCGGCGCTTGGACGGGTCGACCGAGATCACCGCAATGTGCTTGTCCGGGAAGTCGGCGAGAAAGCGCCGCACCAGCTCGTCGACCATCGACGACTTGCCCGAGCCGCCGGTTCCGGTGATGCCGAGCACCGGGATCTTCGTCCCGTCCGTGCTCGGCAGATGTTTGGCCAGCGCGTCGTACTCCTCGGGGCGGTTCTCCGCGGTGGAGATCAAGCGCGCGAGCACCTGCGGGTCCTTCGTGGCCAGCTGCCCCACCTGCTCGACCGGCGGCGCCGTGGTGGCGAAGTCGCACTGCTTCAGGAGATCGTTGATCATCCCCTGCAGCCCGAGCGAGCGGCCGTCGTCGGGCGAGTACAGCCGGGTGATCCCGTAGGCGTGCAGCTCTTCGAGCTCGCTGGGCAGGATCGTTCCGCCGCCGCCGCCGAAGATCTTGGTCGCCGCCCCCGCCTTCTTCAGCAGGTCGTGCATGTACTTGAAGTACTCGACGTGCCCGCCCTGGTACGACGTGATCGCAACGCCCTGCGCGTCTTCCTGGATCGCGCAGTCGACGATCTCCGCAACCGACCGGTTGTGCCCCAGGTGAATCACCTCGGCGCCGGAGCTCTGCAGGATCCGCCGCATGACGTTGATCGCCGCGTCGTGTCCATCGAACAGCGACGCCGCGGTTACGATGCGAACGTGATGCTCCGGGCGATAGGGCTCGACGACGGCGGGTGCTTTCGACTTGGCGGCGGGTGCGTCCACGGTTCCGTTCGGCATACCCCACGCCCGGCCCGAGGGTCCACGATTCGCCACACGGCCCGCGACAGCGCCGCGTGACTTGCGCCCGCCCCCGTGCGCGGCC
>JGI12316J15310_10000052_pt88 | contig 23188 bp, 21 predicted proteins | sample MarCyaLeptolynsp_FD_15310 | JGI IMG/M metagenome (IMG submission 15310)
GTCAAACCTGCGGGGGTGACGTGGGCGAAGAAGTCGTTGGCGTCCATGTCGAGCGCGTGCAGTCGCGCCGCGCACCGGAGCTCTTCGTTGGCCACGATCGGGGGTGCGGGCGGGAACGAGCCCTCCGTACCGCAGTCCCGCCCCTCGGCCCGCACCTCGTTGGTGAGCGCGACGACCTCGTCCTCGAAGTCTCGGTACGCGATGGGCCAATCCGCTGCCGGCGAGCAATGAGCGGTGTCCGGAACGTCGAGCGGAGCGACCGGATCGAGTCCGGGATCGGGGTCGGGGTCGACACCGCAGTAGTCCGCCACGTCGAAACAGCAGTCACCGTTGACGGCACACTCGTCGTCGCACCAGCAGCCCCCTTCGCTCTGACCACCGCAGACGGGCGCATCGGTGGGCTCGCACGAGCCGGACAGCGGCGTGTCCATGCCGCGCTCGGGGCCGCCACCACCCCCACCACTGCAAGCCGCAAGCGCGGCGCCGCACACAAGACCGAGAACCAGACCGTACGTTCGCATCTGTCGAAACCGGACGGGCTTGTAGCTCGAACGTCCGTGTAACGGTGGTAAGCGCTGTGGCGAAAAGCCGAGTTTCTCGCCGCGACGAAGTGCTCACGGTCACGAACCATGTGGGTCAGGGTACGGACGGTGGGGACGACAGCGACGCGGCTATAGTCGTCTCCATGCGTTTGCGCTTGGCTGTGCTGGTTTCGCTCGTCGTGGTTGCGTGCGGGGACGAAGACCCCAGCTCCGACTCGGATGGGTCGTCGACGACCTCTGCGGCGAGCACCGGCATGACCACGGTCGCCGACGACAGTCCCGGGACGAGCGGCGGGAGCACTGGGGGCTCGAGCGGCGAGACGGCCGACGGCACCGGCACCACAGGCGGGACCACCGGCGCGACGGGGACCACCGGAGCGAGCGAGAGCACCGGCGGGAGCACCGGGTCGACCGACGGCGAGTCGAGCGGGTCGACCGACGGGACCACCGGCACGACCGGCGCCACCGCCAACATCGACTACACCGCGATCGCGATCCCCGGTGGGCTCGACCGCGTCCGGATCAACAAGGCGAACCTCGACGAGGATCGCTGCACTTGGGTCGTGCTCGTCTCCCCGCCGATCCCGGGACAGTACCCCGGCGTGACCCTGCCGGCGGCGTGGAGCGTGGAGTCGATCTCGATCAACGACGTGGCCGACGCCTGCAGCAGCGGCAACCCGGCCATGTTCGGCTCCGAGGCGGCCCTCGATGCAGACGGCACGCTGACCTTCGGTGACCTCGGCGAGGTGGGGATCTACCCGTGCACGGTGGATGTCGATCTGACGATGGACTTCCAGGGCATTCTGCCCGGCATCCCACCGATGGATGACATGGTCGCCACGTCGATCCCGGTGCTCGGCGTGGACGGGTGCTGAGCAGTGTAAGCGCAACGCGGCCGGGGTCGTTCCTGGAGCATGCGCTCTCTCGTCACCGCTGGTTTGTCGTTGCTCGTCTGCGGCTGCGCAGCGCGACACGCTCCGGCTACGCAACCGGGCCCGCAGATCCCCATCGACGACTCTTTCCTTGCCGCCCACTTGAGCTGGACCTTTCAGGGCTCGCGATCGGAGTGTTTCGAGGCCCTGGTCGCCGCATTCGAGCACGTCGGCGTCGAGCATCAGGACCGCACGACCGGCGAAGTCGTGTCCTCACGGCACTATTTCGCCGTCGACGCGACCACCACGACGACCGGGACGCAGACGCGAACCCAGACCGTCTACGCCCCCGACGGCGGGATGGTCCGGGTCGACACCAAGACACCGACCGTGACCGTCGAACACGCCACGCTCACCCAGTCCGTGCAGTACTGGTTCCGGGTCGAGGGCGACGAGAGTCAATGCACGATGTCGGCGTACCGGTGGCGGGCATGGAACGGGGGCGAGCCGATGACGGCCCTCCAGGCCGCCGGGATCGAGTGGTCCGAGCACCACCTGTTCTTGCCCCTTCGTCGCGCCGTCGAGTCGAAGATTGGTGAAGGCGGAACCCCGACCGAGCCGGTTTCCCGCGGAAGCTGATCACGCGCGGAACCTCGACGTCTCGACGACGGCGGGCGACTCGTGCGGTACGAACGACCCCACCGCGTGCGCACCTGTACACTGGCCGCGATGCGACTCGCGGCTTGCCTGTGGACCGCCGTTGCCACCGTGGTCGCGGGCTGCCAATCGTCGGACTCGGGCCTGACCGAGGACGCGGACGGCAGCGAGAGCACCGCTCGCGAAGACGACGAGGGCAACGGTGAGACGACTTCGCTCAACGACGGGACCACGGGTGTCGCCGACGTCGGAACGACAGTAGGCGACGACGATACATCCGCGAGCACCGGTCTCGACACTGGCGCTGCCTCGACGAGCAACGGCGCTGATGCAGACGACACCGGGACGACCGGGAGCGCTACCGACGACGCGGGGACCACGGATACAGGGACGACCGACGACGAAGGGACGACCGACGACGCGGGGACCACGGATACGGGGACGACCGGCGATACCGGGACCACCGACGGCACCGGGACCACCGACGACACCGGAACCACCGGGGATCTGGGCCGCTGCGGCGACGGCATCGTCGACGCCGGGGAGACCTGCGACATTGCGATCCCGAACGGGGACGGGGCGTGTCCAACGCTGGCGGACTGCGACGACGGCGAAGCGTGCACCACGTACGGCGTGGCGGACGTGGGCACCTGCACGGCCACCTGCACGCAGGAGCCCATCACCGATCCCGTGCCCGGCGACGCCTGCTGCCCCGACGGCGAGACCAGTCTGACCGACGACGACTGCGAACCCGTTGCTCAATGTGACGCGGGCGATGTGATCGTGGGCAATGCATTCGACCCATCGACGTCGCTGACGGCCACCAACGACCACGAAGGCGCCGTGTGGGTGCTATGGGTCGAGGACGGCGGTTCCTTTGCCGACATCCGAGGTGCACGCCTCGACCCGGCCACGGACGACTGGGCAAGCGACGTCCCGGTCGAGACCACGAGCAACGACGTGCTTGCTGTCACGGCGCACCTCGATCACGCCGGCGAGCTATGGGCAGTGTGGGCGGAAGCCGGAGCGATCTCGGACGAAGTCCGCGGCGGGCGGTTGGATCCTGTCAGCGGCACATGGCAAGCGGACGTTCCCATCGGCTCGACCTTCGACGCCATGCGTGCCCCCGCGGCCGCGCCGGATCACACGGCCGCGCTGTGGGCCCTTTGGGTGGAGGACGGCGACATCGCCGACGACGTGCGCGCCGCGAGGCTCGACCCTGCGACCGATACGTGGCTTGCCGACGTCCCGGTGGGGACCACATTCGACGACGCCCTTCATCTCGCCGCCGCCAACGATCATCAGGGCGCGCTGTGGGCCTTGTGGGCCGAGGCGGGAGGGATCACCGACGACATCCGAGCTGCGCGGCTCGACCCCGCCACGGGCACGTGGGACGCAGATGTGCCCGTCGGTACGAGTTTCGACAACGTCACCGACGTCGCCCTGTCGGTCGACGATGACGACGCATTGTGGGCGTTGTGGATCGAAAACGGCGGCATTGCCCCGGAGGTTCGCGGCGCGCGGCTGGACCCCACGACGTCCACGTGGGAACCCGACGTTGCCATCGGGGTCGGCTTCGAGCCACTGCACGATCTGGTTGCAACACGCGATGCGAACGGAGTGCTGCGCGTCTCGTGGATCGAGGATGGCGGAGTCGCCGATTCGATCCGGTCGGCCGCGCTCGACCCCGACACCGGCTCGTGGTCGGCCGACGTAGAGGTTGGCGCCACCTTCGACGACGCGACGAACCTCGTCATGGGTCGCGGCAGCGACACAGCAACATGGGCGATCTGGGCCGAGGTCAACGGCATCGAGGCCGTCCGGGCGACGCGGCTCGACCCGGCCACGGGAGTGTGGGCACCGGACGTCCTCGTCCAGTCCTCCTTCGATCCGGCGCTCGAGGTCGTCGCCGCATCCGACCCCGGTGGCGAGCTGTGGGCGGCATGGGTGCGCGACGGCCCGTTCGACGGCAGCCAGGTCCGCGCTACGAGCTGTGGCTTTTTCTAGCGGCCGGAGCCAGGTGAGATCACTCCGGTACGGCTTCTCGCCGTGTCTGAAACGTCTGCCGCGCCATGGGTCAGTGGAGGGCATGCCGGATGTTTCCCGACTCGTCCCGTTTGCACTGTGCCTCGCCTGCGCTCGAACGACCCCATCCTCGGACGGCGGCGGCACGACCGAATCACCACTCGAGCCCAGCACCGAGACGGGAAGCGCGACCGGCAGCGGGACAACCGAGGCTCCGCCCGCCGAGGGCAACATCGTCGAGCTCACGCGCTCGCCCTACGGCCTGCTGTTCACCGAGATCGAGGTGCAGGATGAGGTCGTCACGGCCATGGTCGACTTCGGAGATCCTCACCCGTTCGCGATCTCTGGCACGCTCGCGGAGCGGCTGGGCATCGAGCTCACCGCGACCGGAGCGACCGGCCATCACGCGGACGGCAGCGCCTTCGACATGTACGTCGGCACCGCGACATCCATCGTCGTCGGTACACATCGCTTGGAGTCCGTGGAAGTGCGCACCGGTGAGGGCGAGCTCGAGCAGGTGTCGCAGGTGATCGGCACCCCCTTCGATGCCGTCGTCGGCTGGGGCTACGTCTCGGAGTTCGATGCCGTGCTCGACTATGAGGCGTCCACCCTCACGTTGTACGCGAACGGGTCTCCCGAGGCCGAGGTGACGTTCTCCGTCGACGTCGACCACGAGCTCTATCTCAGGGTCCCGGTTACCCTGGGCGGGCAGCCACGCAAGCTGATCATCGATACGGGAGCGCCCGTCAGCGTGCTCGACACGGCGGCGGCCGAGGCTCTGGGCGCGTCCGGTCCATCCACGAGCCTCGAGCTCGGCCTTGGCGGACACGTCCAGCCTCACGACTTCGTCGTGCAAGATGTCGCGCTGCTGGGCCAGATCGGCGCGGTCGGGGTTCTCGGCGGGGACTATCTCGCCAGATGGCGCGTTGTCTTCCCCGCCGGCGCGCGGAGGATCGACTTCCTCGAACGGTGACGCGACCCGGCCGACGACACGCCGGCCGCAAGCACTGACCGTCAGTCGTGCGGCGTGACCAGGTACTTGTTGCCGGTCTTCATCTGCCGATAGTCGAGGATCGCATCCCGCGACAGCATCTGCTCGAGATTGACGTTCGCCTTGTAGTGACTGGCGAACGTCGTGCCGAGACCCGCGAGCACGCGTTGCCGCATGCGCACGATCGTCTCCATCCCCGCTTGCTGAAGGAACGGGGTGAGCAGCCAGCCCGACACCGTCCAGGTCAGGCCGTAGCTCGCCGTCAGGGTGGTGGGCCCGAAGTCGAGCCGACCGTACATGTACATCTTCTTGGCCTGGTTGGATCCGTAGCGCGAGTACTCGCCCATCTTCGAGCGGGCCACCTGCTCCATCGCCGTGAGGCAGGCATCGGTCATGCGCCCACCGCCGATCGGGTCGAAGCCGAGATAGGCACCGGTCGCATCGATCGCGGCGCGCAGCTGGGCCATGAAGTCCTTGTCGGAGGAGTTGACGACGTGCTCTGCGCCCAGCTCTCGGAGCAGCTCGACGTGGCTTTGCTTGCGCACGACGTTGACGAGCCCGATGCCGTCCTGCTGGCAGACCTGGACGAGCATCCGGCCGAGGTTGGATGCGGCGGCGAGGTGAATGATGGCGTCGTGCCCTTCCTTCTTCGCCGTCTCGACGAACCCGAGCGCTGTCATCGGGTTGACGAATGATCCCGCGCCTTGCTCGGCGGAGTGGTCCCCCAGCGGCAAGCACATCGCCGCGTCGGTGACGGCGTACTGGCTGAATGCATGGCCGGGCACGCAGGCCACGCGCTGCCCCATCAGCGCTTTTGCCATGCCGCTGTCGCCGCTTGCGACTACGGTTCCTGCCCCCTCGTTCCCTGCCGGCAACCGCAGTCCGTGACGTCCCTTGCTGCCCGAAAGGAACGGCTCGGGCATGCGTGCGACGACCTTGCCTGGGGAGTACTCGGCATTCTCGAAGTCCGCCGCCCCCGTCAGGATCGCGAGGTCCGACGGATTGATCGGCGCGGCCTCCATCCGCACGAGCACCTGATTGCCACTCGGCGCGGCAAAGTCGGTCTCGGCGATTTCGAGGGTGAGCGAACCGCTCGAATCGAGCGTGGTGAAGAGCTGTTTTCCGGTGGTGGTCACGTCGATCCGATCTCTGCCCCCGAGAGCCTATCGCGGAGCGCCGTCGACCGCTTCGCCGCGCGTCGTCAGAGCGGCCGCGTGGCGCAGGCAACCGTCTGCGAGACGATGGTGCAGCCGATGAAGACGCGACCGTGGTCCGGGTCGACCCACTGCCCGCGGTCGCCCCTCGACCAGCCCGCGGCCTCGATCCGGTCGAGGATGTCCTCCCGAGTCCGGGTGGTGTGCATCCCCGCGCCCTGAAGATCGATCGTCGCCAGGTCCGACAGCTGCCTCGGCGGGTCAGGGTCGGCGATGTCAGCGGAGCCCCACTCGCGAACCGCCACGAATCGGTTGGTCACGTCTGCGTCGATGATCCAAAGCGTTGCGCGACCGTGGTCGGCACTCGTCGCAGGGGGCGGAAAGTCCACGTTGTAGATCGATTGCTCGAGGCACTCCGTCAGAGTCGACGACCCAACCGCATCCTGCACCACGCCGATGCTCTCGACCGTGCCCGCAACATCGGTGTCGTCCAGCACGCGCGCGTACAATCGAAGCGCACCGCTGGCGTCGGCGGCAACCGTCTCTAAGCAACCGGCGGCCTGCTCGTTCATCGTGTAGAGGGTATCGGGCACCCGAACCTTCCGGCGCGATGTCGTCTGAGTTTCGGGCGGCTCTCTTGCGGTAGCGGGCCGCAGCGTCGCACCTTGCTGCGACTCCGGTCGTGCGCCGACCGCAGTTGTCGCCCCACCCTTCTTCGCGACGCCGATCTCCTCCGTGCTCCCGCCCACAGCCGAACCGGTGAGCCGCGTCGACCTGGTCGAGGACTGACGGCTCAGCCACGTCCATCCGCCCACCCCACCGATCAACGCGATGACCAAAGGGACGACCCAGGTCCAAGGCGCCACCTTCGTGGTCTCGCCCCAACCGCCGCGAAGCGCCACGACTGCCGGCAGCCACGAGCGGCGGTCTCCGAACCTTCGATCGAGTCCCTCACGCAAGCGACCCAGTGCTCGATGAATCCGCGTGCGCACGGTCGCCGGCACCATGGCCCGTTGCTCGGCGATGGCGGCTGCGCTCAGCCCCTCGAGGCGGAGCTCCACAAGCACGCGATCGTCGGGGTCGAGCTTGCCGAGCTCCAACTGCAGGGACCGCAAGACCTCCCGCAGGTGGCTGCTGTCTTCGGGCGACGCGACGGCGGACGGAGCGAGCGCGCTGCGATGCTCGCGTCGCTCCCGGCGCGCATTGGCCCGCCAACGCATCCGCGCACGGTTGCGCAACACACGAGAGAGCCATCGCTGCCGGTCGGCGCCTGGCGGCGGCAGCGTGGGCGCACTCGAAGCGTCGAGCCACACGTCGTGCACGAGATCGTCCGCGTCCTCGTCATCGTGACCGAGTCGGCGGGCAAGCGCCCGAAGACGTGGCAACTCGCGCTCCAGCGGCTCCGATGACACCACGGTCCTGTCCTTGTACGACACTCGCTGCGAGCCAGGGAACAACACGCACCTGCCCAATGCCGCCCCTCGCCCGACTGTTTCGAAACAGGCGCTCGAATTGTTGGCGAGCTCGGCGCGGGGTCTGCGTACCGTCAGCTGCCGTCGAACGTACGCGGCCGCAGAACCCGGAACTTGAAGATCTTGTCGTCGCGGTCGACGCCAATCGAGAGCGTCCGGTGACCGTTTTCACAATCGAGCCCGTACAGGGCGGTGCGAATGGTGGCGGCCTTGACCTCGCCGAGCTCGCACCGGCCGTGCGCTCCGCGGCTCCGGCTCAGGAACTCGACCATCCGGTCGCCGTGTTTGTTGCGGTACCGCTCCCCGAAGCGCGCCTCGAACACCTCGTCTTCCCACTCGTTGTGCAGCCCCACGGCGGCGCGAGCCGCATCGGCAACGCGGTCGGGCGCGGGCACGCCTCGTGCTCCGGTCCGCACCCGCCTCACCCTCACGTCGGCGTCGTCTACTCCCAGTACCGCGTCGAGCATGCCTGTCTCGCACTCGTAGACGAACTCAGCGTCGGCTGAGCTGCCGCCGACGTGTTTTGGCTCGCCGCAGTTCCCCAGCTGCTCGCGATACCACTCAAACGATCTCTTCATCGCTTCTGCGTCCCGCGGCTCGAACAAGGCCTCGTAGAGATCGTCGTCCCACTGCGCGATGAGGTCGGGCAAGCCATCCGCGACGTCGACCAGAAGTGCAGCGGGCCTGGGGCGTTGCGAACCCTCGCTGGTCGCGATGTCGTCGTCCTTCTCGCGATCCCGTGGCGCAGTCAGAGGATGGCCGCCGGCACTGCCCGTTCGTGATGCGGCCTGCCCCACGCGCTGCGTCGGCTCGGGGTCTGCTTGGGCGACCTCGGCTGCCGCGAGAACAGGCGCCGGGATCCTGGAACTCGACCGGCTCGAGGTCTCCACCGAGCTGGCGCCCAGCCACCAGATCGAAAGCACGCCCCCGACCGACGCAGCAACCCATGCCTTGCCCACAAACGATGCCGGCATGCCCGCGCCGGCCGGTGCAGGCGCTGAGGGAGCAGGTCCCTCGATGAGACCGAGAGCGACGGCGAGATGCCCACGTTCGATTCGGTGTCGCTCGGCGAGTTGCCTGCGCATTCGGGCGAGAGCGCGACTCATCTGACTGCGAATCGTGCCGACGGGGACACCGAGCTCCTCAGCGATCTGCGTTGGGCTGCGCTCGTGCACGAAACGCGCCTCGACGAGCCGACGTTCTCGATCGGGGAGTCGCTCCAGCTCCTCGCGGATCGCGTCCCAGACTTCCCGGGTCGCCAGTGTTTCGTCTGGTTGCGCCGGCGTGGTGTGTACGACGGCGTTGTCCGCTTCTCGCCGAACCCGGCGCTGAGTTGCGCGTCGCTGCAGTCTGGCCTTGTTGCGCACGATGCCGCGGAGCCACTGGCCCAGAGAACGCTTCGGTCCGGCGGTACGCGCCGCGATCCAGGTGTCCTGCACGATGTCCGGCGCGTCGGTGGGGCCGACGAGGCTCGCGGCCAGGGCGTGAAGCCGCGATATCTCTCGCTCGAGCGAACCGTCGGAAGAACAACTGCGCATGGCAAACCACCCTTGCCGCGGATCGTCGGGCGTTGCAACGAGAGCTCGTGCGCGACCTCTCGTCCGCTGCCCTGCGCCGGCCTCAGTTTCCGCAGGCGCCGACCCAGCCGCAGATCGTATCGCAGCAAACGCCGGACACGAAACCGGAGATGGTCTGAAGCGAGGTCACGATGTGCATCCCGACACGCTGCATCTCCGTACCAAAGTCGCCGAGCATGCCGGCATTGAAGTTGTCGGTCACGATGTTGGTCATCTCGACCCATGCACCACAGTTGGCGGTATCGACGATGGGGTCGCCGTAGATGTCCAGGCCCGCGTCGTCGCCGATGGGGTAGTGGTTGGCAAGGTTGCACACCGCCTCCGACTCGGCAGGATCGGCCAGCATCCCGGCGGTCAGCCCCACGAACTGCTCGAACGCCCCCTCGGCCGAGCTCTCGCTATCTTCCCGGGCCGCGCGCAGGATCATCCCGTAGATCGCCCCCCAGCGGGACGCGTCCCAATCGGCGACCGTGCAGCCGCCCGAGGAGTACTCGCCATTGAACCAGCAATCGTCGGCGATTCCCCACTCGTGGCCGGCGTTCGCGAAGCCGGTCAACGCGGATGCAAAGTCCTCCTCGGGCGCGGCGTAGGTCAGCGCGACGAAAAACCAGGTGTGAAAGATCTGGTTGCTGGTGTTGTCGCAGAAAGCATCGCGCCACTGCTCGGTGCAAATGCCGTTCGAGTACGCCTTCGTGTCCATCGACAGGGTCGTGCGCTCGATGACCGTGGGGTCGGCGCCATAGGCATCCTGGGTGCGGAAGAAGAGGCCTCCGAGGTAGCTGTTCTCGTAGGACGCCCGAAACGGAGAGGTGAACCCGAACGCGGGCCCAAGGAAGACCACGGTCGCTCCGCCGACCACGCAGTCGAGCCGGTCGCGGGCGGTCAGCCCATTCGCCGACACGTCGTGACGCCGCCGGACGTAGTGCCGAATCTCGCGAAGCGCCAGCGCGAGATTCTGCAGCGCGGGCATGCTCCCGTTTTCGAACGCGAGACGTGAGGCGAAGTTGTCGCGCACGGACTCGAGCTCGTCGACCATGAAGCATGCGGTCGGTGCCCGCTCGTCGACGTCATGGGCGACGATGACTTCGAGCTCGTACCCTTCGTTCTCGTCCGCCTTGCCTCCCGCCGGTCCGCCCGGGTCCTCGCCGGCCGTTGCTGCGACCGCCCCGTCGCGTCCGGTCTCCTCATCACAGCCTGAGGCGAGCAACAGCCCAACCCCCAGCGAGAGGGCGAATGAGGGGAGAAACCACGCGGGGCTGGTGATGTCGGGCATGCCATTGAAGAGCCGCCCGCCGTGAATTCGGGGACGGCGATCGCCGAGATTTCTTTGGGCAGGCGCGGACAGCCTGTCCGTTGGCGGTCGTGAGAGGTCCCACGCCGTCCCACCGTCCCCGAGTCACCCGGTCGGCGGCTCTTCGACACCAGACATGCACGACGTCCGTCCAGCTCTCATTTCTCGCGCTTGCCTTTTCGTTGCCGCCGCACTCCTCGGTGGGCTCGGCTGTGACCCCGAACCGAACCCGGATCCACTGGAGTCTCCTGCCGCGGGAGGCAAAGCCGACGATCTCGACGAAGTCGAGCTGGTGTTGGACCTCCATCGCGAGAACCGGTGCTCGCGCGACGCTGCCGCGTACGCTGCCGTCGAAGGCCCGACCCCGGATGTGTCCGACAAGATCGTAGTCACCTCGGTGCGCGTAACCCAGGCGCGAGCGGCTGACGACGACGACCGGTTGGCGCTCAACACTCCGCTGCAGGTGGTGTGGTCGATCCGCAACGACACGGACTATCCGCTGTGGGACGCGGCGGGCGTGGAGGCGTTTCGAGCCTCCATCGAAGAACACGGTATTCCGGCCGAGATCCTCGACAGTGAGCGCGAGGGGTTCGGCGTGCTCGCGGATGCCCTGTCCGGAAACACCACCGAGTTCGCGGAAGCGCGCTTCGTGGTCCCCGGCGGCGCGTACTTCGATGCCTTTCGCGACGACACCGCGGTCAATTGGACGTTCGCGTCGTCGTCGGACGCCACGGTCGCCGAGCTGTTCGACGGCGCCTCGCAGATCGAAGGCGAGATCCGGGGGCACTACGACGGGGAGTACTCCTCCGAGCACTGGGTGGGTCCCGGCGAGACCGGCGAGCTGGTGGTGGAGTTGACCCCGCTGCACCATTCGTCCCCCGACCCGGCCGCGGGCGAGCTCTACTTCCCCAACATGTTCCTGCTCGGCGGCACGCTCGTCACCACGTCCTCGGATGCCGCCTCACCCGCACCACTGATGTTCGGCAAGACCACGCAGCTCGTCGACATCTTCTGCGACCGTGCGGGACGTAGCTTTGCCGTCCACGGAGGCACCGTGCTGCAGCTGCGTGGCGATTCGAGCTACGTCGACCGCCCCGGATGATTTCGAACACCTCGACCCGACCGAGTAAGGCGCGGCACGAGCGGGTTGACGTCGACAACTCACGGTTCTTGCGGAGATAGGTCCGTATGCTCCACGGATGCGGCTGACGGTCGTCTTGGGTCTGTTCCTTGCGGGGTGCGCCGCTTCGCCCGGCGCGGACGTCGACTCCTCCGGAGACAGCTCGACCGGGCCGGCCATGGCCGAAGGCTCGACCATGGCCGCTGGCTCGACCGGCGAGGACTCGACATCCGTCGACGCGACGTCGGGCTCGAGCAGCGGTGGCGCGGACGACTCGACGTCCGGCCCGATGGGCACCACCAACGCCGGGGACAGCAGCGGGGACTCCGGCGACACGGGCGGCACCGGCGAAGGGAGTTCGACGGGCGCGGCGGTCGGACCCGACGAGGGCTCGCTGTCCGTGCTGACCTACAACGTCGCCGGCCTGCCCGATCTCATCTCCGGCAGCGATCCGCTGGTCAACACGCCGCTGATCAGCCCCCTGCTCAACGACTTCGACCTGGTGCTCGTGCAGGAGGACTTCTCGTATCACGCGGAGCTGTCGGCTGATGCCGAGCATCCCTACCAGTCGACCCCCGGGGGTGGCGGAACCGTCGGCGACGGACTCAATCGCTTCTCCGGCACCGTGTTCTCAGACTTCGAGCGCGCGGGCTGGGAGCAGTGCAACGGCTTGTTCGACAGCGGCAGCGACTGCCTGACCGCGAAGGGGTTCTCGGTCGGGCTGCACGAGCTGGGACCCGATGCGGGGGTCGACGTCTACAACCTTCACATGGACGCGGGTGGCTCTCAGGGCGACATCGAAGCGCGGCAAGCTCAGATTCAGCAGCTGCTGGAGACCATCGCGCTGCGCTCGAACGATCGCGCGCTCATCGTCGCCGGCGACACGAACATGGATGAAGAGGACGAGGCCGATTTCGTGACGCTCCTGGAGGGCGCCGGCCTCGTCGACGCTTGTCGCGAGCTCGACTGCGGCGAGGAGTACCGGATCGACCGGATCATGCTGCGCAGCTCGGACACCGTCGAGCTCGTGCCGACCCTGTGGTTGGTCGACGACACGTTCGTCGACGGTAGCGGCGACCCCCTTTCCGATCACGAGGCGGTCGTCGTCGAGCTCGACTGGTCGACGCTTTAGCAGCCATGCTCGACGGCATCGACGCCCCGGCGCCGGGCACCGTATGATGCGGCCAGCCATGCCCAGCTATCTTTCGCAGCTTCGCGAGATGACGGTCGTCGTTGCCGACACCGGCGACTTCAACAGCATCCAGGAATACAAGCCGCAGGACGCGACGACCAACCCGTCGCTGATCACCGCGGCCGCCCAGATGCCAGAGTATCGCGAGCTGGTCGACGAAGCGCTCCGGACCTCGCGAAAAGAGCACGGCGGCGACGACGTCAGCGCGATCGTGGGCCTCGCGATCGATCAGCTTGCGGTCGAGTTCGGGCTGAAGATTCTCGAGATCGTGCCGGGTCGCGTGTCCACCGAGGTGGACGCGCGGCTGTCATTCGACACCGCGGCGACGATCGCCAAAGCCCGCAAGCTGATCGGGATGTACGAGGCCGAGGGAGTCTCGCGCGATCGGATCCTCATCAAGATCGCATCGACGTGGGAAGGCATCGAAGCCGCACGCGAGCTCGAGCAAGAGGGCATTCACTGCAACCTGACGCTGCTGTTCGGTCTGCACCAGGCGATCGCGTGCGCCGAAGCTGGCGTGACGCTGATCTCCCCGTTCGTGGGCCGCATCCTCGACTGGCACAAGAAGAAGACCGGACGCGAGAGCTACCCCGGCGCCGAAGACCCGGGCGTGCAGTCGGTCACCGAGATCTACAACTACTACAAGAAGTTCGACTACAAGACCGAGATCATGGGCGCCAGCTTTCGCAACACCGATGAGCTCAAGGAGCTCGCGGGTTGCGACCTGCTGACGATCTCGCCGAAGTTGCTCGAGGCCCTGCAGCAGGGCGAAGGACCGCTGCCGCGCAAGCTCGACCCCGCCAAGAGCAAGGCGATGGACATCGAGCGTATCGACCTCACGCGCGAGGTCTTCGACCGCATGCACCAACAAGACGAGATGGCGACCGACAAGCTCGCCGAAGGCATCGAAGGTTTTTCGAACGCGCTCGAGAAGCTCGAAGGGCTGCTCGCCGAGCGTCTTGCTGCGCTGTAGAGGCGCCTAAGGTTTTTCGCTGCGGTTCCCGTAGCGCTCGAACCACGCATCGGTGTCGATGCGTTCGTCTCGGTCGCCCTTCTTCGTCGCACGCACCGGGCGTTCGGCTTCGGTCTGCCATCGAAGCTCGGGCCACCAGCGGCTCGTGTTCGCGAGCGTGTCCGGACCGATGCTCTCGCCCGGCCGCGGCGTCGCGACCGTCACGCCGAACTCTTCGGCCTTGGCGTGGACGCGCTCGATCGGCTCGGTCCAACCGTGCGGAGAGAGACGAAACAAGCCCCAGTGGATCGGCAAGAGCGCCTTGCCGCGCACCATGAGGTGAGCGAGGACCGCCTGCTCCGGACCGAGGTGCCAGTCGGGCCAAGCGTCGCTGTACTGGCCCACTTCGATCATCGTGAGATCGAACGGCCCGTAGCGGCGCCCGATGGTCTCGAGCGCGTTGAACAAACCGGTATCGCCGGAGAAGTAGACCCGGTGCTCGTCGCCGACGATCGCGTAGCCGGCCCACAGCGTCCGGTCGCGGGTCACGAGACGACGCCCCGACGCATGACGGGATGGAACACAGGCAACGCGCACCCCCTCGATGTCGACCTCTTGCCACCAGTCGATCTCGCGGATCCGTTCCGGGTCGATGCCCCAACGTTTGAGATGCCCACCGACGCCGAGCGGCACGATGAAGCGCGTGTCCCAGCGCTTCATCCGAAGAATCGTGGTGTGGTCGAGGTGATCGTAGTGGTCGTGCGAGATCAGCACGGCGTCGAGCGGGGGGACCTCATCGAGGGGCAACGGGGGCTCGTACCAGCGCTTCGGACCGAGGCGGCGGAACGGCGACGACCGCGGACCCCAGTGCGGGTCGGTGAGGATGGTCTTGCCGTCGATTTCGATCAGCACGGACGAGTGACCGAGCCACGTCGCGCGAAGACCCGAGTGCGGAGGACGGGCAAAGTCCTCGCGCGTCCGCTTCACCACCGGGAGGGGGGCTTGCGGTAGCGTCTCGACGTCCTTCGGCGCACCGCGCAGCACCTTCCAGAAGTTGACGAACATCGGCTGGAGATTGCGAAACCGTCGGCCCTCGAAGTGCGACGACGTCTCGAAGCGCACCCGCTCCGTACGACCCGGCGCCCGACCGAACCCAACGCAACCGGCCAAGACCGCAACCGTCGCCGCGAGCAAGACGACAGGCGCAGCGCTGCGGCGCGACGAGTGATTGAGGGACGACGCCATCGAGTCAGCGACGCAGTCTACTCGCAACCCTCGGCGCGAGGCCCGACGACCGGAGCCGTTACGACGGCGGCAGGAACCGAACGCGGAGCACCGCCGCGTCGTCGTGTGAGCCGGCGAGCAGTCGCTCGCACGCATCGTTCCAGCGGTGCAACGACATGCACTTGCCGGCGTAGGTGCTGGTCGGAGCGTCCTTCGCGAGCGGGACTCGGAACAATGCGTCTCCCGGCGCGACGCCATCTCCAGCGACGACGATTGCGAAGTCCTCGCCAGCAACGATCTCCAGCGTGTCGGAGAGCGGCTCGAAGAGATGGCCATCGGACAGGCGAAGCGCCGCGTCGCGCGTCGGTCGAATTGCGACGAACTCCGGATCTTCGATGAAGCGCCGGCGATGATCCGCCGACGGCCAGCGAGAGAACGAGCCCTGTACGGGGGCAACGTCGTCGGGCACGTTGGAGGCCACGACCTGAAACGCGGCGAGGGTGCTGAAGCCGTGTCGGGCCATCACCGGACCCATTGCCGGGAAGTACTCGCCGTACATCCACTCCTCCTTCCCAGGCAGGACGTGCCCGAAGCCGACTTCGAGCCGATCGGTTGCTTCCATCGAGATGGTGTGTGTCATGGTCTTCGTCCTTTTCGGAAGCGACGATTTCCGCTTCCGTGGCCCACAATATTCCGAAATTTGCAGAAGTCAACATTTCCGGATAAAAATATTTCCGGAACTGGAACTGCTACGCTCCGGGCCCATGGCCGACGACGCCAGACGACCGCCCAAGGTCAAGGGCCGCAAGCGCGACCCGAGTCGGACCGCGGCGATCCTCGAGGCGGCCGCGAAGCTCCTGCTCGAAGTCGGCTACGACCGCTTTCGCATTCAGGATGTCGCCGACCGAGCTGGGAGTGGAACCGGTGCGATCTACCGACGCTGGTCGAGCAAGGAAGCGCTGGTCGCCGAAGCGATTCGCAACCTTCCCGACTCGACGCTTCCCACGACCGACGACCCCATCGCGGATCTTCGCTCCGTCGTCCGGCGCGAGTGCAACCGCCACGCGTCCAAGCCCGACCGGGTACCAGGACTGATCTCGGCGATGCGTTCGGACGAGGGCATTCGCGATGCAGTGCGCGAAGGCTACAGCCTCGACGAATATCGCTCGGCACTCGCGCGGGTGCTCGGCCCGGACCACCCGCACCTCACCCTGCTCGCCGAGCTCACCCCCGCCATCCTGCTGCTCCGCTCGTCCTTCGCTCCCGAATCGCTCAGCCCCGAGTCGACCACCGACGCGATCCTCGCGCTGGTCGAGACCCTCGCCGCAAGCAAGGGCTAGATCAGTGGACCATCGAACGTCGCACGGTGTCGGGCGTCGTTCCGGTCCAGGACTGAAACGCTCGGAAGAACGAGGTCGGGTCTTCGAACCCGAGCAAGTATGCGATCTCACTCGAGGAGTGACTCGTTTCCGACAGGTAGTACCGGGCGAGGCTCTCCCGGGTCTCCTGAACGACGGCCTTGAAGCTCGTCCCTTCGTCGCGAAGCCTCCGCTGAAGACTCCGGCCACTCGTCGCCAGCCTTCGCGCAACGACCTCCAGCGAGACTTGCCCGCTCGGAAGCGCCTCCAGGAGCACGGCACGCGCCCGCTCTTGAAACGATGCCGTCCCCTCCAGATCGGCGAGCCGTTGCCGAAGCTGGGGCTCGAAGATCTGCCACATCGAACCGTTTGCCGAGAGAAACGGGCGGTTCGCGTCCTCGGTGCTGAACCTGACCGTCGTCGTTTTCTGCACGGTGATCGGCACACCGAGAAACTCTTCGTACGCTGTGTGGTCGGGAGGCAGGGCCGGCAGCGTCACCTTGGTCGGGCGGACTTCGTGGCGCGTTCCCATGCGGGCGAGCTTGACCACGAAGAGCGCCTCCGAACCGGTCAGCGACGCCGGCACGGCAGTGTCCGTCTTGTGCCAACGATACTCGAGCTTGAGCCCTGACCGACCGCTCGTGACCTCGAGATCGAGCGGGCCGATCAGCGGTTTGAACAACGACAGCCGCTCGGCAGCAATGGTGAGGTTGGGGCTGCACAACGCCGCAAACACGGGCGGGGTGAAGAACTCCGCGCTCATGACCTCGAGCAAGTGGAGCGGCAAACGGGCATCGCCGGTCGTCTCCTCGAGCGCCCGCGCAAACGCGAACAGCTGATCGGCCGACACCCGAGGATCGTCCCGGTTGAGCAGGTCCTCGGGCAGCCCGGCCCGACACAGCACGTCGCCGTGGGAGACGCCCAACTCCGCGAGAATCCCCTTCCACCCGGGGCCCAGTGAGTATCCCGCGCTCATACTGCCTCGAAGTATTGCCGCGCGCCGGCCCTCGTGCACTTGCACTTCGCGCCAGAGCCCTGGCCAACGGCGCCAAAATCCGGCGCCGGGACTTTGGCGCGTTTGGGAAGCATGTTGGCGCGATCGCTCATCGCCGTGACGCCGGGTCGGTCTCATGCTGACGACATCCCAGCGGGGAGGAACGACATGAGCAAGCGACGAAAACTGAGCATCACCGAAGAGACGCGTTCGAAGGACCTCAGCGGCAAGGTCTATGTCGTCACCGGCGCCAACTCGGGCGTGGGCCTCGAGACGACCCGACAGCTCATCGCACAAGGTGGCCATGTCGTGATGGCTTGCCGGCGCCCCGATGCTGGCGAGGAAGTCGCCCAGACCTTCGCAGGACTCAAAGGGACCCACGAGGTGATGAAGGTCGACCTCGCGGACCTTCAGTCGGTGCGTGACTTCGCGGCTGCATTTGTCGCCAAGTACGACCGCCTCGATGGCCTGGCCTGCAACGCCGGCATGGTGAACATGTCGGGCGAGCTCCAGCGGACCAAGGACGGGCTCGAGACGACATTCGGGATCAGCTACTTCGGTCACTTCCTACTGACCGAGCTCCTGCTCGACGTGCTCAAGAAGAGCGCCCCGTCTCGTGTGTTGATCCTGTCGTCGGTCGTGCACGCCGGAAGCCCGAAGAGCCGCCCCGAGGTCCACCTCGACGATCTCAACTACGAGCAGCGCAAGTTCAGCAACTTCGCCGCCTACGGTGAGGCCAAGGTTGCCACCACCCTCTACGCGATGGAGCTGGCGGAGCGCCTGAAGGGAACCGGCGTGACCACGGCCTCGGTGCACCCGGGCTGGGCCCGCTCGAACTTCGGCGGCGGCGGCAACTTCCTGATGCGGGCTGCGATGACCATGATGCGCCCCTTCGTCAACGCGATGGGCATGACCGACAGCAACGAGGAGTCCGCCCAGACGTCACTCCACGTGCTGCTCTCCGATGATGCGCCGAAACACTCCGGGGCGTACTTCAGCCAGAGCAGCGTCCTGTACCGCGACGCCAAATGCAAAGATGGAGGGTGGCCGATGGAGTCGCCCAACCCCAATGCTCGCGATATGCAGACCGCGCGCAAGCTCGTCGAGCTCAGCTACCAGACCGTGGGCATGGACGCCCCGCGAGCTTAGTGCATTCAGTTCAACGGTGGGCGCGCAGCCAGACGCGGATCTCTTTGGCGGTTGCGCCCTTTGGGTCCGCGTCTGCATCGCCCTCGAGGAGCTCGAGCGCTTCGTTGGCGAGCTCGCGCGCCCGCCTGCGCTCCGACTCGGGTAGCGCCTGGGCCAGGCCGAACGCCGAGAACGCGTGGCCGCGACCACCGGGCAGCAGCTCGTACGCTCGCTCGTATTGCTCGCGGGCCAGCTCCGGACGATCGGAGTTGAGGTACAGAGCACCGAGGTTTTGGCGGACCGCACCAACCGCTCCCTCGTCGAGTCCGCGCGCATCCTCGATGACGCCCAGATACTCCGCCTCGGCTTCGTCGTAGCGCTTCAGCGCAGCCAGTCCCCGGGCCAGACTGCGCCGTGCGTGGCGGCGCGCCGACGAGGCGGGCTCGACCTGCTCCTCATAGATCGACAGCGCTTTGCGGAACTCGGCGACGGCGGCTTCGTTCTTCCCCTGCCCCAGTAGCACCTTGCCGAGGATCACCGTGGCTTTCGCCACGCGAACGTGGTCTTCGCCGAGGACCTCGGAGAGGTCCGACAGCGATCGCCGGATCTCGGGCTCCGCTTCATCGGGGCGATCCAGCTGCGTGAGAGCGTTGGCGATGTTGAACCGTGCGATCGACGTCTGGGGGTGCTTCGGCCCGTACGCGACCGTGGTCTCGTCGACGACTCGACGAAAGTAGCCCACCGCCTCGTCGAGCTTGCCCTGCTGGCCCAACGAAGTTGCGAGGTTGTTGAGCACCATCGAGGTGTGCGGGTGCCCCGGACGCAGTGCAGCTTCGTTGATCTCGAGGGCTCGTCGGTAGTGTTGCTCTGCCTCCGGAGCATGCCCACGCTCCATCTCGAACGCGCCCAGCGTATTGAGGGTGATTGCCATCCGCGGATGGTCGTCACCCAACGCCGCGGAAATCAGTGCGATGGACTCCTCCAGGTACGGTCGAGCCTCGCTCGTGCCCGATCGCTTGTAGGCCGCGTTCCCGATGGCATCGAGCGGGTCGGCGAACCAGATATCGCCCTCGGGGAGAACCCGACGACCGATCTCGAGCGCGAGCATGTTTTCCGCGATCGCCTCCTCGAAGCGCCCTGCCCGGTGGTGTACCGATCCGATCACGCTATGCAGATGGGCAAGCTCGAAGCTGTCACCCCCGCGTCCCGCGAACCCCAAGGCGAGCTTGGCGGTCAGCATCGCTTCGTCCGGCCGTGACTGCAGGTAGCCAACGACGTAGATGAGCTCAATCATCGAGGCGTCGAGCTCGCGCCACTGGCGGTTGCGGGCCGCAAGCTCCATCGTGCGTTGTCCTGCGACCACCGCCTCGTCGAGCTTGGAGGTTGCTCGCAACGCACGGGACTTGGCCGCGAAGACCTCGGTGAGCACGGGCTCATAGTCGAGTCCATCGGCGGCCTCCTCGGCCTGCGCGATCAACTCTGAGGCATCGGAGTAGCGGCCCGCCCGAACGAGCACCATTGCCCGCGATACCTTGGCGCGCACGGCATCGACCGGCCCCTCGAGAGCGTCCGGCGGCGGCGCAACACCTTCTCGAAGCGCATCGACGTCCTCGCAGTGCTCGAGCGGCGGAAGTCCCGAGACGACCGCGTACGCGCGGTCGAGATCCCCCAGCTCGCCGAAGATCCCGACCCCGGCGTCGACCTCGAGCTTGGCGCGACGCAAGCACGCCATCCGCAGATCGAGCACGGCATCGGATTGTTCGCCGCGCGTCGTGGCTTCGCACGCCGCCCGGTGCTTCTCGGTCCATCGTTCGACGTAGGCGTCGAGGCGGCCGCGCTCTCGCGTCCAGACCCGCGTTCCCCACTCGCCACGAGACTCCCGGAATCGCTCGGCAACCGCTTCCGCGCGAGCCTCGTTCCAGACCTCGGCGATCTCATCGGGGCCTCCGGAGCAACGATCGTTGGACGAGATGGGGTACGCCGCAGCCACCGCCGAGCCCGCGAGCAGCACGGTGAATGCCGGCATGACCCAACGACGACGTCGCGGCGCCAGGCTCAGCTCGAGAACGTCGAGCAGCTCCTCCAACGACGGCCACCGATCCTCTGGCTCCGGTGACAGTCCCTTGCGAAGCGCCTGGTCCACCGCGGCAGGAAGCTCGACCTTCATCTCAGGACTCGACAACTCACCGCGAGTCACCAGCGCCCCGATCTCCGCCGCCGTCCCCCCGACAAAGGGGCGCTCGCCGTAGATGCCTTCCCACACCGCGATACAGAAGGAAAACTGGTCCGCCCGCTCGTCGACTTCGAGGCCCGTGAACTGCTCCGGTGCCATGTAAGCCGGCGTCCCCATCAGCGCCCCGTCGTGGGTCAGGGGATCACTGAGCGAGTCGTGCTGCTCGAGCGTGATCCCTTCATCATTGACCGGGATCGGTCGCGGCTGCGTCCCCACTGCACGGGCCAAGCCGAAATCCATCACTCGGACGTGCCCCGAAGCATCGATCATCACGTTGTCGGGCTTGAAGTCGCGGTGCACCAGACCCTCGGTGTGTGCTGCCGCCAACCCGCGTCCTGCGCTCACATAGGCAAGGAGGACCTCCCTCCATCCCGGCTTGGCCTCGTATCTCCACCGCGCGAGGGTCTGCCCCGACACGAGCTCCATCGCGATGTAGATGTGATCGTCGACCGAACCGACGTCGTGAATGGTGACCACGTTCGAATGGGAGACCTGCGCCATCGCCTGCGCCTCACGATGCATACGCGAAGCGCCCTCTGTTCCGACGGCTCGACTCGGGAGCAGCACCTTGATGGCAACCTGGCGGTGCAACTCGGGGTCGTAGGCCCGGTAAACCACCCCCATGCCGCCGGCGCCGAGTCGATCGAGCACGACATAGCGACCCAAGCTCATGCCCCGCGCGAGTCGAAGAGGCGCTTCGCCCTTCGACCTCGCTCCGACCGGCACGTCCGCGCTCACCGTCGGATCGGTCTTGGTGTCGAGCATGGTCACCATCGATCGTGAACGACGGTCACGCCCGCGACAACGCCGCGTCTGGTCTGCGCCGTCCGGCCCAAATCCGGCCTGGAAACCGCGCGAAAGCGCTGCGTTCCGGCCGTTACAGCGAGATTTCAACGACCGTCGGACAAGTGTAGACGTGTAGGTTTCGGCGTCACGCCGCCTCGGCGGCCTCCATCTCGAGTCGTCGCACGAGCACCGCGAGAGGCCAACGCGTCGCCGCGCTCGTGGACAAGCCGCACGTGACGACGGCCGAGACCGGCTTTGGCACGCACGTCTCGAGCGCTCGTTGCCCGCCCAGAGCCTCGCAGAGCGCAGCGGAGAAGCTGAGCTGATCGGCGACCGGATCCGATGTCTCGTTGCGGATCCCAAAGCCGACCACACGGGGACATCCCCGTTCGTCGATCATCGCGTGGCGCGGACCAAAGGCTCCATGCGCGAGGCCAGAAGCGTGGGCGGCCGACAGACCCCGACCGAGGGAAACGAAGACGTCCACGATGTCCTTCCACGCGCGATGCGAACGCGAGAGCCAACGCGCTACGGTCGGACCGTCGATGAGGTCCATCGCGAGGAAGACTTCGCCGCCTGATGATCCGCAGGCATCGACCCGCGCAACGTTGGGGTGCTCGAGCGCCGCGAGCAGTCGCGCCCGTTGGATGCAGCACTCCGGGTCGCCGTCCGGCACGTAGGTCTTGATCGCAAGGCGACGGTGGCGGACGGGCTCGTAGGCCATGTACACAACCGACTCGCTGCCCTCGGCGATCACGTCGATGACGATGTAGTCGCCAAAAAGCTCGCCCCGACCCCGCACTCTGCGTCGCACCCGTCCAGCATCGCGCTCGACACCTCGAACGAACAGATCGGAGCTCTGTGTGGCTCAGCGTTCGGTTTGATGGTCGCTGAGTCGGATCGCCATTCCATTACGGCGATGTTTCAGTCGAGGTTTCGCTCATCCGAACTCGGGCGGTTCCGAGTCGCAGACGACGGTGCCCGCGGTCCACGATCTGTGCGCCGTCGACAAACCCTGCCTCGGTGAACTGACGACGGAGCCGAAAGACGGTCACGTTGAGGCGATTGCCCGTCATCGCGAGCTGCTCCAGGAGCTGCACGCGGGCGATCCACCCACCGCGATCGGCGATCCGCGCTCGTGCCAGGGTCTCGAGCACCGCAAGGTTGGTCCCGATCGGAAAGCTGAACGACGCGCCTTCATCGGGCTGCACGATGACCGAACCCCCGCGGCCATCCGCATCTGTTGCGATCTCGAGCGTCACCTTGCTCAGCGTCAACCCCTCCGGCTCGCCCGAGAGAACCTGCGTGGAAGCCAGAGTGTCCGGCAACCGGACCGTCCAATTGGTGCCCTCGATCGTGACGACCTCCCGGTCGGCAATGTCACGACCGTCACCGCCGTCGTCGACTCGCCACTGTCCGTTCGAACCGAAGTAGACCGTGACCGCAGGGTCGTCCCCCTCAGGGAGCGCGAGCAGCCCGTTCGTGCCCACGACCGGTGGAGCACCGTCCGTCGTGGCGAAGGGTGCGGGTCCCGACGCGTCGCCCAGCACCCAGCTCTCCGACGCCTGGCCAAAGGAAATCTCGTCCCCCTGCTTCAGCCGCCGACGGTCTCGAGCAGCG
>JGI12316J15310_10001366_pt2 | contig 23178 bp, 22 predicted proteins | sample MarCyaLeptolynsp_FD_15310 | JGI IMG/M metagenome (IMG submission 15310)
CAGGAAGGGTCCTATGCCGGCACCGAAAACATCGGCGCGTTTCCCTATCAGGGCATCATCGTTGCCCATTCCAACGAGGCGGAATGGCAGCAATTCAAGAACAACAAGAACAATGAGGCGTTCCTCGACCGGATCAGCGTGGTCAAGGTTCCCTATTGCCTGCGCGCCACCGAGGAGGCGCAGATTTACGAAAAACTTTTGCGCGAAAGCGCCCTTTCCGATGCGGAATGCGCGCCGGAAACCCTGAAGATCATGGCCCAGTTCAGCACGCTGACCCGGCTGCATCCGCACGAAAATTCGACCCTCTATTCAAAGCTGCGCGTCTATGACGGCGAGACCCTGAAAGACACGGATCCGAATGCGAAATCGCTGCAGGAATATCGCGATATTGCCGGCGTCGACGAGGGAATGACCGGGATCTCGACCCGTTTCGCGTTCAAGGTCCTGTCGGAAACCTTCAATCACGACACCGATGAAATTGCCGCCGATCCGGTTCACCTGATGTACGTGCTCGAACAGGCGGTCAAACGGGAACAGTTCGGCGAGGATATCGAGGGGCACTATCTGGAATTCCTGAAGACCGAACTGACGCCGCGATACGCGGAATTTATCGGCCATGAAATCCAGAAGGCCTACCTGGAATCCTACCGGGATTATGGCCAGAACCTGTTCGACCGCTACATCGCCTATGCCGACGCCTGGATCGAGGAGCACGATTACAAGGATCCCGACACCGGCCAGATGTTCGACCGGCAGGTGCTGGACCAGGAATTGTCGAAGATCGAAAAACCGGCCGGCATCGCCAACCCGAAGGATTTCCGCAATGAGGTGGTCAAGTTCGTGCTGCGCGCGCGGGCCGAAAACCACGGCCGGAATCCGGATTGGCAAAAGTATGAAAAACTGCGCCGGGTCATCGAAAAACGCATGTTCGGCCAGGTCGAGGACCTTTTGCCGGTCATCAGTTTCGGCGCCAAGCGCGACAAGGAGGCGGACGCCAAGCACCATGAATTCGTCGAGCGCATGATCTCCCGCGGCTACACAAAGCGCCAGGTGCGCCGGCTGGTCGAATGGTACATGCGCGTCAACAAGGCGGGGTAAGGCGAAGGTTCGGTCCGGGCATGCGACACATGTGGCCGGCGAAGCCTCCATTCGTCTGCGGCGCGGCGGACAACCCGACCGGCCTGATCCGCGAAAAGGAGCTTGCATCGCGATGAGTCATTTCGTCGACCGGCGCCTCAATCCGAAAGACAACAGCCTGGGAAACCGGCGCAGGTTCCTGAAACGCGTCCGCGCCCACGTCAAGGAATCCGTGAACGAAGCGGTTCGCACGCGCGGGATCGCCGATGCGGATCGCGGGGAAAAGGTGGTTGTGCCGGCCGGGACGATTTCCGAACCGACCTTCCGCCATTCCGACGAGGCCGGACGCCGCGATGGCGTTTCGTCGGGCAACAAGACCTTCCGGGCCGGAGACCGGGTGCGCAAGCCGCCGACCGGCGGCGGCCGGGGCCGCGGCAAGGAAGGCTCTGACAGCGGCGAAGGCGAAGACGATTTTCTGTTTGTCCTGTCGCGGTCGGAATTTCTCGACCTGTTCTTTGAAGATCTCGAACTGCCCAATCTGATCAAGCAAAGCCTGAACCAGATCGAGGTGCGCAAGCCGCACCGAGCCGGTTATTCGATGACCGGATCTCCGGCCAACATTTCGGTCTCGCGCACCATGCGAAACGCGCTTGGGCGGCGCATGGCGCTGAAGCGGCCGAAAGACCCGGAAATTCGCGCGCTGCGTGAAGAGATCTTTGCGCTTGAAGCCGTGTCCTCGCCGACACAGGCGCAGCGCAAGCGCCTGACACTGCTCCAGGAGACGCTGGAGGAGCTCATTCGGCGCCAGCGGGTCATCGCCTATATCGACCCTCTCGACGTCCGCTATACCTATTTCGAACAGCGGCCCGAACCCAGGGCCCGCGCCGTCATGTTCTGTCTGATGGACGTGTCCGCTTCCATGGGCGAACGGGAAAAGGATCTGGCAAAACGGTTCTTCGTGCTTTTGCACCTGTTTCTCAGCCGCCGCTACGATGCTGTCGATCTCGTTTTCGTGCGCCATACCCACAACGCCCAGGAAGTGGACGAGGAGACGTTCTTCCATGCGCGGGAAACCGGAGGCACCGTCGTCAGCACGGCTTTGGTGGAAGCCAGGCGCATTATCGACGACCGCTATCCGGCCTCGGAATGGAACATCTATGTGGCGCAGGCCTCGGACGGCGAAAACTTTCCCCGCGATTCGGGAAGATGCGCCGAAATCCTGGACGAGGAACTCATGAAACGGTGCCAGTATTTTGCCTATGTCGAAATCGTCGACGAGGCCGAGGCGGAATTTCTCAACAGCGAGGAAAACGGCGTCGAGCTCTGGCGGGAATATCGCAATGTCGCCCGGCACTGGCCGAACTTCGCCATGAAGCGGATTTCGCGGCCCGCCGACATCTACCCGGTGTTTCGCGAATTGTTCGCCAAAAAAGCCAGGGAGGGCGCCAATGTCTGAACCCGCCCGCTCCAAACGGTCTGCCGGCCCCGCCGGTTCTAGAGGTTCAGCCGGCCCCGCCGGCAAGGGTGCTCCGCTGTTCGACGGCGCGGACTGGTCTTTCGACACGCTCAGGCGGGTCTACGACGCCATCGACGAGGTCGCCAGGCAAGAACTCGATCTGAATCTCTACACCAATCAGATCGAGATCATCTCGTCGGAACAGATGCTTGACGCCTATTCCTCCATCGGCATGCCGCTGATGTACCGCCATTGGTCGTTCGGCAAACATTTCGTGCGCAATGAACGGCTCTACCGCAAGGGCGCCATGGGGCTGGCCTACGAAGTGGTCATCAATTCCGATCCCTGCATCAGCTATTGCATGGAGGAAAACACGATGGCCATGCAAACGCTGGTGATGGCGCATGCCGCGTTCGGCCACAATCACTTCTTCAAGAACAATCATCTGTTCCTGCAATGGACCGACGCGGAGGGAATCCTCGACTATCTCGAATATGCAAGGGGATATATTGCCGATTGCGAGGAGAAGCACGGGGTCGCCGAGGTGGAACGCCTGCTCGACGCGGCGCACGCGCTGATGCCGCACGGCGTTTTCCGCTACGACCGGCGCCGCAAATCTTCCCTGAAACAGGAACAGGAAAGGCGCCGGGAACGGCTCGAACACGAGGAACGCACCGCCAATTATCTCTGGAGCACCCTGCCCGGCCAGCAACCGTCGAAAGCCGTCGACGAGGCGGTCCGCGACCGCAAGCGGGACCTGCATCTGCCGGAGGAGAACCTGCTCTATTTCCTGGAGCGCTACAGCCCGGTCCTGGCGCCCTGGCAGCGGGAAATGCTACGCATCATCCGCAACATCGCGCAATATTTCTATCCGCAGAAACAGACCCGGCTGATGAACGAGGGCTGCGCCTGTTTCGTGCATTTTCACCTGACCAATGCACTCTACGAGCGGGGCCTCCTGACCGGCGGAACGATGCTGGAAATCCTGCACAATCACACCAATGTGCTGTTGCAGCCTGAATTCGACGACCCGCGCTATAACGGCATCAACCCTTATGCGCTCGGCTTCGCGATGATGCAGGACATCAAGCGGATCTGCGTTGAGCCGGAAGACGAGGACCGGGAATGGTTTCCCGATATTGCCGGCTGCGGCGACTGGCGCGGCGTGCTGAGCGAGGCCTGGGCGAACTACCGCGACGAATCCTTCATCCAGCAATTCCTCAGCCCGACGATCATGCGCCGGTTCCGCATGTTCGCGTTCTCAAACGACGCCGACAAACCCTATTATCTGATCACCGGCATTCACGACGAACGCGGCTTCCGCACGATCCGCGACACGCTGGCAACGCACTACGATCTGGCGCTGCAGGAACCGGAGATCCAGATCGTCGACGTCGACCTTCTGGGCGACCGCTGCCTCAGGCTGCATCACGCCAAACGCAACGGCGTGCCGCTCGACGACGACCTGCGCGAGGCGACGCTCGCGCATATAAGAACGCTTTGGGGGTTTGATGTGACGCTGGAGGAGGTCGTTGTTTAGAGGGGAGCGAATGCCTGGTGTCCATCACTCCCGCTGATGTGCGGCACTCTCGATGGTCCGTCGTTGGCCCCAAGCTGCCACTCAAGACGCCGCTACAGAACAGCGGCAATGCGGCCGAAGCACCCTTGAGCGGCAAAGCAGACGGAAGCCAGCTTAAGGCGGCACGACCCTTTGCGCTGCCCGTCAGTCCCCTTCTTCAAAAACCTCTTCGATGGATTTTTCAAAGAGCCGTGCGATACGAAAGGCCAAAGGCAGGGACGGGTCGTATTTTCCGTTTTCGATAGCATTGACTGAGTTTCTGGAAACGCCCAATTTTTTCGCAAGGTCGGCTTGGGTCCACCTTAGTTCAGCCCTCAGCACTCGAATGCTGTTCTTCATCGTTTTGATGCCCACCAAACTGTCAAACCGACGCAGAAGGAGATGCACAAAACCATTGTGGTGAAGACCACTCCCAGTCCGAACCCGGTTGCGGCGGGGCTCAGATCAAGTCCCTCGGAAGTTGCGATACGGGCGATCGCGTTTTGTACGGCAGGTACTGCACTCATCAGCATGACAAATGCTATTGAAATTGGCACTCCGATACCGCTGGCAAATGCCAGCGCGAATCGCGCACTTGCTGCCTCCACTTCATCGGGTCCCTGGAAGACAGAGGCAAAACACCATGCTGACCAGGAGAAACAGAGAAATGCGAAGACGACCTGAGCAATCAAGGGAGGATCAAACAGCAGCAAACCGGCGGCACCCCAAAAGATGACAAACAGCGCTGCGGCTTGGGTTCGTCCAGAAAGGATCATGCTAAGTTTCCTTTTCATTATGTAAAGACAACTTGTCATGATTCGATACAGAAGTAAAGGCGACGCCGGTCTCAATGTGATGCATTGAGATCAACAGAGATCGGCCTTTTTCCAAGAGTGAGGATAATTTTCTGATGCGCGTGAAGGCTTGGAGCAGACGTTCATTCAAGGCGCAGCATCCCTCAGCTTGGGCTCCGTCCGGCAGTTCGCTGCACCGCAATCAGATGTCTGGTCATGGCCCTGATCTCTTATCAGACTGGCCGGTATCGGACGACGGCAGAACGGACCCTGCTTCGTGTCTGGTATCGACCCTCATACAAGGACCGACATGCATCGCAACGATGCAAAGCAACAAAGGATGACAGGCCGTATTTTTGCGACAAATAGTCATTCTACCGATTGGCGCATTTGCGCGCAGCCGTATTTGAAACCTTTGCTGCGGACATCCATATGATCGGCATGAACAGCTTTTGCGGTGCAAAAATATGGTTCTGATTCACCTGGTTGAATTGGCGATAATTTGCCTCGCGGTACTTTCACTTATGGTCATACTGATCCCATACTTTCAATCAAAAATTGCAATCATATTCTTAATCTGCACGGCTGGATTGATGGTGCTGCATATGATTGGTTTTTCCTTTCGCTGGCAGATGGTTCCCGCCTATATCGTCATCGCTGCGCTGATTATCGTGGCTGTCTGGGGCGTGCAAACAGGAGTTTTTGTAAAGGTTGCCGGCTCTGTTTCGGCTGTGTTGCTTCTCTTGGTTTCGCTCACGTTGTTAACCGGGTTTCCAGTTCCCGCCCTTCCTGAGCCCACAGGCCCTCACAAGGTGGGTACGATCACTCTTAACGAGGAATATTCGCCCGAAAACAACAACGGGAGCACCGAAGTCAGAAGGCAGCTTCAGTTGAAGCTTTGGTATCCAGCGTTCCTATCGGACACCGACAGATATCCTCGCGAGACATTGTGGAACGAGCTTCATGATTCAGATGCGTTTTCTGTCACTGAGCGTTTTTTCGCGACCTATCTGAAAAATATTGAAACCAGTTCGTATCGGGGCGCGCCGCTCAACGCGACGGCACCGCCTCGACCTGTCGTGATCTATAATCACGCGCTTCTGTCCATGGCATCGGACAACACGCTGATGACGGAAACGCTGGCGAGCTTCGGGTACATTGTTGTCGGTGTGCGCCATAAGAAACAAAGGGAGGAGTATTTTCAGCTTCAGGGGGAACTGTCGGACGAGCAAAAAACGTATGAAAAGGAAAGCGCATTGAAGCTGGGGGCAGACATGGACCGGGCTACCCGCGCTGAATTATCGTTGGAAGTTTATGGGAACAACACCACTCTGGCCGAGATCGTCAGGAGACGGTCGCGCGATTCTTCACATGTGCTGTCCAACCTTGAATCTGTGCTTGAGTCAATTCCAGGCTGCGTTTCCAGCCCTTGCAAAAACTTCGAGAAGGTGGCGCTTGTTGGATTTTCCCTGGGTGGCGCGGTCGCAACCGAACTCTGCAAGACAGATCAAAGGTGCTCGGCGGTCGTCAATCTGGATGGAGGCATATTTGGAAGCGACATCACCGCTCCGGTCACCATCCCCTATTTGATGGTGTACAGTCCGTCTCACTCCGGAGGAAATGACTTTCTCAAGGCAGTATCCGGCGATGTTTATTTCGAGCAGACTATTGAAGGCGCCATGCACACGGACTTCCATGATGCCACGTTTGTCCTGCCGGGTTTGCGCTGGATGGGACTATTGGGAAACATCGGTGGAGAAGAGATGATAAAGCAGCGAAATCGTCACGTTTTGGACTTCCTTGCACGGACATTTCCGGATCTGTAGCTGCGTTGGAATCGAACGCTTCGAAGCATCGCGCCACGCGGAATTCCGGTTCTATCCTAAACTGCTAAAGGCAAGGCCACTGGTGGTTTGGTTTGGCCGCTTCGGGCCGACCTTGAGGTTGATGGGCTGACTATCCCAACAGAGCACGGGACCAATGACAACAAGGGCTCTATCCCGCCGTTCGCTGCGCCACCGGCGAGTGTCTGATTATCACATATTGCGGAAGCACCGCCATTGTCCGATCATCGACGTTTGCTGAAGGCAGACCGGCCAGCCGGATTGACATCAGCGGCTATCAGGAGGTGAACCGCCACGCCGATCACCCTCTCCATTCGACAGGTTGTGGCCCCAAGCGGACAGTCGACGCTCCCCAAAATGTGAAAATTGGTGGCAATTTCTGTAATCAATCGTACGTTGTTTTCTGGGTAAAAATCGCCTTTACTGTTCATCCAATCAAACAGAATTTTGCACGTTTCTAGACGTCGGTCACAGCACGCTCTTGCTCCGTGGAGCCTCCAAGGGGTGTGTGGCTGAAAGCGCAGCCGCTCGTCAGTATTCGTAGTGTTAATTCGATTGCTCGCGGTTGCTGTTGCTTCGCAAGCCCGAGTGCACGCTATTCGCCCCGGAGCTCGCCCATCCCATCAAGAGCGGTACCAACGCCAGTTACGGATGAGACTATCGCACCCCAGGTCTGAGTTGATGGATCGACCGGCAATACGAGGACGCCTGCCGCAAGCGCAACGTCTGCCAAAGTGAGCGCTGAGCCTTGTGCAACTTTCCCCAAGCCCTTAAACCAACGTCGCTTAGGCCTCGGCTTGTCTGCACTTTTTTTGTCTTTGGAATGTGTATCGCCACCTTCGCCCGCATCCCGCAATTTCTTTTCGAGTGATCGCAAGCGTTGTTCAATGGTCAACTCGTTGCAATTCTTCTCTGAGAGCTTTCCGCGTTGCTTCACATTTAAGTAGGCCGCTAGAAGAGCTCCCTTCGGATTCGACTCGCCAAGCTGTTCAAGAGCGATAATGTCGTGTGATGGGATGTCCTCTATTTCCATCCCCGAAATAATAAGTTCTTCATACTCCTCTATTAAATCGAGCATTCCAATCTCTTCTGCGATATCGTTTGATGTACGTAAAGCTCTATAAACACTCATGATGTAATTTTCATCCTCATCGCGTACGTCTCGATCTAGCTCCCAACGAGAATGCTGCATGTATCCTGGAGACATTTCCGCAATAACTTGAAAAATACCCTCGATCTCAAATGGACGATAGGATCTGAACCGCCGTGCACTTGACATGCGCTTATGTTCCAAATATTCCATCAATTCAATAAATTGCTTCCTATCCACGAGAATTCTCCTCGAAATTTTATAGAAATATTGATTTAAGCGAACTAATTGGAACGTAAACTCGCGCCCACACGCAATCAACATATACCATAAAAATCGCTGTGCACCAGTTTCTCTGCAAATTTTGATAGTTGAGTTTATCTGTTTTTTTGATGAAAATCGTTTTTTCAACAAACCATTTGCTCTATAATTAGGAACCGAAATCGTAGGAAATGGCTGACGGCCGCTCCTGGCACATTGCCGAAAGACCGAGGGCGTTCAAACTTCAGCAGTTGCTGAGGGCAGACCAGTCGGTCAGAGCTACACCGGTGGCCTTCAGGGGGTGACCTGCCGGTTTGACCGAGTGCCGCAACCGGTCGGCCGTGGCCCAATCCTGCCGCTGTCAAGCTATCTGCAGATGCAGGGAGTTTCCCATAACTGTTTAACCTGGCCAACAACTACCCGCGAAAGAGATTCACTCTCCACTTTTTACAACAAGCTTTCTTGATGATGGATGGTCACCCTGTTGTTTTAATCCATTAGTTGTGCTATGTATGATAAAACGTATATTTGGACCTTATCTTGTTATCATGATGGGTATTGAAAATATAGAGAGCCAAACAGTGCGCATTTGTCAGGTATGTGAGAAAAAACATGACTAATACGACTGCAATACTACTTTCCGGCACAATTGCCTTAGTGTTGTTGGGATATTGGTTGCAAGGTTTTTGGGGAGCGACGTTACTTCCCGTGATTGTATGGCTGTTCATTTTTTTTTGGCCATTAAAAAAAAGTCGGTAAATTCGTGTAAATTGAAGGAACAACAAGATGAACGAATTTGCCGAAACGGTTGTGGAATTTATTGATTACAGAATTATTGGAGTCTCCGGTATTGTTACAGCATTGATATTTTTAGCGGTAAAAATTTACAGAACTGGAAAAAGAGTAAAATTCGAAATAGGAGAAGTTGTCCGATCAGGGATCTCAATATTCATGATTTTTTCTGGAGTCCAAATATTTTTTGTCTTCCTGATTAGTAAGCCGCCAATCTTCGAAAAATTGGCTTCAGAGGATATATTGCTAATTGGTGTAGTCTCGTCGATAGTTTGCGTATTCATTGGCTGCACGGAGTTGTATACGATGCTTTTCGTTGCAACGGGCAAGGGCGCCGACGACTCATCCAGTGAGGAATGAAGTCACTCAAATTGCTTACCTCAACGAAAAACCGTTGCAAATGATACTGCTGTGATTCCGAGGGCAGCGCCCCTAACATCGACGGCAGCTCCTGGCACTCAAAAACCGGTTCTCGACGGGCGGAGCACGGAAGCTCCGCCCCCGATTTCAGACCTCAATTTGTTCGGCAATAGCAAGCGCGTCATCGACCTCCACTCCGAGATATCGAACTGTGCTCTCTATCTTGGTATGACCCAGCAGCAACTGGACCGCTCGCAAATTTCCGGTCTTGCGGTAAATTAGCGTGGCTTTTGTTCGTCGCAATGAATGCGTACCAAACCGAAGTGGATCAAGGCCCCGCCAACGCGACCCATTCACCGACAAGACGGGCATATTGTCGTGTCGATAGATGACAGCCGGGGTAACCACGACCATTGAACAGGTAGTCGTGAGGCCGTCCGGTTCTGGTTTTCAGGTAGATATCGATTGCGGTTCGGGTCAGGTCGGTCAATTCGAACTTGACCGGACGGCCGGTTTTCTTTTGCCGAATTGTGGCGCAATCGAGCGCGTAGCCATTTGGCGCAACTTCCTCGGTTCGCAGCGATACCACATCATACCCTCGAAGCTTGCTGTCTATCGCGAGATTGAACAGCGCCAGATCACGACCCTTTCCACCAAATTGAAGCCGGGTTCTGATTGCCCAAACGTGTCTCGGCTGCAAAGGTGGTTTTTGACCGGTGAGTTTTCCCTTGTTCCAGGGGACACGATGTTCGTTTTCGTCTCCGTGTGTGTTTCCAATCATAGTCTATCTCCTTGCTCCGAAATGGAGAAAAGACAGAATATCGTTGGGCAGAATCTGGCCCGAAGCAGCCAGTTAACGAAGTTGGTATTGAGGTATGAAAAGCGACGTCGACTGAAGCTTGAACCGATTGACATGCCCCGTCCGACAACGTTGGACGGTGATTTACGTACACAAATACATAATTCTTCGGTATGTTTCCGATTGCTATTGAGTTTTATACAAAGAGCATTTTCCGCCTTGGGAATATTGCCGGCACTCTTTCAGAGCCTTCCGTTTTGCTTCGCTTGCAGAATTTGCTTTAAACCAATATCCGCAGCTTTCGCCATTGCCGGACAAAGCAAATGCCTTGAACCCCTTCTTTCTTTTGTAATCCTTGTACGCACGCTTGCATACACCGCTCTTAATTTCTGCGGCCTCCACAATGGGCAAGGACGAAAAACCAAATCCACCAATTACCAAAACCATCAAATATTTTACCAATCGCTTCATTGGAGAACCTTGCCATAGCTTAATCGGGGAAACTTACCATATAGACCGTGGCCGGACAAACAGCCGGAAAACCCAATATCGTGGCATAGAGGCCTTCGGGCGATCTCGATCGGTCAACCAACGGTTCCTGGCCCCGAACTGCCGAACCAAACACTCGGTGGATCGGCAACGAGGAGTCATATATTGACTATGTTGAGCTCTTCGCCCGTGCGGTAATGATGTGTATTTAGGCTCCGCCGCGCTCGATAGATTCCAACCAGATGAATTCTGAATTAAAAACTCGCACCGGGATCAAAACAAACAGCATACGAGTTTGTGCGTTGGGTTGTGCTGTCGGTATAGGCATATTCTTTTTTGGATTTCATCCGGGAAGATTTTATTCTAAAAACCCTGGTAATGCTTTTTTCTTCAGTATTTCCAACTGTATTGGGGCTGCAAATAAAGAATGTATCTTTCCGTCAGCTGGTTCGCAGCCTGAAATACACATTCGAAGAATGACCGTTGTTGGCCGATTGTGTTGATTAAGTTCACAGCGATTACTTGCGAGCAACTTGATTGCGTGACTCAGTAAATTTCGCCGCAACTATCGTATCTACGTTTCAAACTGAGATCCCACCGAAGAAGAATGTTGCGAGAAGCTCTGCTCCGCAGGACATAGGCCGACTTTATCAACACAATCGGCCCGGAGCGGTCACTTTTCGAGTTTTCCCTTGAGTGCCGGAACGACAAACTCCGTCAAAATCTTCAAGGGGAGCTTCCCATCGCCCACGCTGTTGTAGTTTCCGGCGAATATCACCACGATCAGGTTTCGCTGCCGCTGAATTGCAAGCGTCTGACCCCCGTTGCCTATTCCTACAACTAATTCCGGCAAGCCATTCCAACCCCTTGGTACTACCCACCACAGATAACCGTATGTTAGTCCACCCTTGCGGGTCGACCTTGGCTTGAAGGATTCTTCGAGCCACGCTGCCGGAACAACTTGATGTCTGCCAAACTTACCCTTTTGGATTACAAGCTGACCGATCTTGGCAAGGTCATGAACATTCAAGCGCAGACCGCTGGAGGGTACCGGCGCGCCGCCTGCGCCTCGAACCCATTCGTAGGCACGAATTCCAAGCGGCTTGAACAGCTTTTCTTCGGCATACTTGTCAATAGACATGCCGACACCACGCTCAATAAGCCGGGCAACGATGGCAACCGCACCACTGTTATAGACGAATGACTTTCCAGGCTCGCTTTCCATGGGACGATCCAAAACGTAGCGGAGCTGGTCTTTCTCGTACCCCATCAATCTCGCGCTGTTTTTCCGATCGAGATAAGACCGGTCCTCGTTCCATGCCGTGCCCAGCGTCATAGACAATGCATGTCTTATCAGAATTGCTTTGCGTTTTGGATCATGCGCGAGGTCGGGATATTCGGGAAACTGTGTGAACAGTTTTTGGTTGAGAGCAGGCACCTTACCCTCGGCAAGTGCAATGCCGTAGAGCAATCCGACAATGGATTTGGTAATGGAGCGCAGAGCATGGAGTGTGTTGGGGCCGTGATTTCGCATGCTCCAAGTCTCACCCAAACGTCGATCCACACCCCTGAAATGGCGCTCGGCCAGAATTTTGCCGTTGTGGATGATCAAGACGTTATGGAGGCCGGATAGTTGTTCTTTGTCAAATGCGGTCTTCAGCTTTACGTCTAACGGGCGTTCCTGAGCGTTTGTATTAAGTGCGGCCACCAGGAAGGCTGTTGTAACAAATGGCGCCAGCCATCGTGGAGAGACAATCATTGGTCGTTGCTCCAAACCATTGCAGCAAACTTTACCACAACTCAGCCCCAATCATCTCGCATTCGTCCATGGAGTGCCAACGTCAGAAATTGGAACTGAACCGCCGGACCCATCAGGCCAACCAATCAACAGTTCGTGGCCCGGAACAGACTTGCGAGTGGCCCGCATCGGACGATGGCAGAGCGGACGAAACGGCCACTCAGGCATCGTTGTAGAGTGCCATAAACTCGCCTTGGCGGTCAGCTCCACCGATGTGCAGCAGGAGCAACCTATCGAGCTCTACATTTGGATGATGAGCTGACAATCTTGCAAACTCCATAACTTCTCGCAGCGTTTCTTTCTCGTGCCACGTAGTCATGATGAAATGTTCGTTTGGGATTTCGCCAAATTCAAATTGCCGGAGGTTGGCCATGTCCACGCTGTCATCCCAAGAGCCGCAGTCTTTTCCCCACGCAATCATGTAGAGGCATCCAGTTTCGGCAAGCCACTGGCTAACGACACGCTGCCAGTCTGGCTCGACGCGGTCTTCAACAATCACAACTGCCTTATATGGTTCGAATTTGTCGGCCGGCGGCAGGTGGTCCCCGTGCGACAGCCTCAAATATCGTATCTTCATGACTGCAAGCTTCAGCGCAGGTCGTGATATGTCAAATTGAATCTTGATGCCTTCTAAGGGCTCCGTTCGCTCGTTCGCTGCTCTGCAAGCGAGCGCATGCTTGTGACACATTCCCTCCCGTCGCTATGACATAAAGCCCAGGGCAAGATTGCAGTATCACATGTCGGATTTCCTGCCTTGGCGGCCGAGCCTCCCGCCCGATTTTTCCGATGATTCCTTGCAATCATGATATGGGTCGAGATCGACCAAAGCGGGACGGTCTTGTCTTCCTATCCCGCCGGTGCGGTTGATTTCGGGAGATGATGTGCAAGCGATTTCAGGACTACGGCCCGGGACCCTCGGGTTCCTCTGCATCATCGCCGGAATGGCCTGTTTTTCTCTTCAGGACGTTTTCATCAAGCTGCTCAGCGACCGTTTTCCTCTGCATGAAATCGTGTTTGCCCGATCGCTCGTCGCCGTGGCCCTGACCCTCGTCTTCGCCCATTTCGAGGGCGGGATCGGCAATCTGAAAAGCAGACATCCCTATATCAACATTGCGCGTGCGCTGCTGCTGGTTGTCATGAACCTGCTCTATTATTGCGCTCTCGCCTCGCTGCCGATTGCGGATGCGGCCGCCATCTATTTCATTGCGCCCATTCTCATCCTCGCCCTGTCGATCCCCGTTCTGGGAGAAAGAGTGGGGCCCTGGCGCTGGCTGGCGATTGCCCTTGGCCTGACCGGTGTTGTCATCATGATCAAGCCCGGCGGCGTATCGTTCAACTGGCTGCTTCTGTTGCCCCTCGGCGCCGCCCTTTGTTACGCCTGCACACAGATCCTGACACGAAAGATCGGCCTGGCCGACAAGGCTTCGACAACAGCCATGTACGTTCAGGTGTCCTTCTTCCTGCTGGCGTCGCTGTTCGGCCTGGTTGCCGGCGACGGCAAGTTTTCCGGCGCGGCCCACCCAAGTGTCGAATTTCTGCTCAGAGCCTGGCGCTGGCCGGGGGCGGACGATGCCCTGCTGATGGCGGGCTGCGGGCTTCTGGTCGCCGCCGGCGGTTACCTCCTGTCGCAGGCCTACAGGGTGGCGGCGGCGTCCGCCATTGCGCCCTACGAATATTCAGCCCTGGCGCTCGCCGTGTTCTGGGGCGTCGTCATCTGGGGCGACTGGCCGGATCTGGAAACGGCGGCCGGAATCGTATTGATCGTCGGAAGCGGTCTTTTGATCTTCTACCGCGAGAGAGTGCGCCGGGAACCGAATGCCGTCCAGCGACCCATGCCGCGACATCGCTGAAACAAATATTAACAAGGTATCAACCGTGCAAGGCGGCAAGACCGCGCATCAAAATATCACCCTAATCTCAGAATTGGCCAATTTTTCCGCTTCTGCGACCGTAAACAATCTCTTAATTTCCAGGCAATCAATCGTTTACGTTTCTAAACAAAGCATTACCAGAAAAAAATAGGAAATAATTACCCATCTTAACTTCGCTTTTACCCTGAGGAGGCAATGTCTACCTCGTCGATTGCGTTAGGTATTGCGTCGCAATGAACAACTTGCGTAAAAAAGGGGCGCCGGAAACGGCGTCCCGATCTCCTCAGAACGGCCCATGGGTCGACCGGATTCTCAAGGGCGACTGCGTTGCCCAGTTGGAGGCTTTGCCCGCCAATTCCGTTGATCTGGTCTTCGCCGATCCGCCCTACAACCTTCAACTCGGAGGAGCGCTGGCGCGCCCCGATCAGTCGAAGGTGGATGCGTGCGACGATGCCTGGGACCAGTTCGAAAGTTTCGCCGCTTACGATGCGTTCACACGCGCCTGGCTGCTGGCCTGCCGCCGCGTGCTGAAACCGACCGGCACACTTTGGGTCATCGGATCCTATCACAACATTTTCCGCGTCGGATCGTCCCTGCAGGATCTCGGATTCTGGATCCTGAACGACATCGTCTGGCGCAAGACCAATCCGATGCCGAACTTCAAGGGCAAACGGTTCACCAATGCCCATGAAACCATGATCTGGGCCTCCCAGGACAAGGATGCCAAGGGCTACACGTTCAACTATGAAGCCCTGAAGGCATTCAACGACGACCTGCAGATGCGCTCCGACTGGACCCTGTCCCTGTGCACCGGCGGCGAGCGTCTGAAAAACGACGAGGGCGAAAAGGTCCATCCGACCCAGAAACCGGAATCTCTGCTCTACCGGGTGATCCTGTCGTCGACCAAACCGGGCGATGTGGTTCTGGATCCGTTTTTCGGGACCGGGACCACGGGCGCGGTGGCGAAAAAACTCGGCCGGCACTTTGTCGGGTGCGAACGCGAACAGGATTATATCGATGCCGCGACGAAACGGATCGCCGGCATCGAACCGGCCTCGCTCGAGTCCCTGAAGATCACCCAGAGCAAACGGGCCGCGCCGCGCGTGCCGTTCGGCAACGTCCTGGAAGCCGGTCTGTTGGACATCGGTGCCGAACTGACGGATTCAAAGGGACGGCATACGGCAATCGTCCGCGCTGACGGATCCCTCGAAGTCGACGGCCATTCCGGCTCGATCCACAAGATGGGCGCCCATGTGCAAGGCATCGATGCCTGCAACGGCTGGACATACTGGCATATCGATCGCGGCAATGGCCGCGAGCCGATCGACGTGCTGCGCGCCATCATCCGCCAGGAAATGGCCCAGGCCGGGTAAACCGGCCCACCAGATTGCCATTGCTTTCCGGCAGCAGCCGGCTTCAGCCAAAATGTTCGTTCATCAATGGATCGAAAACTCGCCATTGACATGGCGCCATTCGCCCGGCGCAATCAGCCGTTTGTGGGCGAACCGCACGGAACATAGCGGCCCGTCGAGACTCTCGCGCCAGAAGTCCAGAAAACCGTGCATTTTCGGAAAATCCGGCTCCAGATCATAGTCCTGCCAAATGAAAGTCTGCAGCATGGCGGGGAAATCCGGCATGCGGTAAAGGATTTCGGCCGTTGTCAGGCCGTAACCCTGCAATTGCAGTTCCAGGTGTTTGCGATCCATCGCGATCCCCTTGTCTGTTTCCAAGCGGGTGCGGCTGGCCGCGAGATCGTCTGCACGGCGAGCCGTGAACCATCATTATCCTGATATAGGTCTTAACCATCGATTAACCGTACACGTTTTCGCAACCGAAGGGTGTTCACTGCCCGTAACACATCGCATGGACGGGCTGATCGAGCGCCCCCGATTCCAAGTCGATCTGTGCGGCCCGCAGCGGCGAAAAAACAACGCGTTAACCGCAGACGCTACCGGCGCCCTCTCTCTGCCTTGTCGTCGAAGCCAAGCAGGATCCTCAGGGTTCCCTGGTCGGGTATCTGAATGTTCTCGATCACTTTCGCCCACGGCTGGGAAGGCTCTGCCTCCGACAACGTCGCGGAAACAGGGTGCAGCTCGGAATAAATCACTTCCGAGCCGTCACGCGTAACAGCGACGCGCAGCGGCAGCGTCACATCGCCAAACGCGCTTTTCGGTCCCGCAAGCACACGACCGCGAACGCCAACCTTGATGGTCATGGTCCCGCCGGTGGCGTTGCATTCCGTTGCCGTGTCGACGACGTTGGCCTGATGGCGCAGGAAAAACGCGCCGATCTGTTCGTCGTCGTAGACGGAAAGCGATTCCGTTCCCGGCTGAATGGTGATCGGCGGACACTTCACAACCGGACCGAATTTGCTCAGATCGATCGGCGGAGGCGGATTGGCGGATCCGAGCAAAGCCTTGCTGGCGAACGAATCGGGATTGGACAAACCGCCACCACATGCGGCCAGGCTCAGTGCAAGCGCCGCAAGGCAGGCCCAGCGAGCTGGGTGATCTGAGCGAAAGTTCATTGTTGGTTTTCTCCGCAACACTGTCCCGTCCTATATGATCGCCGGGCGCGAAATTCCTATAGCAGGCCATGGACAAGGACGCAAAATGCGGCCATATGACAATGGTCTCTGCTCACAGAATTGTACTACAAGTCAGTTGCCGGCATCGTCGCCGCGCCAGTCTCATTTGCGGGAGGGTCCCTTGACCCAGGTTGATAAACCAGACCTTACAATCAAACTCTGCGCCCCGCGCGGATTTTGCGCCGGCGTCGACCGCGCGATCCAGATCGTCGAACTGGCGCTGAAGCAGTACGGGTCGCCGGTCTATGTGCGCCACGAAATCGTCCACAATCGCTACGTGGTCGACGAGCTGCGGGAAAAGGGTGCGATTTTCGTTGAAGAACTCAGCGAAATTCCGGAAACGACCGACGCGCCGGTGATCTTTTCCGCGCACGGGGTTCCCAAATCGGTCCCCGAAGACGCCAGGAGCCGAAACCTGATCTATCTCGATGCCACCTGTCCGCTCGTTTCCAAGGTCCATCGCGAGGCGGAACTGCATTTCCGGCGCAACAAACATATCATTCTGGTCGGCCATTCCGGTCACCCGGAAGTCGTGGGAACCATGGGACAATTGCCTGCGGGTGCGATCACACTCGTTGAAACGAAGGAAGATGTTCAAAATCTGGAGCCGGAAGACACCGAAAACCTGGCCTGGATCACACAAACGACCCTGTCGATCGACGACACCCAGGAGATCGTCGATGCCCTGAAACAAAGGTTTCCGTCGATCGCCGGCCCGCACAAGGATGATATCTGCTACGCCACCACAAACCGCCAGGAAGCGGTCAAGGCCGTCGCCCATGACACCGATGCGCTGATCGTCGTCGGCTCGCCGAATTCGTCGAACTCGCAAAGATTGCGCGAAGTCGCACTTCGTTTCGGCTGCAAATATTCCGTACTGGTGCAACGGGCGTCTGAAATCGACTGGTCGAAATTCGAAGACGTCAAGACACTCGGACTGACTGCCGGCGCTTCGGCGCCGGAAATCGTGGTCGAGGAAATCATCGAGGCGTTTCGCGAACGCCGCAACATCAAAATCGAAACGATCAAGACAGCCGACGAGACCGTTACCTTCAATCTGCCGAGGGAATTGCGGACCTTCGCCGCCGAATAGGCGCGGCAACCGCATACCGTCCGGGATCCGGCATGCCGGTCGGCGACAGGTCGCCGGCCGCGACGTCGTGATGCTTTCGGCAATTCCTCGATCAGCCTCTACGTCTGGAGCCCGCCAATGGCCAGTGCCGCCTCCCATGTGACGATCTATACGGACGGGGCCTGTTCCGGCAATCCCGGACCCGGCGGCTGGGGCGCCATCCTGCGCTACGGCAAAACCGAAAAGGAATTGTATGGCGGCGAAGCCGACACGACCAACAACCGCATGGAATTGCAGGCCGCGATTTCGGCCTTGAGCGCCCTGAAGCGGCCTTGCAAGGTCGATCTCTATACCGATTCCGAATATGTCAGGAACGGCATCACCCAGTGGATTGCCGGCTGGAAAGCCCGGGGATGGAAAACCGCGGCAAAAAAACCGGTCAAGAATGCCGAACTCTGGCAGGCCCTGGAAGAAGCCTCCAACCGTCACGAGATAACCTGGCACTGGGTCAAGGGCCATGCGGGGCACCCGGAAAACGAGCGCGCCGACGAACTTGCCCGCCGCGGGGTCAGCGACGTGCGCGGCGCGTGAGGGGATACCGGCTCAAATTTTCTGGGTCTCAGGTTCAGAACCTTACTGCCGACCCCTGTTGATATTTCACATGACACAACAGTGGCTGAAACAGCCGATTATGAAAATGCCCTGAGCTCAATCAGAGATTGTGAAGCCCAACACCCTCATCCTGAGGTGCCTTGCGTAGCAAGGCCTCGAAGGACGATCCAGTGCCCGCCATCCGTCCTTCGAGGCTCCGCTTCGCTCCGCACCTCAGGATGAGGTTGAGAAATGGGAACATCGTTGTGTCGTGTGACCTTTTCGACGTCATACGCATAGTTGAAATCGTTAGTGAAATTGTTTTATGACGCAGTCAAATTAGTGCTTCAATTTACTGCGCAGCGACCGGATAACCACTCTTGGCCAACATATCCCGCGCCGCGCTGGAATCCATTGGCTTGCCATAGAGATAACCCTGGGCATATTCACAGCCGAGCTGAGCCAATGCCAGCGCGTCGGATTCCGTCTCCGCGCCCTCGGCCACCACATTCATGCCGAGTTCATGGGCCATGGCGACCATCGACCGCAGGATAACCGGGCGCTGCGGGCGGCCGTCGAAGCGCACGAACGACCGGTCGATCTTGATCGTGTCGAAGGGAAATTTCTGCAGATAGCTCAGCGAAGAATAGCCGGTTCCGAAATCATCCAGCGACAGGCCGGCGCCAAGCCCTTTCAGCCGATCCATGACCTTGGATGCATATTCCGGATTTTTCATGACCAGGGATTCGGTCAGTTCCAGCTTCAGCGATCCGGACGCCACAGGAAACCGCGTCAGGACCCCCTTCACGTCATTGATCAGATCCTGGCGGAACAATTGCCGGCTGGAGACGTTGACGCTGACAAAAACCGGTTCGCCATGGGCATTTCGCTGCCAGTGCGACAATTCCCGCGTCGCCTGCTCCAGAACGAACAGGCCGAGATCGGTAATAACGCCCGTGCGTTCCGCCAGCGGAATGAATTCCGCCGGCAGCAGCAGACCGCGGGTCTTGTGATTCCAGCGAAGCAGCGCCTCGAAGCCCGCAACCGCCTTGGTCTGCAGATTGATGATCGGCTGATACAGGATCGAAAATTCATTGTTGGCGATGGCGTCGCGCAATTCGGATTCACTGGCGTAGAACTCGTCCTGCATGCGCTGCAGCGCCGGACGGAACACCTCGATCCGGTCGCCGCCCTGCCGTTTGGATTCGTACAAGGCCAGTTCGGCAAGGCGCACATTCTGTCCGGCGTCGATCTTGGTTCCGTCGGGAATGATGATGCCGAGCGACGCGGTCAGAAAAATCTCCGTGTCGCCGAAAATGATCGGCGCGCGCAGCGCCCGGCCGGCGGCCTCGGCGAAAGCGGCGATCTTTTCGGAACTGGTTTCGGAGCACAGGATGATGCCGAACTGATCCCCGGACAGGCGGGCAAGCGTATCCTGGGGCTTCAGGAGCCGCCCCAGCCGGCGTGCGACCGACAGCAGGATCGAGTCGCCGACCGACATGCCGTATGTGTCGTTCAGTTTCTTGAAATGGTCGAGATCGAACAGGATTATCGACGGCTTTTCGCTGTTTTCCGCCTCCGCACGCGTCAACTCGATGGTCAATCTGTCGAGAAACAGTTCGCGGTTGGCCAGTCCCGTCAGATTGTCATGGACCGCGTCATGCAGCAATCGTTCCTCGGCGGTCTTGGAATCGGAGACGTCGAGCAGGCTCCCGACACATCGGATGACCTCGCCATCGGACCCGAGCACCGGGCGCGCGCGCAACTGCATCCAGCGATAATGGCCGTCATGGCCGCGCAACCGAAAAACCTGGGACAGGCGGCCGCGGCGATTGTCGATGACCGCGTCGAGGGCGGCGCGGAAGCGCGACTTGTCCTGCGGGTGGATGACCGGCAGCCAGGACTGGGCCGGGCCGTTGAGGGTGCCGCGATCAAGACCGAGAATGTCCTCGGTCTCGCTGGAAGTGAAGATCTTGTCGCGCGATACGTCCCAATCCCAGATGAAATCGCCTGCGCCGGTAAAGGCAAGCGCGCGCCGTTCGACATCATCGACCCCGGAATCGCCGATCGATCCGCCGGCAAAGGCATGCTGCATGACCGTAAAGCCGAACAGGAGCACAATCAGGACGAGCCCGCCGACAAGCGCAGGCTGCACGAGGTCGTTTGCCAGCCCGCCGCTGACCGTCAATCCGGCTGCCATGATCCAGCACAGGAGCAGAAACCATGTCGGGATCAGCATGATCGCCCGGTCGTAGCCGCGCGCGGCAAGCAGCAGGATAATGCCCAGACCTGCCACGCCGACCACGAGCAGCAGGATCCGGGCAATTCCGGCGGCAAGCGTCGGGTCGGCCAGCGACAGGGCCACGACGCCGAGGAGCACGATCAGCGCCCCGACCGCGCCATGGGAATAACGGATGTGCCAGCGATTGAGGTTGAGGTAGGCGTAGCAGAACACGACCAGCGTCGCGGTGAACAGTGCCTCGACAGCCGCGCGGTACTGGGTTCCCGAACCCAGTTCCTCCGGTACGATGCGTCCCCAGAACCCGAAATCGATGCTCACATAGGCCAGCACCGTCCAGGCCAGCACCGCCGTGGCGGGAAAAAGAATCGTTCCCTTCACAACAAACAAAATGGTCATGAAGATGGCCAGGAGGCCGGAAATTCCCAGAACGATGCCCTTGTAAAGGGTGAAGGAATTGACCGCGTCCTTGTAATTGTTGGGCTGCCACAGATAGATCTGCGGCAGGGTGTCGGTGCGCATTTCACCGACAAAGGTGATGATCGCGCCGGGGTCCAGCGTGACGAAAAACACATCGTCTTCGCGACTGGCTTCGCGTACCGGCACAAAGCCCTCGCTCGGTGTCAAGAACGCTATTCTGGACGAACCCAGATCGGGATTGATGATGCGCGACCCGACCATGCGGTAATGGGGCGTGACAATCAGCCTGTCGATCTGTTCATCGCCCGGATTCGACAGGGCGAACACCACCCAGGAGGTATTTTCCGATTCGCGGGCGCGAACCTCGATACGGCGAACGATTCCATCGGAGCCGGGAGCGGTCGAAATCTGCAACCGGTCCCCGACATTGGGAAACAATTCGACGCTCTCGCTGATATCCAGGGCCGGAGCATCCAGCGGAATCACGATGGCATCCGTCGCCTGCGCCGGCGCGCCGAGGCACAACGCGATCAGGAAAGCCCAGCAGAGCCGGGCGAAATGTCTGGCCCACCATGCGGTCATCGGAGCTTGGAACTCCGGTTTGACCGGCCCGGGGCGCACATCGATCCCGGCAAAACCGCCATCGGACCAACGCACCATGATTCAAGTTTCAGGATCATGCAAATACTCATTCCTTCCACCCGGGCCTTCCACGAACGCCGTCCTGTCGGCGGTTTTTCGCAGGCCCTGATTCCCTGTCGGCCTCGGGCCCGGCTTCAGTCCATCAAATCTCGGTCGCGATCGCTTTTGTCCGTTCCGCGACAGGTCGGTCGCCCTTCAATTCCTGTCGTCTTAAATCACTTTCAACGAACGCAAACAACATATGATCCTGCCATAAACCGTTGATACACAAATATGACCGCGCCCGGCCCTCATGCTGAAACCCGACCTTTTCCAACAAGGACATCGATGCCTTGTTGTGCGGAAGACAGGCGGCCTCCACCCGATGAAGACGCAGGACATCGAAGATGAACGGAACAATCGCCCGGACCGCCGCCGTCATATAACCGCGCCCGGCATAACATTCGCCCATCCAATAGCCAAGCGAGCAGGATTGTGCAACGCCCCTGCGAACGTGGGACAGCCGGATGCCGCCCATCAGGCTGTCATCGTCCTGGCGGAACAGGAAAAAGGCATATCCGCTGTCGTCCCTGACTTCACGCTGATAACGCTTGATCCGCCGCTTGTAGGATGAACGCGTCAGGTCATCCGCAGGCCAGGTCGGTTCCCAGGGTGTCAAAAAAGACCGGCTGCGTTCGCGCAGATCCGACCATTGGCCATAATCGGCCCCGATCGGCGCACGCAGATAGACTCCGTCGCCGCGAATGGTCGGCGTTGTGTCAACGGAAAGCGGCGATCGAAGTAACACGACTGGAATTCCAACCTCCGGCGGACAGCCTGGCGGATGTCACGCCCCGTATATGTTTCACTTTCCTTCGTCGGGCGCCGGAGATGGCGCAGCGATCAACGAATGGACCCTGGATCCTGAGTCCTAGCTTACCGTTGAACGGAACCGTTCGGCAATCGCTTCGTGCGGGCGAAGGCCATTCACGGGCCCGATCGCCGCCAGGGTCGGTTGCGCGCAGGTGACGATATCTTCGGTGCAGGCCTTGACCTCGGCAAGCGTTATCGCATCGATCCTCTCGACAATTTCCTCGCGCGGCACATGGCGGCCATAGAGCAGGATCTGGCGGGCCACGGAACCGGCGCGCGCCGAGGGGCTTTCCAGGGCCATCAACAAACCGGCCCGCAGTTGGGCCTTGGCCCGGTCGAGTTCTTCCTGACTGAATGTGGCGATGGCGCGTTCGACCTCATCGAGAATCACCGCCATCAATTCATCGGCCGCCTCTTCTCCGGTCGCGGCATGAATCCCGAAAATGCCGGTATCGGAAAACGCCCAGTGAAAGGCGTAGATCGCGTAACACAATCCGCGGTTTTCCCTTATCTCCTGGAACAGGCGCGAGGACATGCCGCCACCGAGCATGGACGCAACCAGTTGCGGCGTGAAATGTCCCTGATC
>JGI12316J15310_10000288_pt6 | contig 23150 bp, 24 predicted proteins | sample MarCyaLeptolynsp_FD_15310 | JGI IMG/M metagenome (IMG submission 15310)
CTCCAAAAGATCCCGATTGGCCTTGGCTTCGCGTTCCAGCGCCCGCAATTTGATCTCCGCGTCCGAAGCACCCGCCGACTTCGATTTCGCTGCATTGAGACTCGCCCTCAAGGACGCCTCACGCGCCGCGGCGACTTGCGCCTCATTTTCCAAACTCTTGACGACCTTGCTTGCCTCATCGCGGATCTGGGCGCGCACATCCGCCAGCTCAGACCTCAATTGCTGGATGCGCGGATGCGACGGCAGCAATGTCGCGGACAGTTCCGCCAGTTGCCGCTGCACCTCCACACGTTGCTCGATCAGATTGATGATCAGCTGCGACTTGACCACTTCCGGCGTGGCGTCGATGTCGCCGTTGTCGGCGAGCATCTGTTTGATCAGCTTAGCCCTCGCACGCGCTTCCGATTCTTGCGCCTCGGCGAAAATCAACTGGCTGTTCAGCTCTGAGAGCTGTTGCGCGTTGAGTGTGACGTCGTTGGTGCCGGCATAGAGGCCTTCGGACGCCTTGAACGCCTCGACCGCCTCTTCCGATTCAATGGTCGCCTTGCGGAGAGCCTTGATCTGCTCCTCAAGCCAGGCCGTGGCATCTTTGGTCTGCTCGATCTTGGCCGTGCGCTGCCAGCCGATATAGACGTCTGCCAGCTTGTTGGCGACCTCGGCCGCAAGCTGCGGATCGCCGGAGGAGTACTCCACCGCGATGACCGAGGACTTGGCCAGCTGGAATACGTTCAAATGATCGGACAGCGCGTTGGCGGCGCGCTCCTCTTGCGACCGAGGCGTTCGGCTTATGCCAATGCTGGCCAGCAAGCGCCTCAGCAACGGCTTGCCCGCGTCCTGCGCAAACACCGGGTTGTTCACGAGATCCAAGTCCCTGACGACTTGCAGGATGAGATCCCGCGACGTCAGAACCTGCACCTGGCTTTGCACCGCTTGCTCGTCAAGGGAGGTCCGGTATGCCGTCCGCCCCTCGTCCGCGGTCGGCCGGGTAAAGGCCGATTCCTCGTTCTGAACGAGGATGCGCGTCTCCGACGTGTAAAGCGGCCGCATCGTCGACAGACCGACAAAGGTCACAACGCCGATCAACAGCGCCAGGCCCATTATCCAGCCCTTGGCTTGCCACACAGCGTTGCCCAAGGTGGCGAGATCGATGTCGTCGGCGGACCGCACGCTTTTTCCAGATGTGCTCACTTGGGGCCTACTCCTGGGGCGAACTCCAGACTCACTCAATGGCTTCATTAGGCGTCAGAGCCGTAACCAAATGCTTAAGCGGCGCATCGCTTCGGCACGGGCGCTCAGCATTCGTTAACCATGGAGGGGTAGCTTCGGCCCATGTTGGGAGTTCGAAGCGCGCCCATGTCCAGGCTCATGCCCAGGTCCACAGCCACAACAGCCGCCAAGTTCGCGGCCGTCCTCCTGCTGGCAGTGTTCGCTGCGGGGCTTGCAGGCTGCAAGGGCGGCGCCGTGCCGGGGTTAACGACACCGGACTTCGCCCTCTCCACGCCGGCGCCGCTCCCGGCCCCGGGCGAGGCCTATCCGCCAGGCGCAGGGCGCGCGCCTCCCGGCGTCCCCGTCGTTCCCAACGAGACCTACACTCTCGATTCGGGCGATCAGGTGCGCATCATCGTCTTCGGACAGGACAATCTCTCAAACGTCTACAGCGTCGACGGCTCCGGCGCCATCGCCATGCCCCTGATCGGGCCCGTCCGCGCCCGCGGCCTCACCACCTTCGAACTCTCCTCCGAGATCGCCCGCAAGCTCGCCAGGAAATACGTCAAGGACCCCAAGGTCACCGTCGAAGTCGCAACCTACCGGCCCTTCTTCATCCTCGGTGAGGTCAACCGCCCGGGCCAATACCCCTACGTCAACGCCATGACCGTCGAGGCCGCCGTCGCCATCGCCGAAGGATACACAGAACGCGCCAAAAAACGCTTCGTCCGCCTCACCAGGCGCTTCGGAGGCGTCATGTCAACCGTCATGGTCCCAACCGACTACCCAGTCCAGCCAGGCGACACTATTTACGTCCGCGAACGCCTATTCTAAAGCTCATGGGGAACCGGCTTCTCCCCACCCACTTCAGGTCCCGTGAGCTCCAACTTCCGCATTCTCCACTGTCTGCGCGCGCCCCTCGGAGGGCTGTTCCGGCACGTGCACGATCTCGCGCTGGGCCAGGCGGAGATGGGGGCGGAGGTGGGCGTAGTCTGCGACACGGCGGCCGGCGGCACAGACCTGGACGTCGCCATGAGCCGCCTGGAGGACAATTGCGCGCTTGGGGTCACACGACTGCCCATGACGCGGAACCCGGGACTGAGCGATTGGCATGTCTACCGGAAGATCGCCAAGCTGGGGCGCAAGCTCAACGTGGACGTCATTCACGGTCATGGCGCAAAGGGCGGCGCCTATGCGCGTCTGGCCGGCCGCTCCTTGCGCAAGCGGTGCGGCACGAAGGTCGTCTACACCCCGCATGGGGGCGTGCTCCACTATTCGCCTTCCACGGTCTCTGGACGGCTCTATCTCGCCCTTGAGCGCAAGCTCGCTCCTCTGACCGACGGCATCGTCTTCGAGAGCCTTTATGCCGGAAACCGCTATGTGGAACTCGTGGGTCCGCCGTCGTGCCCGGTCCGGGTCGTTCACAACGGCCTTCAACGGCACGAATTCTACGAATCGCTGCTGGCGGACGACGCGGCGGATTTCGTGTTCGTGGGCGAGCTGCGCAAACTCAAGGGCGTCGATGTCTTTCTCGATGCCCTGGCCGCGCATCAGACCATCTTCCCAGGGCGCGCTATCATTGTCGGCTCCGGTCCAGACGAGAAGGCCTTCAAGCGGATGGCACGCAAGCTTGGACTGAGCTCGCGGGTGGCGTTCTCGGGTCCTCAGCCGGCACGCACCGCCTTCGTGCGGGCCCGTTGCGTCGTCGTGCCGAGCCGCTCGGAGTCCTTCCCCTACGTGGTGCTGGAGGCCGCGGCCGCGCAAATGCCGATCATCGCCACCAATGTCGGCGGCATCCCTGAGATCGTGGGCGACGTGCCCATGCCGCTCATTCCGCCGGACGATGTGGAAGCGCTGGCCGGGCAATTGCGCGCATTTCTCGCTGACCCGAAGCCGTTCTTGCGCCGAGCCGCAGAGCTTCAGAGCCATGTCGCTCAGAACTTCACGGTCGAGGCCATGACCCGGGACGTGGTCGACTTCTACATCTCAGAGCTCGGCGCGGGAATCCACAAGCTGCCTGAGCTTGCCGCCGAAACCGCCTCTTAACCATAGCGCCAACCGGCTCTTCCCCGACCCTTCCCCTTCACCCGACAAGAACGGCTGTCATGCCATGACTCTGAGACCTGGAGCCGGCTGGCCCAGGTCAAGGAACAAGTCATACGCGCCCGTAGATACGGGGCGCGGCCGGGTGGGCCGCGGTTCAAGGGTCAAGACGCAGATGAACAAGCCAGCGGCGGTAGCCGAGCGCCAGGCCTTTGGGTCTTCAAGGGCGAGAAAAGGCAAGGTAAGGGCCTCGCCCTTCCCCGATCGGCGCCGCGCGCCACGCCCGCCTCTTGCCGAGATCAAGCGCGGCGGCAAGCTCAATCTCCTGCCTCCGATTGTCGTGACGGGCGCGGTCCGCGCCGCCGAGTTCTTGATCGTGGCCGTGCTTGGGCTCGTCATCTATCTCGGCTACGTGGAGCACGACGGCGAGTATGCGCGCTTCTTCTATCTGGTCGCAGTGCTGACGGCGGCGATTGCCAATATGGCCGTCTTCCAAGCACTGAACCTCTACCAGATTCCTGCCTTCAGCGCCTTTGTCCCCAGCTTCACGAAAATCCTTTTCGCCTGGACCATAGTCATGGCGGGCATGATGGCCCTCGCCTTCTTCGGCAAGGTGGGTCCTGAATTCTCCCGCGTGTGGATTGCGACCTGGTATGCGTCCGGCCTTCTCGTGCTGTTCGGCGAGCGGCTCGTCTTGTCCTTTGTCGCCAAGCGGTGGATTCGCGAAGGACGCCTTTATCGCCGCACGGTCGTCGTCGGTGGCGGCCCGGAAGCCGAACACCTGATCAAGGCGCTGGAAGCCTCCGCCGACACGGACATCCGCATCGTGGGTATCTTCGACGACCGGGGCCCGGACCGCGTGTCGCCCATCGTCGCGGGTTATCCGAAGCTCGGAAACGTCGATCAGCTCGTCGACTTCGCCCGCAACTCGCGTCTCGATCTTCTGATCGTCACTTTGCCCGTGACCGCCGAACGGCGCCTCTTGCAGCTGTTGCGCAAGCTCTGGGTGCTCCCCGTCGACATTCGGCTTTCGGCGCACACCAACAAGCTTCGTTTCCGCCCGCGCGCGTACTCCTATATCGGGAACGTTCCCTTCATCGACATCAGCGACAAGCCGATCGCTGATTGGGACTACGTCAAGAAGTGGTTGTTCGACAAGACGGTGGCGACGTTGGCCCTAATCGTGCTGGCGCCGCTGATGGTCTTGATCGCGCTCGCGGTCAAGCTCGGCTCCAAGGGCCCCGTGCTGTTCCGCCAGAAGCGGCTTGGCTTCAACAACGAGCCCATCGACGTCTACAAGTTCCGGACCATGTATGTTGAGGCGACGGATGCGGAGGCCACAAAACTCGTCACCAAGGACGATCCGCGCGTCACTCGCATTGGACGCTTCCTGCGCAAGACGAGCCTGGACGAGCTCCCGCAGTTCTTCAACGTGGTGAAAGGCGATCTGTCGCTCGTCGGCCCCCGACCGCACGCACTGAAGGCCAAAGCCGCCGACAAGCTCTATGCGGACGCGGTGGACGGCTACTTTGCCCGGCATCGGGTGAAACCGGGCGTCACCGGCTGGGCTCAGATCAACGGCTGGCGCGGCGAGACCGATACGGAGGAGAAGATCCAACGCCGTGTCGAACACGATCTCTACTATATCGAGAACTGGTCGGTGACCTTCGATCTCTACATCCTGCTGATGACCCCGTTCGCCCTGCTGAAGGGCGAGAACGCCTACTAGCGAAAGGCCCGGCGCGGTGGCCGTCACTTTTGATGCCGTCTCCGATGGGGCGCGAACCCAGGGCCGCCGCAAGGTGAGCCCAGGCGTCAAGGGCCTTGCGCTCTTTTGCTTGTGGGTCACGATTGCCCTAAGCGGCGTCGTCTATATCGAGCCCGCGCCTTATGACGCGCTAATGCTCGGACTCATATTCCTGCTGCCTGTCGCAGGGCTCGTGGTCTTCACCCGAGGGCTTGCGCTCTACCTGATGTTGGTGGTCGGCATTGCCGCGGCCGGCTACCTGGGCGTAACCCAAGCCGGCATTCTCGACGCACCGGCCCTCTACGTCACCATCACGCTCTATCTGCTGCTCTCATCCGTGGTGATTGCTGCTTGCGTCGCGCAAGACCCTGAGCCACGGGTCCACCTCATCATGAGCGCTTACGTCGTTGCGGCCTTAGGTGCCTCGGTGGCGGCCTTGATCGGCTACTTCAATCTGGTGCCAGGCGTCTACGACATCTTCACGGAGTTCGGCCGGGCGCGCGGCACCTTTCAGGATCCGAACTTGCTGGGTGCGTTCTTGGTGCCGCCGCTTATCTATGCCTCCAACATGGCCCTCAGGGCGCGCACAGGGCGGGCGATCCTGTGGGCCGCGGTGATATCGGTTCTACTCTTGGCCACGCTGCTCAGCGTCTCGCGCGGCGCTTGGCTCAACCTTACGGTGTCGCTGCTCGTCTTTGGTGGCTTCATGGTCGTCATCGCCACGACCAATCGGGAGCGTCTGAGACTGATGTTCGGCATGGCCTTCGCCGGCGTGTGCGCCGTGGGCCTGTTAGCTGCCGCCTATAGCATTCCTAAGGTTGGCGAGTTGGTGGGGCACCGTCTCACCTTCCAACAATCCTACGACGTCGGGCCCGAGGGCCGCTTCGGCGGCCAACTGAAGGGGGCGGAGCTCATGGCCACGCATCCCTTGGGGATCGGCGCAGAGGAGTTCGGACGGGTTCACCATCACGAGGACGTCCATCAGGTCTATATCAACATGTACCTGAACACGGGCTGGATCGGCGGCACGCTCTACCTCTTTCTCGTCCTCAGCACGATCGCGCTCGGCGTGAAGCTGGTCATGCGGGACCGTGGGGGAAGCGGTCTGAGCGCCGTGCTTGTCGCGGCCTTCATCGGCATCGCGATCGAAGGCGCGGTGATCGATACCAATCACTGGCGGCATTTCTATCTGATCATGGCGATGATCTGGGGAATGGCCGTGGTGGCGCCGTCCCCTGAGGCTCACCGCGCCGAAGAGCGCTGAGCGTTCGCTCACGGGGACATCTGCGACCGTGAACGGCGCCGCCGCCAGACCCAGAAGAGTCCAACTATGAGAGTTGCGATCGCAAGTCCGAGCGCCGCGGTCTCAAATCGCTGCAAGAGCGGCAGGATCTTGGTGAAGTCGCGCCCGAGCCAATAGGCGGTGCCCCCCCAGACCAGCACCCAGAGCACGGCACCCAGCACGTTCCAGAAGCTGAACAGCCACCAGGGCATGTTGAGCATGCCGGCGATAATGCCGTTGAGCTGCCGGGGGCCATCGATAAACCGTGCGACGAGGATGAACCAGCCGCCATACTTGTCGAAAAGCACGGTCGCCCGGTCCAGGCGCTCCCGCTTGAGCGGGACCTTGAGCAAGAGACGGCGCCCGCCGAATCGGCCGATCAGATAGCCGACGCTGTTGCCCGCGACGGCGGCGACGACCGTCAGCAAGGCCAGCAGCACGATGTTCAGCGAGCCTTGGGCGGACTCTAGGAAGGCCGCCAGGACCAGCATCTCGCCCGGGGCTGGAATGCCGATTCCTTCCAGGAAGATGGCGCCGAATACGGCCGCATAGCCGTACCGGCTGAGGAACGTCTGGGTCCGTTGGAGCGCATCCTCGAACGCGGCGCCCGCGGTCTGCTCCACCTCCTCGGTGAGGGTTTGGGTTTCAGGCTCCGCGGCGAGATTGGAACCGTCGAGCGATGCGAAGACGGCCGTGATCAAGACTGCGGCGATTGCCGATCGCCATAGCGCCGTTCCCACCATTTGGCCGGTTGGAGAGGGATCCGCCAAGGTCGCGCCGATGGCACGCCAACCGCAGGCGTGGACCCGTTGTCTCTGGATTGTTCGTATGAGCCCCAGACGACAAGCCCCTGATGAGAGTGGTCGGAGCGGGGAGATTTGAACTCCCGACCCCCGGTCCCCCAGACCGGTGCGCTAACCGGGCTGCGCTACGCTCCGACGTCTCAGCGAAGACACTGCATATCCGCCATTGGGGTCAAGAGACAAGCAAAAGCGCAGACTCTTGGAGGCACCGGCGCGGCTACTCCTCCGCATCGGCAGCCGCCAGGATCTGGCGGCAGGCCTCGAGCTCCTCAAGCACGGCGCCCAGCGTCTCGCCGCCCGGCTCCCGGGCGTAAGTGCCGGACCCTTGGGCCGCTTCGGCGGCCACGTCGGGAATATCGGGTCCCGCGAGGTCGTCCCCATTTTCCGCCTCGGTGAGGCGACGATAATCCATGACATAGCGCGGCCCATGGGAGCGCAGGATCTTCTGGACCCCCCGAATGGTGTAGCCGTCGTTGTAGAGCAGAAACCGGATGCCGCGCAGCAGCGCCACGTCTTCCGGCCGGTAGTAGCGCCGGCCGCCGCCGCGCTTCATGGGCTTGAGTTGGGCGAACTTGGCTTCCCAAAACCGCAGAACGTGTTTGGGGACCTCCAGTTCATCCGCGACTTCGCTAATGGTGCGGAACGCCTCCGGCGCCTTCTCCAAGCCTTCCTCCTCCTGGCATCAAGAACTGCGAGCCTACTCGGCTGCCTTGGACCGGGACAGCGCGTCGTTGATCCGCTGCTTCATGATGTTGCTGGCGCGGAACACAAGCACCCGGCGGGGCGTTATCGGAACTTCCTGACCCGTTTTCGGGTTGCGTCCGATCCGCTCGCCCTTATCGCGTATGCCGAAAGAGCCGAATGACGACAGCTTTACGGGGTCTCCACGCTCAAGACTCGACACGATCTCGCGCAGCACAAGCTCCACGATCTCGGCGGACTCGTTCCGAGGTAGACCAACTTTTTGGAATACCGCCTCTGCGAGGTCGGCCCGGGTAAGTGTCTTCCCGCCCATCGTTATAAGGCTCCCCCAAAGTCGCGGGATGAGCCAAGATGCTAGCCGAGCGTGTGCTGGCGGGTCAATGTCAGACGCAATCAAATTCCTGATTTTGCGTCATATTCTGGTTAGGTGTGGCATTCCCAGCACGTCGTCTACCAGCGGATCAGCAACGCGCCCCAGGTGAAGCCCCCGCCCATGGCCTCCAAAAGCACCAGATTACCGGGCTTGATCCGCCCATCGGTGTAGGCTTCGGTCAAGGCCAAGGGGATCGAAGCCGCCGACGTGTTGGCGTGTTTATCCACGGTCATGACAACCCGCTCCGGTGCGAGCCCCAACTTGCGGGCGGCGCCGTCCAGAATCCGCTTGTTGGCTTGGTGGGGCACGAACCAGTCGATATCGCCCGCCTCGTAGCCCGCGACCTCCAAGGTCTCGCTGATGACTTGGCTGATCTTGGTGACCGCGTGCCGGAAGACCTCCGGGCCGTCCATGCGAAGATGACCCACGGTGCCGGTCGAGGACGGCCCGCCATCCACGTAGAGCTTGTCCCGGTAGCGCCCGTCGGACCTGAGGCAGGTGGCTAGAATGCCCCGATCGGTTGCCGCCCCGTTGAGCTTTTGGGCCTCGATCACCACGGCGCCGGCGCCATCGCCGAAGAGCACGCAGGTGGAGCGGTCCTCCCAATCCAGGATGCGCGAGAAGGCCTCCGACCCGATCACCAAGGCCCGCTTGAATTGACCGCTCTTCAGATAGTTATCGGCTGTGGATAAAGCGAAGACGAAGCCGGAGCAGACGGCCTGGACATCGAAGGCCGCCCCATGGGTGATCCCGAGATCGGCCTGAATGGTGACGGCGGTTGCCGGAAAAGTCTGATCGGGCGTCGAAGTGGCCAGAACGATCAAATCGATGTCGTTTGGCTCAAGCCCGGCATCGGCGAGCGCGGCTCTTGCCGCTGCCGCGCCCATGGCAGATGTGAGCTCGCCATCGGCAACGATGCGGCGCTCACGGATACCAGTGCGGGCGGTGATCCACTGATCGGAGGTGTCGACCAGCGCGGCGAGGTCCTCATTCGTGACCACACGGGCCGGCAAGTACCCGCCTACCCCCTTGATGACTGACCGTACGGTATCCAATTCAGGCACTCCGAAGCCTACGCCGCACCTTCAAGCTCAAGCTTGGTGTGAAAATGGGCTACGTCGCTCCCGAGACGCTTCACCACGCCGCTCGACGCCATCTCATAGGCGAGATCCACGGCGGATGCGAACCCTGTCGCGTCGGTTCCGCCATGGCTCTTGACGGCGATGCCGTTGAGCCCAAGGAAGATGCCGCCATTCAGCTGGCGCGGATCCATCTTCTCCTTGAGGGCGCGAAAGGCCCCTTGGGCCAGGATCGCGCCGAGGCGAGCCAGGAACGACCGCCCCATGGCGGCACGCAAATACTCACCGATTTGCTTAGCCGTTCCCTCGGCCGTCTTCAAGGCGATGTTCCCGGTGAAGCCGTCGGTGACGACCACGTCGACGGCGTCGTGGCCTATGTCGTCGCCCTCCACGAAGCCGTGATAGCGGATGGGCAGCGGCGCGTCGCGCAACACGCTGGCCGCCTCCTTGATCTGCTCCACGCCCTTCACCTCCTCGACGCCGATATTGAGCAGCCCGACAGAGGGCTCCTCCATGCCGAAGAGAGCCCGGGCCATGGCCGCGCCCATGAGCGCGAACTCGACGAGCTGGCGGGAATCGGCGCCGACATTGGCCCCGACATCGAGCACGATGCACTCCGCATTGACAGTGGGCCAAATCGCGGCGATCGCTGGCCGGTCGATGCCCTTGACCGTCTTCAGGCAGAACTTCGACATGGCCATGAGCGCGCCGGTGTTGCCGGCGGAGACGACGGCGTCGGCGTTGCCGTCGCGGACGGCTTGGATGGCAAGCCACATGCTCGACTTCCAGCGGCCGTGCCGCAGGGCCTGACTGGGCTTGGCGTCCATGGCGATGGCGACGTCCGTGTGAACGATCTCAGACCGCTCAGCCAATTGCGGATGCTTGGCAAGCTCCGGTGCGATCTTGTCCTCATCGCCCACGAGGAGGAAACGCATCTCAGGATGGCGGATCAGCGCAATTGCCGCCGCGGGAACGACCACGCTCGGTCCGTGGTCCCCACCCATCGCGTCGAGCGCTATGGTGACTGGCGCAGCCATGCCCTACCGATCCGCAAATTCATCCGCTGCGGCGGTCAGGCCGCACAACCCGCAAGAACGCATCCCGAATAGACTTAAAAGCCTGCCAGTGACAACCTGATTTTGCCCTTGATTTCGCGCCCGCTAGCGTTTCTTCAACTCCTTCAGCGCCGCGAACGGCCCGCTCGCCGAGGTGTCCGACCCGCCCTCTTGCGACCAGTGGAAGCTGGCGCCTTCCTTCTTCGGGTAGGGATCAAGGGCCGTGGCGAAGGTCTCATAGACCAAAGGACCAAGATCGATACGGCCGTCGGTGATCGTGCCGGGCCAGTCCATGAGACCGGCTTGTCCGGGGTCTTCGGCCTTGCGCTCCAAATCCGCCACCAGGGGCTCGGGCCAGAACTCCACTTCCACGGGGACGTCCAAGGCGGCGGGAACCGGGTCGAGCGAGACCACGCAGGTTTGCATCGCATCGGCGGTCAGGCGCCCCGAAAGGTGGACACGCCCGCCCCCGCCACGGCGCAGACGATAGTCGAAGCGAAGGGCTTCTAGTGCCACGAGATCGACCAGAGCCCTGATCGCGTCACGCTCGGCTGCCGTGGCCTCGATGGTCGTCGGCGCGTTGTCCTCAATGTCGACGATGCGGATTTCGCGTGACAGGGGCGGCGCTTCCTCTTTGCTCTCATTTTGATTCGGGGTTTGGTTCAGGGGGTCCGTCATGGGTCGCGCCTTTCGCCTCAGATGCGGGGCAGTCTCAACGTGCCGGCGCAAATGTCCTCCACGGACTCGTTTTTCAAGCGCTCGACGACACCAAGAATATAAGGGGCGAGTTTTGCGGCGGTGGCCCGCGCGTCACCTTCGTCCCCCGGGAGCGCCCTCGCGATGGCCTCCTCCAGGGCGCCCTCTCCCTTGCCAAAGGCTTGCTCGAACCCCTCGAGCTGGGCAGCACCAGACGCCACGAGCGCCCGCACCCGCTTGGGCACGGCAAGATCTCCGACCCCCAACTCGCGCAGCACGGTCTCCATGTCGGCCGTGAAGCGATCGGCGAGTTCTTGCGCCATTCGCGCCGCCTCCTCCGTTCCGGCCTCTTTCAGGCGGTGAAGCACCGCGAAGAGATGAAGCGACAGCATCACAAACCGGCCCTCGAGACTGTCGGGGACACCAAACCCCTGATAGAAAATGGGAAGTCTCGCGCGCGCCACAATCGCGCCATAGATTTCGTCTGCTTGGCGGCAGTTTTGGCGCCAAGGCAGCAAATCGGCGAGAGGCTTCAAAGACAGGGCCATTTCGTCTAGCTTCTGGTTACTTCCGGCCCGGTTGGCACACGGGTCCGACTGAGGGGACGTCCGACTCTTGCACACGGTCAAGCCTGCATCCGCTTGGGCTTCGCTGCCCCTGCTCGCAGCCCTGCTCCTGGGCGCGCCGACCCTTGCGGGCTGCGGCGCTCAGATCGATCGCCACGGGCATGTGTTCATCGACGTGGACCTCGACCAAATCCAACCTGGCATGTCCAAGGATGAGGTCAAGACCGTGCTCGGGTCGCCGGACACGACGAGCGCGATCAGCGGCGATGCCTACTACTACATCTCGATGACCACCAAGACCGTCGCCTTCCTGAAGCCCAAGGAGATCGACCGGCAAGTGGTGGCCGTCTACTTCGATGGCAGCGAGCGGGTCCGCAGCGTCTCCAATTACGGCATGAAGGACGGCGTGGTCGTCGACTACTACAAGGGCGAGACGCCGGCCCGCGGCAAGGACCTGAGTTTGATCGATCAGATCTTCGGCAACATCTCCAGCCGGAACATGCTCCAAGGTCAGAAGCGGCAAAACAGCCCCTCCGGCATTCCAGGCATCTAACGGAAGGGCCCCGCTCCCTTGTTTGGGACCGGGGCCGTTTTTGTATCGCGCCGACGTAACTGGCCGCGCGACGTCTGGACGGTGTGCGCTCTAACTGTGCGCCAGAACCGCGAGCAGCAGGAGCGCAACGATGTTCGTGATCTTGATCATCGGGTTCACTGCAGGGCCGGCCGTATCCTTGTACGGATCGCCAACCGTATCGCCGGTGACGGCGGCCTTGTGAGCCTCGGAGCCCTTACCGCCATACTGGCCATCCTCGATATACTTCTTGGCGTTGTCCCAGGCACCGCCGCCAGCCGTCATGGAGATGGCGACGAACAGGCCGGTCACGATGACACCCAGAAGCATGGCGCCGACAGCTGAGAAGGCCGCGCTCTTGCCGGCGATCGAATAGACCAAGAAGTAGACGACGATCGGCGACAGAACCGGCAGCATCGACGGTACGATCATCTCCTTGATCGCCGCCTTGGTCAGGAGATCGACGGCCCGGCCATAGTCGGGGCGGTCCTCGCCCTTCATGATCCCGGGCTTCTCTTTGAACTGCCGGCGCACCTCCTCCACGATGGCCGAGCCCGCACGGCCCACGGCCGTCATGGCGATGCCACCGAACAGGAAGGGCAGCAGCCCGCCGAAGAACAGCCCCACCACCACGTAGGGATTGGAGAGGGTGAAGATCGGATCGACCCCCTCGAAATACGGGAACTTGTCGGAGTTGGCCGCGAAGAACTTCAGGTCCTCGGTATAGGCCGCGAACAGCACCAAGGCGCCAAGACCGGCGGAGCCGATGGCATAGCCCTTGGTGACGGCCTTGGTGGTGTTACCCACGGCGTCCAGCGCATCGGTGGTCTGACGCACATCCTCCGGAAGGCCCGACATCTCGGCGATGCCGCCGGCATTATCGGTGACCGGACCAAAGGCATCGAGCGCGACGACCATGCCCGCCAGCGCCAGCATGACAGTCACGGCGATGGCAATGCCGAAGAGGCCAGCGAGGATGTAGGTGACGATGATGCCGGCGATGATGACGAGCGCCGGAAGCGCCGTCGATTCCAGCGACACCGCCAAGCCTTGGATTACGTTCGTGCCGTGACCGGTCACAGAGGCTTTGGCGATGGAGTGCACCGGCCGGAACTTGGTGGAGGTGTAGTACTCCGTGATGACCACGATGAGCGCGGTGACCACGAGACCGACAACACCGCAATAGTAGAGCGACAGGCCCGTGAAGCTCACGTCGCCCACTCTCATGGCGGTGTCCATGCCTACAATCCAGGCGGTGACGGGATAGAGCAGGATGAGCGACAGAATGCCCGTGGCGATAACGCCCTTATAGAGTGCGCCCATGATCGATTGGCTGGAGCCGAGGCGTACGAAATAGGTCCCCGCGATGGACGTGATCACGCAGGTGGCGCCGATGGCCAGCGGATAGATCATCATCTCCATGACGCGATCACCGCCAGCGAAGTAGATCGACGCCAGCACCATGGTGGCCACCACGGTCACGACGTAGGTTTCGAAGAGGTCGGCCGCCATGCCGGCGCAGTCGCCGACATTGTCGCCCACATTGTCGGCGATGGTGGCGGGATTGCGCGGGTCGTCCTCCGGAATGCCGGCCTCGACCTTACCAACCAGATCGCCGCCCACGTCGGCACCCTTGGTGAAGATGCCGCCGCCCAAACGCGCGAAGATCGAGATGAGGGAGGCACCGAAGCCGAGCGCCACGAGCGCATCGATCACGGCGCGTGACGATGCGCTGTAGCCGAGGATCTCGACGAGAATGTAGAAGTAGACGGCGACGCTCAGGAGCGCGAGACCGGCAACGAGCATGCCGGTGATGGCGCCGGAGCGGAACGCGATGCTCAGGCCGTCGGCCAAACTGTTGGTGGCGGCCTGCGCTGTCCGCACATTGGCCCGGACCGAGACGTTCATGCCGATGTAACCGGCCGCGCCAGACAGAATGGCACCTAGTGCAAAACCGATGGCCTGCGGCAGACCAAGCAGAAAGAACAAGATGATGAAGATGATCAGACCAACAAGCGCGATGGCTTGGTATTGGCGGGAGAGATAAGCCTTGGCGCCTTCTTGGATGGCGGCGGCAATCTCTTGCATGCGCGCCGAGCCCGGGTCCGCCGCCAGGATAGCCCTGGTCGTCCAGACGCCGTAGGCGATCGAGAGCGCCCCGCAAGCAATAATCAGATAGAGAACCCCAGTCATGAGCGCTGTCCCCGTTTGTCAGCTTGGTTGGGAAGGAGGTTCTTGGCCGCAAGTTGAAAGACACAAGGGCGTGTCTTCGCCAGCCTCGTTGCCCCTTAAGAATAGCGGTAAGCCGCGCGGAAAATGCCAAAGTTGCGGCGCGGAAGCAACCGGCAGTCATGCCACATGGCCAATTCGCGTCAGGAGGGTGCGGACAGGCTAGAAGTGCTTGAATCCGCTGCGCTTTAACTCAAGCGGCTGGTCGGCTGCGTCCCGTACGGCGACCCCCGCCTCAGCCGAAAGTAGCAGGCCCAAGCTGGCGAATATCGCCCCTTCCGCCTGCGCCTCCGATTCGAAGCTCGCCGCCGATTGCTCCGACACCGCGAGCACGACTTCATAGTCGTCGCCTGCCGTGATGAGCGCGGGCAACAACTCCGGCTCGCGGGCCAGCACCGTCTTGGCCGCAGGCGACACCGGGACGTCTCCGGCGCGAATGAGTGCTCCCACCTCGGACACCTGGCACAGCTTCTCGATATCGCCGACAAGTCCGTCGGAGACGTCGATCGCGGCCCTCGCGAAGTTCCGCACAAGTGTGGCATTGCCGGTATTGAGTCTCGGCCGGCGGTAGCGGTCCACGAGCCACGCCGTGTCCTCGTCGCTCAGTTCCCAGGTTCGGGCCAGGTGCGGCTCCTGCAAGAGCCGCAGGCCGAGATAGGCATCGCCGATAGTCCCGCTGACATAGAGCCGGTCGCCCGGCATCGCGCCCAGACGCATCACCGCATGCTGATGTGCGACCTGGCCGAGCGCTGTGATGGTGATGGTCGTAGGTCCGGGCGAGGCCGTGGTGTCGCCGCCCACCAGGCTGATGCCGGTTTGCTCTTGCACGAACATCAGGCCGGACGCGAAACCCTGCAGCCAATCGACGGTCACGTCCTTCGGCAGGGCGAGCGACAGCGTATAGGCATAGCCCCGCGCGCCCTTGGCCGTAAGATCGGAGAGATTGACGGCGAGCGCCTTGTAGCCCACGGACTCGGCCGGATCGTCTTTGAGAAAATGCACGCCTTCCACGAGCGTGTCGCAGGTCACGACGAGTTCCTCGCCCTCCGTCAACATCAGGATGGCGGCGTCGTCCTTGAGCCCTAGCGCGCCGGATTCCTTGGCAAGAGGCGCAAAGACGCGCGCGATGAGATCGAACTCATCCAAATCCGATAGAAGGTGCTGTTGCTCGGGCTGTCCGGTGTTGTCGGTCATGCGCGTTCACTGCCGTGTCATCTCTTCGGGCCGCGCTTTTTGCGCCAAGTGGTCGAGCACGCCATTCACCACCTTCGGTTCGTCCTCGCTGAAGAAGGCATGGGCGATATCGACATACTCGCTGATCACCACGCGGGTTGGGACATCGTCGCGGTCGGTCAACTCGAACGCCCCTGCCCGCAGGATGGCCCGCAAAATGGAATCGACGCGCGACAGCCGCCAGCCCTCGGCGAGTTGCTGGTCGATCATGGGATCGAGACGGCGCTGGTCACGGACGACACCCTCGACGAGATCGCGAAAGAAGGCGGCCTCTGCAGCGCAGTACTGCTCCCCTTCAAGCTCCTGGCCCAAGCGGTGTGCCTCGAACTCGGCGACGACATCGGTCAAGTCGATACCCGTCATATCCATCTGATAGAGCGCCTGAACCGCGGCAAGACGCGCGGCGCTCCGAGACGAGGAGCGATTGGGCTTCTTTGGGTCTTGCGTCATGGCCGTCAGCGCCGGCTCGCCAAGGAGAAATGCTGCTCAAGCCGCATCAAGGTGAGACAGGCCCGCGCCGCGTCCCCTCCCTTGTTGCGGCCGTCGACGCCGGCCCGTTCCCAAGCTTGCTCGGTGGTCTCGCAGGTGATGATGCCGGAGCCGATGGGAACACCGTGCTGAACGGCGAGCTGATTCAGGCCCGCCGCCGATTCCCGGGCCACGATCTCGTAATGGCTCGTCTTGCCCCGGATCACACAGCCGAGCGCAATGCAGCCGCGGTGGCGTCCGGCGCGGCCGACAAACCCATTGCCGAGCGCCAGGCTGAGCGCCAAGGGAATCTCCAGTGCGCCAGGGACGGCGATCCGCTCATACTCCACGTGGTTGCCGCGCAGCTCCTCGGTGGCGCCGCGCGCCAGCTCGTCGGCGATATCCTCGTAGAAGCGCGCCTCGATGATGAGGACGGAGTTCGGGCCTTTGCGGGTCATGATGCGTCCGGCTCCAGGCCGTGTTGGCCCACCACTTTGAGCCCATAGCCTTCGAGGCCGACGATCTTGCGGGCCGGCGAGTTGGACAGGAGCACCATCTCCCGCACGCCCAGATCGAGCAGGATCTGCGCCCCGATGCCGTACTCCATCAGCCGCGGCCCGCCCGGGCCATCAGCCGATTGGTTCAACCGCGCGGAGATGGCATCAGCGCCGGATTCGCGGATCAAGACGATGACCCCACGGCCTTCGCGCCCGATGATCTCCATGGCCTTGTGCAAGGGCGTGTCGCGATCCCCGCCCGATGCCAGAAGATCGTCAAGTGTGTTCATGGCGTGCACCCGCACCAGCACCGGCGCGTTCGAGGAAACGTCGCCCATGACCAGGGCGATGTGCTCTGCCGCATCGACCGTTGTCGCGTAGACCTTGGCGTCGAACGTGCCGCCGATGGGACTGTCCAGCGTCGTGGCGGCCACCTGCTTGACGAGATGATCGTAGCGAAGCCGGTAGGCGATGAGATCGGCAATGGTGGCGATCTTCAGGCCATGGGTCCGCGCGAACGTCACCAGGTCGGGCAAGCGTGCCATGGTGCCGTCGTCGTTCATGATCTCGCAGATGACACCCGCCGGGTAGAGACCGGCAAGGCGCGCCACATCGACGGCGGCTTCGGTGTGGCCGGCCCGTACCAGGACGCCGCCCTCCTTGGCGAGCAGCGGAAAGACATGTCCCGGGGTCATGACGTCGCGATAGTCCTTCGTGGGGTCGATGGCCACCGAGATGGTGTGGGAGCGGTCATGGGCCGAGATGCCGGTGGAGACCCCTTCGCGTGCCTCGATCGATACCGTGAAGGCCGTGGAGTGGCGCGAGCGGTTCGACCGCGACATGAGTTCTAGCCGCAGCTGACCGGCGCGCTCCGGCGTCAGCGCCAGGCAAACGAGCCCCCGGCCGTGCTTGGCCATGAAGTTGATGGCGTCAGGCGTGGCCATCTGCGCGGGGATGACGAGATCACCTTCGTTCTCGCGCTCTTCCGCATCGACCAGAATGAACATGCGACCGTTGCGCGCGTCCTCCACCACCTCTTCGATGGGTGAGAGGTACTGGTGATAGGAGGTTCGGTCGGATGCCTTGCTGACGGCGGTCATGGTTTGCCTGCGGAGTTTGTCGCTTTGCGATCTTCATACTCAGTAAGACGCGCCACGTAACGCGCCAGAAGATCGACCTCGATGTTTACCAGATCGCCCGGCTGCCGGTCTCCCCATGTTGTGTGCGTCAAAGTGTAAGGAATGATGTTCACGCCGAAACGCTCACGGTCCACCTCGTTGACCGTCAGCGACACGCCGTCAAGCGCAATAGCGCCTTTGGGGGCGATGAAGCCCGCAAGGTGCCCCGGGGCTTCCAAGAGAAAGCGAAGGCTGTCACCGTCGGGGTAGCGTGAGACCACTTTAGCGCGTCCGTCCACGTGACCCGTGACGATGTGCCCGTCGAGTTCGCCGCCGAGTGCCAGGGCACGCTCCAAGTTGATCCTCTGCCCGATTTCCCAGCCTCCAAGCGTGGTGTGCGTCAAGGTCTCGTTGGACACGTTGACCGTGACGAGCGCGCCCTTCCCCTTGTCTTTCGCCTTGTCGATCTCGACCAGCGTCAAGCAGCAGCCGTCGAAGGCGATCGAGGCGCCCTCGTCCAGGCTCTTGCGCTTGAAGGGGCACGCGACCTGGACCGTCGACCCTTCGCGCGAAACAAGCGTTCCTATGCCGCTGACAATGCCTGTGAACATGGCCTGATCCGGCGCCACGACGTCATCCGGTCCAGTCCGAACGATCGCGCGGCGGAGAGGGTGAAATGGCCGCTTTCGGTCAGACGATCAAGCCCGTCGCCGGCAAAGGGCGTCAGCCCATCGCTGCCGGCGGGCTCGCGGCCCTGATAGACGACGACCTCGTCTACGGCGTCGGCGTCCAGAAACGCGCGGGCAACCGTGGGGCCGCCTTCGACCAGCACGCTGGTGATGCCCCGATGCGCGAGGGTCTCCACGGCATCCTGAATGTCGATGCGGCCGTGATCGTCGATCGGGACGGGCACGATCTCCGCACCGCGCTCGTGCAGGGTCTCGGCTTTGGGGTGTGTCATTCCGGTAGCGCAGAGGAGCCAAACCGGGACCATGATGTCTTCGAACAGCGTGGCGTCCGGCGGCGTCCGCAAGCGGCCGTCCAGCACCACACGTATGGGCGAGCGGCACGACATGCCCGGCAAACGGCAGGTGAGCGAAGGATTGTCCGCGATCACCGTGCCGCGACCAACGAGGATCGCATCGTGGCGGGCGCGCAAGAGATGCCCATGAGCGCGGGCGTCATCGCCTGTGATCCAAACCGGCGCGCCATGTCCCTCGGGCAGCAGTCCATCAGCACCCACGGCGAGTTTAAGGGTCACGGCGGGCCGGCCGTCCACGACGCGCCGCAAGTGCCCAAGCGTCATGCGCGCGGCCTCTTCGGATAGCACGCCCTCGATGACCTCGATGCCTGCAGCCCGCAAGCGGTCGATCCCACGTCCTGCGGTGCGCGGGTCGGGATCGCGTAGGCCAATGACCACGCGCGCCGGCCGCGCCGCGAGCAGTGCATCGGTGCAGGCCATGCCGCGAACGCTCTCATGGGCGCACGGCTCCAGCGTGACGTAGACCGTGCTGCCTTCGGCCTTGGCGCCGGCCTCCTCCAAGGCGATCGCTTCGGCGTGCGGCCGTCCCCCCGGCGCCGTCCAGCCACGGCCCACGATCTCACCTGAGGGCGCAACGACCACAGCGCCGACGGCGGGATTGGGCCACGCAAGCCCGAGGCCCCGGATCGCCAGACGAACCGCTTGCGCCATGTGATTGGCATCGCGTGTGCTCATCGGATCGAGGCCGGTTCAGTCTTTGTCGGCCGTGGCTTGGCTCGGTTCGACATCAACGTCCTCCACGTCCTCGCCGTCAGTCCCGGCAAGTTCGCCCAGCAGGTCTTCGAAGTCCTTTGCCTCGCGGAAGTTCTTATACACCGAGGCGAACCGCACATAGGCCACATCGTCGAGCCCCTTTAAGGCCTCCATGACCAGACGGCCGATGGTTTGCGAGCGAATGTCGCTCTCACCCATGTTCTCAAGACGGCGGACAATCCCGCTGACCATCCGCTCGATGCGCTCCGGCTCAACGGGACGCTTCCGCAGAGCGATCTGCACCGACCGCATCAGCTTGTCCCGGTCGAAGGGAATGCGCCGGCCGCTGCGCTTGATGACCGTGAGCTCGCGCAGTTGCACGCGCTCGAATGTGGTGAAGCGGCCGCCGCAATCTGCGCAGATGCGGCGGCGCCGGATCGTGGTGTGGTCCTCGCTCGGACGCGAGTCCTTCACTTGCGTGTTGGTGCTGCCGCAATAGGGGCACCGCATCGGCGACCGCCCTTCCCTAGTTCACCGCCACGCGAGAGGCTTACTCGTAGATCGGGAAGCGGTCACACAGGGCGATGGCCCGCTGCTTCACCTGCTCCTCCACGGAGCCATTGCCCTCCTCGCCGCTGGCGGCAAGCCCGTCGAGCACCTCTAAGATCATGGTGCCGACAGCCTGGAACTCGCCGACGCCGAAGCCGCGTGTGGTACCCGCGGGCGAGCCCAAGCGGATGCCCGACGTGACCATGGGCTTTTCGGGATCGAATGGCACGCCGTTCTTGTTGCAGGTGATATGGGCGCGGCCGAGTGCCGCCTCGGCAGCCTTGCCGGTCAGCTTCTTGGGCCGCAGGTCCACCAGGATCAGATGCGTGTCGGTGCCGCCCGACACGAGGTCGAGCCCGCCCTTGACCAGGGTTTCACCGAGCGCCTTACAATTGTCGATGACCGACTGGATGTAGAGCTTGAAGTCCGGCTGCAGGGCTTCGCCGAAGGCGACGGCCTTGCCGGCAATGACGTGCATCAGCGGACCGCCCTGGAGGCCAGGGAAGACGGCGGAGTTGATCTTCTTGCCGATGTCCTCGTTGTTGGAGACCACGAGACCCGAGCGCGGCCCGCGCAAGGTCTTGTGCGTCGTGGTGGTGCAGATATCGGCGTAAGGCAGCGGGCTCGGATGCAGACCCGCCGCGACGAGACCGGCGAAGTGTGCCATGTCGACCATGAGATAGGCCCCGACGCCGTCAGCAATCTCGCGGAAGCGCTTGAAGTCGATCTGGCGCGGATAGGCCGACCCGCCGGCGATGATGAGCGCAGGCTTGTGCTCTTTGGCCAGCCGCTCGACCTCGTCATAGTCGATGAGGTTGGTGTCTTGGGTCACGCCATACTGCACGGCGTTGAACCACTTGCCGGAGAGGTTCGGCGGCGCGCCGTGGGTCAGGTGACCGCCGGCCGCCAGGCTCATGCCGAGAACCGTATCACCCGGCTTGATGAGCGCGAGCATGACCGATTGGTTCGCCTGGGAGCCGGAATGGGGCTGCACATTGGCGAATTTGCAGTTGAACAGGCGTTTGGCCCGCTCGATGGCCAGTTCCTCGACGATGTCCACATATTGGCACCCGCCGTAATAGCGGCGCCCCGGATAGCCTTCGGCATATTTGTTGGTGAGAAGCGTACCCACCGCGTCCAGCACCGCCCGGGACACGATGTTCTCCGAGGCGATCAATTCGATCTCGTTCTGCTGCCGGTCGCGCTCATGTTCGATGGCGTCCCAGACAGCCGGGTCGGCCTCTCGCAGATGCTTGGTGAAAAATGCGCTTTCGCGCGCCGCGGCGCGCTCAATATCACTGGCCGTCATGGCGAACTGCTCCTCGAGCTCAAGAACCGCTTCGCCTCTTTGAAGTCAGGCGCGCGGATTTTTCTCCTCACCACACGCGCTCTCTGAGGCGCGCGTTTGGCTGGCCTTACCACATGTCGCCCAGGCACGCCAGCGACACCCCAACCGTAGACCACCGCTAGCAAGCCTAGCGGTCACGGACTGGAAACCCAATGGCTTTTCGCTGCCTGATGCGCTGCGTGGGCCGAGGGAACAAATCTCGATTGGCGCGGATGACGGCGTCAGTGGTGCACCAGTCAGGACCCGGCCGCGGCCCGGTTCCAGGGCATCACGGCCAGAAGCTTGGCCATGCCGCACCAGCCGGTGACGCCACCGAAGACCAACCCGGCCCCGACGAAGGCAGCCAGGGCGTAGAAGCCGGGCGCCACAAACGCCCCGAGCCCGACGAATAGGAGAATGAGACTGCCGGCAGCGATCATGACCTGGCGGAAGAGCTCGATGGGCTGACTACGATCGGCCACCACGGGGAGACCGGCCTTCTTCCAGGCATCGATCCCGCCAGACAGGATGTAGGCCTCGCCGTTTGCCACCTCTTTGAGGCGCGCCGCATTGGCCGCGGTCCGCATGCCGGACCGGCAATGGAAGATGATGGGTGCGCTCGCGTTCGTTACGTTCGTCCCATGCGCGGGCGAAGCATGCTGCGAACCTGGGATGTGCTCGCGGGCGCGCTCGTCGGCGCTGCGTACATCCACCAGGGTCGCGCCTCGGTCGATCAACGTTTTGGCCTCGTTTGGAGAAATGCTTGGAAGGCTCATCGGGAACTCCGTGTTGTGGTCTTCAAGCGCGCCGGGAAACTCAATCCTCGGTGCAGTAGAGCTTGTGGAGATAGCCGAGCAGCAGCTCGATGCGCGGCTCGGCAATGCGGTACCAAAGGACCTGACCTTCGCGCCGATATGCCAGGAGCCCCTCCTCGCGCATCTTGGCCAGATGCTGGGAGGTGGCCGACTGAGAAAGGCCCGCCGCCTCGGCCAGCGCCCCCACGCTCGCCTCGCCCCATTCCACCAGCTTGCACAGCACCATCAGGCGCCGCTCATTTGCCAGCGCCCGTAAGGTGCCGGCCACCAAGGCGGCATTGGCCTCGAAGGTCGCTAGATCGGCGGGCGCGCGGGGCATCGTTGGGGAACTTCCTATGGGCTGGACCTGGTGTATTAGCGTCTACTAATTTAGTGACAACTAATATACTAGTCAACAGCGCTGGGTCCCCGGAGGCAGGCGCGGGATGGTGTGTCTGTCTCAAATGCACAAAGGCCATCCAGTGCGATCTGGATGGCCTTTGGGATAACCCGATGTTCGGGGCCGTTACGCGGCGGCTCGATTGCGCCTAAAGCGCCGAGGCGTACGCTCCACGCGAGTCCATGTTGTAGATATCCGGGCGGAAGTGGACCTGCCCGTCCGGCGTCGCCCACCCGCTGATATAGGCCAGATGCACGGGTACCCGCTGGGTCGGCACGTTAATTTGCTGGCCGTTGTGTTTCATGGACCGGACCTGAGACACGTTCCATTGCGGCTTGTCGCGCAAGAGCCAAGCGGTGAGCTGATCGACGTTGTGAACGCGCACGCAGCCGGAGCTCTCGAAGCGGACGGCCTTGCCGAACAGGCTCTGCAAGGGCGTGTCGTGCAGATAGACCGCGTCCCTGTTCGGGAAGTCGATCTTGACGAAGCCGAGCGAGTTCTCCTCCCAAGGCTTTTGACGGAAGCTGTACGAGTAGACCTCTTCGCCGAACCAGTTGATCTGGCGCGGGTCCACCCGGTTGCCCTGCCGGTCGAAGGCTTCCATGCGGTACGCGGCGAGCATGTCCTGACCGCGCTGTGCGAACTGGCGTCCCTTGGGGATGAGATCCTTGTGCACG
>JGI12316J15310_10000274_pt8 | contig 23093 bp, 22 predicted proteins | sample MarCyaLeptolynsp_FD_15310 | JGI IMG/M metagenome (IMG submission 15310)
TGAAGCCGGAAGATTTCGAAGCGATCGAGGAAGATGTCCGGTTGAATGGCGGCACGGCCATCGAGGAAGTGGATCTTCTGGAGCTTCATTTCGTGTTGCCGCTCAAGGATCCGAGTGATGCGGTAGAGCCCATAACCCTCGATGTCTATGACCCGACCTACTATGTCGATTTCAGGTTCGGGCAGGAAGCGGATGCGGTCGGGACGGTCAATGCACCTGGTACATGCCAGGTAACGCGCAAGGAGCCGCCGCCGCTCGATGCTGCAACCGCTTACGCGCTGGCGCAGATCGGGCCCGAGCAGCGGGACCTGCCGCCCGAATTGCAGTCGGCAGCCGCCACGCAGATAAACCAGATGATCGTCAACTGCGCGAGCGCGGCAGCCGGACTTCCGGCGTCCGGTGAGGGTGGCCAGGCCGAAACGCAGACGGCGTCCCTGACTGCCGATGTCAGCACCGGCGAGGCAATGGGAACGCTTCCGGAAAGCGGATCTTCCCCGCTTCCCTCCGCCCGCTCGGACGAAGTGGTCGCCTCGACACAGGTCGCCGTCATCAACAGTCCGGAAGCGGCTGTTGTCGGCATCGGTGTTCTTGATCGATTCTTTGGTACGATCGCGATCAAGCAGAAGGAATTCTATCAGCGACTGGTGGCCAGCCTGCGCGCATTCCGAAACAATCCGAGCGCCGGTTGGCTTCTGATCGGCCTTTCCTTTGCCTATGGTGTCTTTCACGCCGCCGGGCCCGGACATGGAAAGGCGATCATCACCTCCTATGTTGTTGCCAATAACGAGACGTTGAAAAAAGGGATCATGCTGTCCTTTGCGTCTGCCTTCGCGCAGGCCGTCACCGCGATCGTTCTTGTCGGCGGCCTTGCCGTTGTCTTCAATCTGACGAGCCTTGCGATCCAGGACACGGCGCGCTGGTTCGAGATCGGTTCCTACGTCCTGATTACGGGGCTCGGCGGATGGCTGCTCTGGCAGAAGGCGGGAAAACCCCTGGCACTGGCCATCGCTGACCGCCTGTCCGGAGGCAATCTCGCCCTGGCCGGTGGGCATGGACACGATCACGGGCACCATCATCATCATGGTCACGACCATCATCATCACGAGTTTGGCGCGGATGGTGTGTGTACCACATGCGGCCATGCGCACGCGCCGACACCCGACATGGTTCAGGGCGAGATCACGCTTGGCCGCGCCATATCCATCATTCTTGCGGTCGGTCTGCGACCGTGCACGGGTGCCCTGGTGGTTCTGGTGTTTGCCCTGTCCCAGGGCATGATCGTGGCCGGGGTGGCGTCAACGCTTGCGATGGCGGTCGGCACCGGCATCACGGTTTCGCTGCTGGCCGCCCTGGCTGTCGGTGCAAAGGACCTTGCCGTGCGGCTCTTCGGCGAAGGCAGTCCGATGGCGATCCGGGTGCACCGGTCAATCGAGATTTTCGGTGCCGCCATCGTTTTCCTGCTCGGCATAACGCTTTTGATCGCCGCGCTCGGCTGGGGTTGAGGCTTCGAAGGCACAAGCAGCGGTGCTGCAGCAGCGTCAGAGCCCGAGCCGCTTCTCCCGATAGGCGCGAACCGCGTTTCCAAAGGCCGAGAACAGCTTTTGCGAGGGCCCGTCCGTGGATACCCAGTATTCCGGGTGCCACTGCGTCGCAAGAACATATCCCGCACTGTCCTTGACGGACATTGCCTCGATTGTTCCGTCCTCGGCGCGGGCTTCCAGGACGAGGCCGTTGCCGAGTTCGCCCACGGCTTGGCGGTGCAGCGAATTAACGGCGAACGGTTCGGAGCCGATCACGTCTTCAAGCGTGCCGCCCTCGGCAACGTCCACCGGATGCGCGATCCTGAAGCGTTCGTCCTGCTGTTCGGAAACCGGTGCCCTGTGATCCTTCCGGCCGCTGAGGTCCTGAACTTCGGTCAGGAGCGTGCCGCCCATGGCGACGTTCAGTTCCTGCATGCCGCGACAGATCGCAAAGACAGGGATGCCGCGTTCCACGGCTCTTCTCAACAAGGGCAGTGTCGTCGCATCGCGGTCCGGGTCGTAGGGGCCGTTCGCTTCCGTCGGTTCCTGGCCATAGAGCGCGGGGTTGACGTTGGAACGGGACCCTGTCGCGACCACACCGTCGACCTGATCGAGGGCCGCGTCGAGATCAAGCTCCGCGCCGAGCGAGGGCAGGATCATGGGGATTGCGTCGGAGCCCTTCAGGACGGCGTGCAGATAGGTTGCGTTTACGGCGTGCCAGTTGAACCCGTCGATGGGTTTGACGTCGGCTGTTACCAGGACAAGCGGTTTTGTCATTTTGAACCTTGCAGGGAAACGGAATTTGCGCGGGCGTGGCCCCACGCGCAGATGTACCTGAAAGACGCCTAGTCCAGCAATCCCAATTCCTGCGCGACCTTGTAAAGCTGGGCCGCATTGCGCGTGCCGACCTTTTCGCGAAGGTTGAGCCGGTGCGATTCCACCGTTCTTACGCTGATACCAAGTGCCTTGGCGACTTCCTTGTTCGGCTGACCCTTCGCGATTGCGGTCAGAACCTGGCGCTCGCGCTCAGTCAAGCCGTAAGGGTCTTCAACGGGAGCGGAGGCGCTTGCGCCGACGAGGGTCGGCCCGATCGCGGATGAAAAGAAGTAACCACCGGACGCCACGCTGGTGATCGCCGTGATCATCTCCTGCGCCGAGATGTCCTTGAGGATGTATCCGCGCGCACCGGCCTGAACGACGCCCCGGACATATTCGGGATTGTCATAGACAGACAGGATCAGCACACCCACGCCGGGTTGGGTCTTGCGGATTTCCATCGCCGCTTCGAGGCCGTTCATGATCGGCATGGAGACGTCCATCAAAAGCACATCCGGCTTTAGATTGCGTGTCATCCGCACGGCCTCGCGCCCGTTGGTTGCTTCGCCGACGATTTCAAGCTCGGGCACCTTTTGCAGACGTGCCCGGATGCCGTCGCGGACGAGTTCGTGGTCGTCGGCGAGCAGGACGCGAATGGGTCTTTCAAGCGAAGGGGAAGACGTGGTGTTCGATGTCATGTTCAGTTCACGCAGCCTTCGCCGACGTGTTGTCGAGCGGCATTTGCACCTTGATCCTTGTACCTCCGGAGGACCGCCGGCTCAAAATCAACTTGCCGCCATAGGTCTCGATGCGCTCGCGCATGTTGCGGAACCCCAGGCCTCCGGTCTTCGGCAAGGGCCTCGGCAGGCCAACGCCATTGTCTTCGACACACAGCGTCAGGTCGTGGACGCCCACCTTCAGATCAATGTTGACCTTGCTCGCATGGGAGTGCCGGGCAACGTTGGTCATGCACTCCTGCACCACCCTGTACAGCGCCGTCTTGGCACCGTCGGACAAGCGGCTGTGGCATTGCTGCGCATCTACATTCACAGTTATGCCCGACTGGCTCTGGATCTCCTTGCCGAGGCTGCCCAATGCGGCTGCCAGTCCCATGTCATCCAGAACGCTCGGTCTCAGATCCCGGGAAATCCGCCGAACTTCGGCGATTGTACCATCGAGGGTCTTCAGGCACTTCGCCGCCTGAACCTGAAGATCAGGATCGCGGGTTGCCTCGCTGTGGATCATCTCGATGCCGTAGCGAACGGAGACAAGCAGCTGCGAAATACTGTCATGGAGCTCGGTCGAGACACGTTTGCGCTCCTGTTCCTGGACCTGGAAGATGCGGTTTGTCAGTTCTTTCAACTTGCTGTCGGCAAAGCGCTGTTCGGAGAAGCGGACACCCGCGATCAGCGTCCCGGCAACGACGATCCCGGCGAGCGTGATCAGAAAGGTGACCAGCAGCGTCTGGCGGATGTTCTGCGCGAAGTCCGCCCGGATCGCGGCGACCTCACGTGCGATGTCGTCGGTATAAAGGCCGGTGCCCAGCATCCAGTCCCACTTGTTCAGCAAGATGGCGTAGCCGAGTTTTTCCTCAACCGACCCTGTCGAGGGCTTGTGCCAGACATACTGGTGGAAACCGCCACCCGACTTGGCCTGGGTGATCAGATTGCGGATGACGTAGTCGCCATTGTCGTCCTGCAGGTCCCACCAGTTCTCGCCAACAAGATGGGGCAGCTTCGGGTGGACGACGTTGGTGCCGTCGAGCGTGTAGACGAAGAAGTAGCCGTCATATTCGAATGTCAGGTTTTCAAGGATTTCCTTGACTTCTTCCTGGGCGGCGGCACGGCCTTCCGGTTCTTCGGCATAGATCTGCTCGATCGACGTCAGGGCGAGGCTGACATAGTTCCGGATTTCCTGTCTTTTCGCGGCCAGAATGCGCTCTTCAACCGAACGGGTTTCGGCATCGATGAGCTTCAGCGACTGCAGATAGGTGGTCGCGCCGATCAGAACCGAAACCGCAATCAGGGGGAGGATCGTGATGATGAGGAGTTTGGTTTTGAAAGTCACGAAAGTTGCCCTCGTAATGCGCAGCTGCCCGGTTCCACAGCGTTCTATTGCGAATTTCTCGGTAGTACTACTGAGAAAATGCGCAGAACCACGAATAGCTTTCCTTCTGCTACGTCAACTAGACATACGTCGAGATCGGTGCAAGGTTGCATTCCGGTCCGGAATTATTTGGTCCGATTAGGGAGGAAACTAATGGATCGTCGTTCGTTTATCAAAAAAGCTGGTCTTGGTGCTGGTGGAATTGCCGCCGGTTCTGCGCTTGCTGCACCGGCTGTCGCACAGGGCACAACAGACATGGTCATCGTGTCGACCTGGCCACGCGATTTCCCTGGTCTGGGTATTCCCGCACAGCGTCTGGCCGCTCGTATTGCCGAGCTGACCGAAGGCCGCATAAACGTTCAGTACTTTGCTGCCGGCGAGCGCGTCGGGGCATTCGACTCCTTCGATGAGGTCGCTTCCGGAAACGCGCAGGCATACATTGCCGCCGACTACTACTGGAAGGGCAAGCACCCGGGTTGGGCTGCGTTCACGGCCGTTCCTTTCGGTCTGACCGTGACCGAGATGGACGCCTGGATTAAGTATGGCGGCGGCCAGGAACTCTGGGACGAACTTGCTGCCGGATTCGGCCTGAAGAACTTTGCGGCCGGGAACACCGGCGTGCAGATGGGCGGCTGGTTCAACAAGGAAATCGAAACCGCTGACGACCTGAAGGGTCTGAAGATGCGTATTCCGGGTCAGGGCGGCGACGTCATGGCGAAGCTCGGCGCGTCTCCGGTGTCCCTGCCGGGTGGCCAGATCTACGAAAACCTCGTTTCCGGCGCCATCGATGCAACAGAGTGGGTTGGTCCGTTCAACGACTACTTCATGAAGTTCTACGAAGCTGCCAAGTACTACTACTTCCCGGGCATGCATGAGCCGGGCGCGATGCTGGCCATGGGCTGCAACAAGGCATGGTACGACGGCCTGTCCAAGACAGACCAGGCAATCATTGCCGCTGCATGTGCGGAAGAAAACGCCAACACCATGGCGGAAACCAACGCCAACAACGGTGTTTACCTGAAGCGCCTGATCGAAGAGCACGGTGTTGAACTGAAAGAGTTCAACGACGAGATCTACGATGCCTTCGGTGAAGCTGCACAGGAAGTCCTCGAAGAGGCTATGGATCATTCTCCGGAAGCCAAGAAAATCTTCGAAAGCTTCGTCAACGCACGCCAGGAGATCGGTAGCTGGATGGCGATTTCCGACGTCGCATATTCCAACAAGCGGAACCGCGTCCTGGGAATTCCGTCCTAAGCGGACTTGGGGCTTAAAGGGACGGGAGCAATCCCGTCCCTCTTCTTTATCGAGACAAAAAAGGCATAGGCACGATGACGGCCTTGGACACGGTTCAAGACGGCTCACCTGCCATGAATTCCGGTGATACACACAATCCCGGCAGTGCCCGTATCTTCCGCCTTTTCGGCTGGATCGTTCTGGCGCTTATGGCAGCGTTCGTCCTCAACAACTATCTGACCTACTGGCAGGATCTCCCCGGTATCAACCCGATCTTCGGCGGTCCGGCGAACGGCTCGGCGCCGATCCTGTGGTCCTGGCTGCAACTGGCGCTTTATGCCGCGCTTGTCCTGTGGGCGGTCGCCTATGTCATGCGAAGCAGCACGACGCTGCGCGAAGACAGCGAACGCATCAGCAATTTCAATACGTTCTTGATACGAGCGGCCTTTTTCGCGGTCCTCATCGTCGGACTGGTCGATGCGGCAATCTCGTTTCTGCGCATCGAGGGTCTGCTGCCGATGGTGGTCGGCGACACGCTCGCCGAGGATCTCGGGAAATCGCGGTTCCGCGGTGCCTACGTGCATATGCCGCTGATCGGGCTGTCCGTCGTTCTTGCGGCCTTCACCCGCGGGGTTATCGCATTTCCCTGGCTCGCCCTGCTTGTTGTGGTGGCCGAGCTCCTGATCGTGATCGGGCGTTTCGTGTTTTCCTACGAGCAGGCGTTTCTCGCTGACCTTGTGCGGTTCTGGTACGCGGCCCTGTTCCTGTTTGCCAGCGCCTACACCTTGCGTGAGGAAGGTCATGTGCGCGTCGACGTCTTCTATGCGGGCATGGCGCCGAAGACAAAAGGTTACGTGAATGCCGTAGGGTCGGTGGTTCTCGGCATGAGCCTTTGCGCCGTCATTCTGGTCCTCGGCATGGGCGGCAAGCAGAACATCATCAACAGTCCGATCCTGTCCTACGAGGTCACCCAGGCCGGCTTCGGTCTTTACGTGAAGTATCTCATGGCCGGTTTCCTCGGTGTGTTCGCAGTGTCGATGATGATCCAGTTCGTATCGTATTTTCTCGACGCGGTCGCCGACATACGCGGCGAACCCGGCGGCCGGGATCACGAAAACCACCCCGTCAACTAAGACCCGGCGAGACCTTCTGAAATGGAACTTTTCTTCCTCCTTCTCCTCGTTGTCCTGATGGCCTTTGCGCTGGGGTCCGGTTTCCCGGTCGCATTCGCGCTGCCCGGGTCAGCGATCCTGACGATCGGCATCGCCGCCGGTTCGGGGTATCTCTTCGCAGGGGATACAGACGCCTTTTTTGCCCATGGCGGACCCGGGCAATGGCTCAGTGCGGGTGTCACCAACTTTCGCGGCATCTACTGGGAGGCCGAGCGAGATACGCTGATCGCCATCCCGTTGTTCGTCTTCATGGGGATCATGCTGCAGCGGTCCAAGATCGCCGAGGATCTTCTGGTCACGATGGCACGGCTGTTCGGCCCTGTTCCCGGCGGTCTCGGCATCTCCGTTGTTTTCGTGGGTGCTCTTCTGGCTGCAACGACGGGTATCGTCGGTGCAACGGTTGTCGCGATGGGTCTGATTTCGCTGCCGGCCATGCTGCGCAACAACTACTCTGTTCCCCTGGCAACAGGTACGATTGCGGCGTCCGGCACGCTCGGGCAGATCATTCCGCCATCCATCGTTCTCATCATTCTTGCCGACCAGTTGGCAAGCGCGGTCGATCAGGCGGGCTCGCTGCGCCAGACACTCTACAAGGCAAGCACCGGCGAATTGTCGATGCCATCGGATTTTGCGGTGGTCTCCACCAGTGCCGGCGAGATGTTCCTTGGGGCGTTCCTGCCGGGCCTGGTGCTTGTCGGCCTCTACATGCTGTTCATTCTCGGCTTTGCGTTGATGAACCCGAAAGCCGCACCGGCGGTTCACGAGGAAGGCACCTTCACGCGCCAGTTCGCGGTCAAGGTGGTCATCACCCTTGTCCCGCCGCTGGCGCTGATTTTCCTGGTTCTCGGCTCGATCATCGCCGGTATCGCAACGGTTAACCAGGCCGGCGCCATCGGCGCGGTCGGTGCCATGATTATGGCCGGCTACCGTTTGCGTGACGGTGAAAAGGGGGCTTACTCCCCGGCGATCCTCGCAATCATTGCATTGCTGGGCCTTGCCGTCGTCATCAGTTTCATCGGCGCGGTCAACATCAAGCTGATCGAAACCAGCCAGGACGTGTTGGGGCTGGTGCTTGCGCTGATTGCGGTTTCGCTGCTTCTGATTGCGATCTTCTGGTCCGGCTGGCGCACACTCAAGCTTGAAGACACGCTGCGTGGCGTGATGATCGAAACCGCGAAGACGACCTCGCTGGTGTTCATCATTCTTCTCGGCGCGGCGATGCTGACGTCGGCGTTCCGTGCGTTCGGTGGCGAGGAACTCGTCAAGGATTTCCTTCAAGGGCTGCCCGGCGGTTTCTGGGCGCAGTTCCTGATCGTGATGCTGGTGATCTTCATCCTCGGCTTCTTCCTCGACTTCATCGAGATTGCCGTGGTTGTCGTGCCCATCGTCGCCCCGATCCTGCTGGCGGACCCGTCCGCCAACGTGACGGCCGTCTGGCTCGGTGTCATGATCGGCCTCAACATCCAGACGTCGTTCCTGACGCCGCCGTTCGGGTTTGCGCTTTTCTACCTTCGCGGTGTTGCGCCGGCGGTGGTCAAGACCATCGACATGTACAAGGGCGTGATCGCGTTCATTGCCCTTCAGCTGGTGGCGCTCGGCATCGTCGGGTTCTACCCGCAGCTGGTGAACTATCTGCCGAACCGGTCTTCGCTTCTGTCCGAAACGGCCCCGCCGCCGAAGAACCCGCGTCTTCAATACTGCATGGAAACCCTGGTCTACGAGGACTTCCAGCAGAACGGAGACAGCATTCTCGCCGCAATCGAGAAGGCGGAAGGCGTTGACATGAGCTACCTGCCGGAAGACCTGCGAGACGATCTCGCCGAAGGCTTCGAAAAGGCCAGGGAAGCGATGCCGCTGATGCTGGCGATCCGCGAGGCTGAAAACGAGGTCGGCAAGGCTTCGGGTGAATACAAACCCGTCCATGTGGAAGTCAGGGCGCTGGAGCGCGACGCGCGCCGCATCGACGAGCATATCGAAGAGCTGCAGGTGATCGTCGACCGGTCCGGGGAAGGTGCGGTCTATACCGTGGAGCAGGGTGAGCGCGCCCAGGCGCGGATCGAGGAACTCAAACAGGAGCATGATGCGATCCTGGCCAACATTCCGGGCAACTGGGAAGAGGTCTATGGCGCGTTCTCGACGATCCAGAAAGCGGAAACCACCGCGCGCCAGACCTACCGCCGCACGGTAGATCAGGCCTATGAACCGATCCTGGAGGTCAAAGCCATCCTTGCCGACGCCGAGACCGTTGCGGCCTTCGGTCCGGAGCTGGAAGAGCTCAAGGCGCAGGTTGCGCAGCTGGAGCCGGAAGCGGCGGTCGAAGCCATTGCGGCCATGCGCTCGAAAGTGGGAGAGGCCGAAGGCACCAGCGATATTCGCAAGGGCCTGACCGAAGCGCGCAAGATCATGCGCAGCCGAGAGCCGAACGCGGAAGCGGCGATCGCGGAAATCGACAATTCGATCGCGGCGCTCCAGGCCGATATTGCCTGGCGCCAGAAAGCAGCGAGCGAACTGCTGCCAGTGCTGGAGGAATACGATGCCGCGATCGTCAACAATATCGGTCTGAGGCAGCAGGAAAGACTGCCGAACGATATGGCCCTGGATGTTGCAGGGTGTCTGTCCGGACACAGGGACATTTCCCTGAGCTTCTAAGGCGGCCCGGGCTCGAACTGAACAAGGCGGGAGAGTTTTCCTCCCGCCTTTTTTAGCCTGCCATTTGAATTCGAGGAGCCGGCGTTCGGGTCAGGTGCCACTCGCAACGCTGACAAAGGTCTGAGCCGGGGCAAACACTCAGCTCCAGGTCACCGCCGTTGCGAACATGTAGCCGGACCCGTAGATCGTCCTGATATGCGCGGCCTCGTTCTTGCGATTGAGCTTCTTGCGCAGGCGCGAAATGCGGACATCGATCGACCGGTCGAGGCTTTCATCCCGGCCACCATGTTCGAGCAGGTAGTCCCGGGTGAGGACGCGCTTGGGTGCGCGCAGCAAGGCTTCGAGCAACGTGGCTTCCCCGGTCGACAGGAAGGTTTCTTCCCCTTCCGGAGAGGTCAGGCAATGGGAGGAGGGCCGGTACGACCAGTCCTCGAACCTGGCGAGATCCACTTCGCCCTGTGCTGGCGCCCGGTCCGAGGATCGGCGCAGGATCGAGCGTATCCGGGCAACGACTTCACGCGGGTCGAACGGTTTGACGACATAATCGTCCGCACCCAGTTCGAGCCCCATGACCCGGTCCGTCGAATGGCCACGTGCAGACAGGACGATGATCGGTACCGAAGAAATCCTGCGGATCTCGTTGATTAATGCCATGCCTTCCATATCAGGCAGTCCGAGATCGACAATACAGGCGTCTGGGTTTTCGTTGGCGAGGGCCGCCAGCATGGAGCTGCCGGTCGAAAATGTCTCGCCGGTCATGTCGAAATGTGACATGGCTTCGCGCAGGAGCTGACCGATTTCCGGCTCATCGTCAACGATGAAGACGGTCAGTTTCGCCGATGGTGCGAAGCTCTTCTGCAAGGCAATTCCACTCCCGCTTGATCAGATCAGAGATGACCGGTTTCTGGATGGTCAACCGCTTCGACTTGAGCATCCGATGGGTTTTCGAGGATCATCCGGAGCGTCAGCGCCAGCTGATCATCGGTGAAAGGTTTTGCTAGCACCGGAAACTGGCAGTCCCGCTCGTTGCCGGCAAGATTGGACCAGTCTGCATAGCCCGACATCAGCGCAATGCCCAGATCCTTGCGCTCCCGCCGGATTTCCCGTGCAAGCATCAGTCCGTTCATCTGTCCGGGCATGATGATATCACTGAGGACCGCCTTGAGCTCAGGAAGATCGAGAGCCAGGGCGCGCGCATCGTCTGCGCTCTCGGCCCTCAGGACGGCGTAGCCCAGGTTCTGCAACTGGTCCGTAACGGTGTTGGCGACATCCGGGTCATCTTCGACGAGAAGAAGAAGTTCGCCCTGGCCGCGCGCCAGATGGTTGTCGCCGATCACCTTACCGTCCGCAATGCCGGATAGCGCGACATACCGATAGGGGAGATAGAGCGTCAGGCAGGTTCCTTGCCCCGGTTTGCTGTCCACCGTGACAGCGCCTCCGGACTGGCGAATGAAGCCGTAAACCATGGAAAGTCCGAGGCCGCTGCCGGTGCCGAAGGCCTTGGTGGTGAAGAAAGGTTCAAACACCTTGAGACGGGTCTCTTCATCCATGCCGTTGCCGGTGTCGGTCACGGTAATCCTGGAGAAGCGGCCGGGAGCGACGCCAAGGTCGTCTGCTTCACGCTTTTCGATGGCTGCCTCGCTCAAGGCAATCTGAAGCGTGCCGCCATCTGGCATGGCATCACGGGCGTTGAAGGCCAGATTGATCAAGGCGGTTTCCATCTGTGTCGGGTCGATACAGGCCCCGATGCTCCGGTCGGCGACCTCAGTTTCCAGGCATATGGACGACGGAAGAGAGCCGTCCAGAAGGCTTCCTGCATTGCACACGAGCGTTGCCAGCGAGACAGTCTGCGGGTCGATTGCCTTGCCGCGGCTGAAGGCCAGAAGGCGCTGAATGAGATCCGACCCGCGTTTCGTGGCTTCAAGAACCGGTTCCAGCTTTCGATCCACATCCGCCTTTTCAAGCGGAGCCTCCATCCGGCTGATGGACAGAAGGTTGCCCATCAGGATCGCCAGCAGATTGTTGAAATCGTGGGCGAGACCACCGGTCAGCTTGCCGACGGCGTCCATGCGCTGGGACTGAACCAGCGTCGCCTCGGCCTGCTTCTGGTCGGTCGCATCGAGCGACAGGACGAAGATCCCGAGCGTGCGGCCGTCCGCCGTCATGTCGGGAATGAGTGTGGAGCGCATATAGGCCTTGGTCCCGTCGGGCCGCTTGCGCTCGTATTCGTAACTGACGGCGTTTCCCTTGAAAGCGTGGTCGATATGCGGTTCGAGCTCGGCAAACAGGTCGGCGCCGACAACTTCTGCGGCCGCGCGTCCGGCGATGGAGGCAACCGAGTGGCCAAACCAGTCCGCGTAGCGACGGTTGGCGAAGCGGAACACCGGGCCGGGAGACAGATAGGCGATGAGGGCGGGAATGTTGTCGGTGACGAGCCGCAGCCAGTCTTCGCTCTGTTGAAGCGCGCGTGTGCGTTCCTCAACGGTGCGCTCCAGCTTCTCCTGCTTTTTTCGTTCCTCGGTAACGTCGGAGTAGATCGTGACGAACCCACCCTGCGGCAGCGGGGTGCCGGAGACGGCAATGATCTGGCCGTTGGGGCGCACGCGTTCGAAGTAGTGCGGCTCGAACAGCCTTGCGCGTTCGATCCGACGGGCGATCTTGCCCTCGATGTCGCCGGGGCCATATTCACCACGCTCCGCATTCACGCGGATGAAGGCTTCCAGGTGTGAGCCGCGCCGGATGATATCCTCCGGCATGTCAAGCATGTCGGACAGCCCGCGGTTCCAGGCGACCAGCCTGAGATCGCTGTCGAACACGGTAAAGCCCTGATTGATGTGATCAAGCGCCGCCTGCATCAGATCAAGCTGCACCTTCAAATGCTGAGTCTCCTCCATACGCTGAAGACTATACCAACCGCCGCATTTGAGAAGCTGCCTTATCGGATTACCGGTGCGGTATTGCGACGTTGCACCGGCGCGAAACCGGCCGGTGCTGTTGCCTGAGGGCACCGCAAGCGGATGCGCGGTTACTACAACTGCGTCGGGTTCGGTGCATCGCCGTAGACTTCCTTCGGATCAAAGGATTTCTCGGTCTCCGTGAAGCTCAATACGATTTGATTGCCCTCCGTCCCGGTGGGGACCGCGCGGTAAAAACACGAGCGGTAACCGACATGACAGCTGGCACCGCCATCAACAGCAACACGCAGCCAGACCGCGTCCTGATCGTCGTCGATCCGCATTTCGACGACCTTCTGGACGAGCCCGCTGGTTGCTCCCTTGTGCCAGAGGCACTGACGGCTCCGGCTCCAGTAGTGCGCCTCGCCTGTCTGGATCGTTCGCAAGAGGGCCTCCTCGTTCATCACGCCCATCATTAGAACGTCCCCGGTTCCGACGTCCGTGGTCACCACAGGCAACAGACCATTTGCATCGAATTTCGGTGCAAGGAGATTGCCCTCTTCAACCTGCTCAACGCTCTGGCGGGGCGCAAACGGTTTCGGGTCGGTCATCATGCAAATCCTTCCTTTGAAACAGTCACCGAAGACAGAAAGTCTCTTCTGAGCTCCGGATCCGTCTGAAACTCACCGAGAAGTTTCCGCGTCAACATGGAGACGCCGGGCTTCCGTATGCCCCTGGTGGTCATACACATATGAGAGGCTTCAATGACAACCGCGACACCCCGTGGCTGAAGCACGTCCTGAATGGTGTCGGCGATCTGGGACGTCAGCGTTTCCTGGATCTGGAGACGCTTTGCGTAGACTTCAACGACTCGTGCCAGCTTGCTGATGCCGACCACGCGATTTCCCGGAAGATAGGCCACATGTATTTTGCCGATGATTGGCACGATATGATGTTCGCAGTGCGACTCCAGCCGCATGTTCCGAAGCGCGATCAGATCGTCATAGCCCTTGGTTTCCTCGAATGTGCGGGCGAGCAACTCCGCCGGATCGATCCTGTAACCTTCGAAAAATTCCTCGTAAGCACGTGCGACGCGGGCAGGGGTGTCAATAAGCCCCTCGCGATCAGGGTCATCGCCGCTCCATTCCAGCAGAACTCGCACGGCTGCTTCGGCGTCCTCGCGGGACGGCCGCAGCCCGTGTTCCTTGCGATACTCCGCCATGGCCGCAACACTCGCAGCATAAGTCATACTCTTCGAAACCTCTGTCGTTGAATTACAAGCTGAAATGCATGGTCTTTGCACAGTCCCGGATGACGTATCCGGCTGCGATCCGAACACGCTGGCCCGATCCGCCTGGAAATGCCCGCTCCAGGTTAGAGCGCCGTGCGTTTGTTTGGAAAAACAAACCCGGACGTCCTTGATTTGGACATGATACGATATAACATAACAAATCAAGTTGGAAATGGGTTTGAAGACCGATTGCCGCGGAACGTGATGCTGAACTGCGGATCAAGATTCCGGGTTCTGTCTTCATGTACCCGACAAATGGAAAGATCAGGGGCGGATTTTGAGAAACGATCCGGCTGAACACACACAGCGGCCAGACGCGCGCGCTTCGACAGTTGCGCGCGCAACGTTGACACGATGGACGGAGGAAGTTGCCGCCGGACGGATTGAGGCAATCCTGCAGCTCTATGCACCGGACGCGATCCTCGTACCCACATTGTCCAACGAGATCGTCGTCACAGACGATGGCCGTCGCCGCTATTTCGAATTTTTCCTGTCCGACGGTCACCCGACCTGCAGGGTCGACAGCGAAGAATGTCGAACCGATCATGTACACGGCACGATCGCGATCGGCGGGATTTACTCGTTTCGTTTCCCCAGATCAACGGGCGAGGAACTCGTTCCGGCGCGGTTTCTGTTCACCTTCGGGGAGGTCAACACGCGCTGGCTGATTACCGGACATCATTCCTCGCGTTGTGTCTGATGCCTCGGAAACAACAGCACTCTCGAACCGCACACTGATGAACGAGCAATCAGACGTCATGGCCATGCCCGATCGCATACCCGTCTTCCTGCTGAGTGGCTTTCTCGGCTCGGGAAAATCGACGCTTTTGAATGCGTTCCTGAGCGATTCCAGCGTTCAGGATACGGCGGTGATCATCAACGAGTTCGGGGACGTGCCCGTCGACCACCTGCTTGTTCGCCAGGGTGAGACGACGATCAGCCAGGTTTCGACGGGGTGCCTGTGCTGCTCTGACACCACCGACATCCGCAAAACGCTTGATGATCTTCAAAGCGCCGTCCGCGAGGGGCTGGCGGCAGGGTTCACCCGTGTGATTGTCGAGATGAGCGGCCTTGGAGATCCGGCGCCGCTGGTCAATGCGCTGTCCGTGGAGAGGACCGGAACGGGGCATAGCGCCCTGAAGCCGAAAGGCCCGGAGTTTTTTCTGGCGGGCGTCGTGACCTTGTTCGACATTCTGGAGGGAGCCGCCTCCGTCGAAAACCATTTCGAGGCCTTGAAACAGATCGCCTTCGCCGACCGTATCGTCCTTACAAAGACTGACCTCTCGGTGTCACCCGAGCAACCTCGGCAGATTGAGCTTATGTCGCAGGAACTGCGTGCACTCAACGCAAGCGCCGACATCATCGACCGCCGCCAGGCCGACTTCTCAACGCTGTTTTCGCCAAGGCCCTATGCGGCTATCGATCAAGGCGAAGATGTCATCGGCTGGCTGGCACTTGAAACCGCACTGACGCACGAAGCCGGTCGCGAAACCCGCGCGGATCAGAACAGCGGTGTCTCAAGACACGGCTCCGGCATCCGGACTTTCAGCATCGTGAGCGAGACCCCTTTGTCGGAAGAACGGTTCCACCGGTTCCTTTCGCTTCTTCAGAGCTCGGCCGGACAGCGGCTGTTGCGCGTCAAGGGGATCATTGCCAGCGAGGACCAGCCAGAAAAACCACTGATCGTGCATGCCGTCCAGCACAGTGTATCCGATCCTGTCCGGCTTCCTGAATGGCCTGACGGGGACCGCCGGACACGGCTTGTCTTCATCATGGACGGCGTCGATCCCGAACCGGTGCGCGCGCTTTTCATCGCAGTGATCAATGCCGCTCCGGTCTCGCTCACGGCAATTTGCAAAAACGCGGGACAGACCTTTGCCAGCGCTTTCCTGCGGACTGTCTCCAACCTCACCAGACTGTCTCGGAGGTCACAATGAACGATTTGCACAGGACACCGGTTACCGTTCTCACCGGTTATCTCGGCGCGGGAAAAACCACGCTGCTCAATCGCATACTCTCGGAAAATCACGGCAAGCGCTATGCGGTGATTGTTAATGAGTTCGGTGATGTCGGGATCGACAACGATCTCGTCGTCGATGCAGATGAAGAAGTCTTCGAAATGAACAACGGATGCATCTGCTGCACCGTGCGCGGTGACCTCATCCGCATCATCGAAGGCCTGATGAAGCGGCGAAACCACTTTGATGCAATCCTGATCGAAACAACAGGTCTCGCCGACCCGGCCCCGGTCGCCCAGACATTCTTTGTCGATGAAGACGTGCAGTCGAAGACCAAACTGGATGCGATCGTGACCGTTGTCGATGCCAGGCATCTGCTCGTGGAAATCGACAAGGCACATGAAGCCCAGGAACAGCTGGCATTTGCCGACATCGTGCTCCTGAACAAGATCGACCTTGTCAGCGATGCGGAACGTGAGGAGGTCGAAAAGCGGATCCGGAGGATCAATCCAACAGCCGTGATCCATCGCAGTGAACGCTGTCAGGTCCCCCTGGAGAACATACTCGGGCGCAGTGCGTTCGATCTGGACCGCGTTCTGGAGATCGAGCCGGAGTTTCTGAAACATTTTCACGACCACGATCACGACGATCACGTCACGAGTTTTTCGCTGCTGAGCGATGAACCGCTCGACCCGCAAAGGTTCTTTCCATGGATGCAGATGATTGCTCAGGACTTCGGTCCGGACATGTTGCGCATGAAGGGCATCATCGCTTTTGCAAATGATGACGATCGCTTTGTGATGCAGGGCGTCCATATGCTGCTGGAAGGCGATCATCAACGCCCCTGGAAACAGGACGAGCAGCGCACAACGCGGATCGTCTTTATCGGCCGCGACCTGCCGCAGGATACGATCGCAGCCGGCTTTAGAAACTGCGTCTATCAGGAAGGCGTTGCAGCGGAATGAGCAAGTTCCACAATCCGCTCGCGCCGAAATTCGGGCGGCTCAAGGAGAAGTCGTCCGAAATCAAGGCATGGGCGCGGGAGCTTATGAACCTGCCAGACGACACCCCGGTCACCGTTGCCGAGCTGGCGTGCCGGGATGAGGGCTGTCCGGACATTGAAACGGTGATCGGTGTGCTTGAACCCGGCAAGCCCATTGCCACCTTCAGGATCCACACGACAATGGCCGAGGTGACGCGGGCAAGTGTTGCAGACGCTGTAGGCTAACAAACAGGGCAGCCGGTGGTGCCAAACCCAACCTGCTGCCCTCTTGCGACCAAATTTTCAGCCGTGATTTTAGTGTCTTACCCGGTGACAATGGTTCCCGGAAGCGAATTGACCGTCAGGGTCTCGCTTGGACGGAAGTGGATCACCGAGCGGATCGATTCGCCCGCTTTCAGCAGATCAAACGCGGTGTTGATCTGTTCATGGTTCATATGGTGCGTGATGTAGGGATCGACACTGAAATCGCCTCGCAGCCATTCATCGACCATTCCCGGCAACTGGCTGCGGCCCAGTACGCCGCCGAATGCAGTGCCGCGCCAGACACGGCCGGTGACAAGCTGGAACGGCCGCGTTGCGATCTCCTGTCCGGCGCCGGCAACACCGATCACCGTGCACTCGCCCCAACCCTTGTGGCAGGCTTCGAGCGCGGAGCGCATCAGTTCCACGTTTCCGACCGCCTCGAACGTATAATCCAGTCCGCCATTGGTCATTTCGACCAGAACGTCCTGAATCGGGCTGTCAAAGTCTTTCGGATTGATGCATTCCGTTGCGCCGAGCGCCTTGGCAAGCGGGAATTTCGAGGTGTTGATGTCGATCCCGATAATCTCCGAGGCGCCGTTCATGACCGCCCCCTGGATCACGGCCATGCCGACGGCGCCCAGGCCGAAGACCGCGACACTGGCACCGGCCTCTACTTTTGCGGTGTTGCGCACGGCACCCATGCCGGTCGGAACGGCGCAGCCCATCACCGATGCCTTGGAAAGCGGGGCTTCCTTGGTGATCTTGGCCACCGATATTTCCGGCAGAACGGTGTATTCGCTGAACGTGCTTGTACCCATGTAGTGGAGGATCTGCTTGCCCTTGTAGGAAAAGCGGGACGTGCCATCCGGCATCAATCCGGCACCCTGGGTCTTGCGGATTGTCTGGCAGAGGTTGGTCTTGCCCGACTTGATATAGGGACAGTCGGGATCTTCAGGGACATAAAGCGGGATCACGTGGTCACCCGGCGCGACCGACGTGACGCCCTTGCCGACCTCTTCGACAATGCCGCAGCCCTCATGGCCGAGAATGCAGGGAAACAGCCCTTCCGGGTCTTCCCCGGACAGGGTGAAAACGTCGGTGTGGCAAAGACTTGTGGTGACGATCCGGACAAGGACCTCGCCCTCTTTCGGACCTTCCAGATCAATCTCCTCGATTTCGAGGGGCTGGTTCGGTCCCCAGGCGATGGCGGCACGCGTTTTCATTCAGGTCTCCCTTTATTCATTGCCGTGAATGCATCTGTTGTGCAGGACGCTGAAGGGCCTTTTGCGCGTGCGTGGCAGCAGCCGAACACAGGCGTATCTGCGCGTGCCCCGTTTCACACAATATGGTCGTTCAGCATCTCTGCGATTTTATCTTAAGGTAACTGTATAACATTACAAATCAAGCAAGCGGAAAGTATGAATTTTGGGACACAACCCGGTATTTTCCGGACGCGACATAGTCTCTGTTTCCGACCGTGCAAGACGAGCGTTGCTCGCGTTCTCGAAGGTTCGGCCAGCCACAGAGCGGCCGTGAGGGCACCCTTGAGCCAGCGGGCTTTGGGTGTTGAACCAGCAGGGGTCGAAAGCTATCTAGGTTGGTCGATTGCGGAACTTACTTGTTAAAAGTATCCAGTACGGCGCGATTGTTGATCGTGTCGAATTTCGCCTTCGCTAGGAAATACTGATAAAATACTATTTCTGGCAATTTTAATTTTTGCTCCTTCTTGGAATCGATCTTGCTCATTTTCCCTTACGTCATACACTGATGCGGTGAAATAAATCAAAAAAAGGGGGAAACAAAATGGCCGTCTACCGGATTACAGAATTTTCGTCGCCGGACATGTCTGCGGCAATGACCGCTGCGGAGGGCTTACGAGCCGATCTGGCAGCGGCAGGGGCGCTTTTCATCGACATCGTGGACTTCGGTGACGGGACCGGGCTGGTCGTTGCAAAATATGGTGATGAGGCCGCCATGGACGCATCCGCCGGGCTTGCGAAAGCGTCTTTTGGAAAAATGGTGCAGAGTGGCGTGATCGATGGGGCTTCGATCAGGCCCAGATCGGGCATGGTTGCGATCTCCTACTAGATCTTCTCACGACAGGTGCATCGGCATCCCTATGGGACCGCGTGGCGGGTGCGTTTCCCGAGCGTGGTGAGCCGTGTGCGGTCCGCCTAATGCCGTGAATCTGAAGTTCGCATCATTGCGCCCGCAGCCTCCGAAGCGAACTTCCGATCCAGGTGACTAGGCCGTGGACTCATAAACGCGTAGCCAAAGGCGGATCGCCGCGAGCTTCACGAAGGCAAGGAAGTTGGCGGCCCGCTTCTCATAACGGGTGGCAATGCGGCGGCAGCGCTTGATCCGATTGAAGAACCTTTCGACCAGGTTTCGATCCCGATAGAGGTACGGGCTGAAGCAGTTCGGCTCTCGCCTCAAGATGACCCGAAGCTGTTATTCGATGCCGTTGGTGCGAAATAGCGCTCAGCGGACAAAGCAGACAGACGCAGCATGCAGGCCAATGATTGCTTTTGTGCCGTATGCAAGGGTCATCTCGCATTGTGACGTGAGGTGGAGAGCATCAATCAAAGCGAACCAAAAGAACTACACCGTCTGGTTGGCCACCTGTTTCTTAACAAAAGCTCCGATTTCTGCGAGGGAGCTGTCTGCTTCCGGGCATCTTCCGACGTTCAAGTGCCAAACGTGGGACCGCCCTTTGAACATCTGCAATTTAGTTGTGACGCCTTGATCTTGAAGACGATCGGCAAGAGCCTTCGAATCGTCAAACAGTATCTCGGTTTCGTCGACATGGATCAGGCATGGCGGCGCACCCACGAATTTGCCAAGCACCGGGGAGACCTCGGGGTCGCTAGGATCGTGTCCGGCAAGATAGGCACTTTTGCCCCGAAGGATCCAACTAAGTGGGACCAAATGGTCAGATCTTGCATTCGCCTGCAACGATCCATTGGTCAAACGCAGGTCGGCGATTGGTGAAATTCCGGCAACAGCAACTGGTTGCTGCAAGCCACGGCAGCAAATGCGATGCAATAAGGCGAAGACTAGGTTGCCGCCTGCACTGTCGCCAATAAGACTAATAGGACCTGCTTTACGATCAGCACAAAGGGCTTCATATGCTGCTGTCGCTTGGTCAAGCGCCGTCGGAAAGCGATGTTCGGGAGAGAGCCCGTAGTGCAGGAAGTACGCTTTCTGGTTTGCTGCGCCACCAAGCCTGGCAACCAGGTGGCGATAACCGCGCAAGTTGCCAATCATGAACGCACCGCCATGTAGATACAGCATACTGCCGCCTATCGGATCTTGACCAACCTGGCAAACTGTTGTTCGAACTGAGCCAGTTCCCCATTCCAATGATTTTTCTACCAGCCTTAATCCGCTGGGAGTCTTCAAGGTGATGGCTGCGCTCAAATCAGCAATGCGGCGAACCGTTGGTTGATGTGGGATCGAGGCGAGCACCGGTTTTTGAACCAGCCTTGCATAGCCGTTCCAGAAACGTTGATGGCGTGACAGCATGAGGCTTCGTTGCACTGAAGTTCACCCTCGTCAAACGGGGTCGATGCGGACACCAACCACGTCAAAGGCCGCCCAAAAAACGGGCCTAATTCAGCCCAACGCCGCACAAGTTGTGCCTATCGGTCGTTAAAACAAACCGCAGCATTGGTCAAGATGGGCTCTCGGCAGACCTTTGCTGCAAGGTGTTCGGATGGCGGTAGGGTGGACAAAACCACTATTGCGATTTCGAAGTCCAATGTCCGTAGTCGTTCGATCCGTTAAACCGCTTTCTTTGCTGTGAATGAAGTCTGCCGGTGATGTGCAGACGTTCAACGGCCATCTGTCGCTCGGGGAGGCAGCTACCAGAACGGCACGGCGTCGGGCAACGTCGCCCCACAATTCTTGCATTGCCGGACTTCGTCAGGATCTCGGTTCATCTTTCCACAGCTGGTACAGCGGACCATGACAGGGTTCATCCGAGCCTTGGCCCAAACAGAGGTGAAGCCGTGGGTAGCAAGTGAGCCGTCATACATGCCCTTCTGAACCTCTGCATGGGCACCCTCCCTCATCACGCGCCGTGGGGCATCGAGACTGTCCCATGCCGAGATCGTCACCATCCGGTGCCCAATCACCGCCGTAGTCGCCCCGATGAAGCCATCCATTTTCAGCATATCGATCAACGAAGCCCGAGATCCTTCCCGAACCTTCTGGACGCAGTCTTCATCACGGGCGTGGAGCGTTGTGATCGAGAAAGCAACGGGCTCATCCAGACGGCCGGTTTGGACTTCTGTAGAAACTCCGAACTTGAACGGACCGATCTGGCTAGGTTGGACGACGATATTGAGGCCCAGTTGGGTGGGGACATCTCCCGCATTGAAGTATCCCTTGACTGTCGCGACTTTGCCGTCGCGGAGGGTAAAGAAGTCCGAGCCTTCCGCGCGAACCGACTTCTGCGTCGGCGGCAGTCCACGGAACGATCCGGTGTTCGTCCCCAGCATTACCCATTCGGCAGCTGCCCGGTCAGGACCTATGCTGCCAAGACTGCGCTCCTCAAATTGCAGATCCGGAAAAGCGGCCCAAAGCTGCTCAACATAGGCTTTCAGTTCGGCGCCCGAGATTGGACCACCTGTGCCAGGATCTTCGTAGCTTCCATCATCAGTAAGGCTTGCAAGGATGGCGTCAGCGTTTCGTTGGTTCCACGCGGAGAAATATGTCCTTACGGCTTCCAGATCGCTCATAGTCTCCCCCTCAACTCCGTTCCAAGTCTATCAACTGAATGCCAGAGCAGAGAGAAACATGCATGATCGCGATGTGTCTGGAAAGCCATTTCAATTGGTGTCGGCTGATGGAGTTGCTTTCAAGCTATTGACCCAAGCCCTCCAAGAACGGACATCGGCGGGTTGCGCAGCATTGGTCAAGATGGGCTCTTTCCGATCTTGGTACTTTGTCGATGTGATAAGTCCTCAACGTCAGCAGTCCGCTGATGGTGCGGTGGTGAGGGTCGGTTGGGAGTAAGTGTGATGAGCACACCAAATCTACCGATGGTTATTCCTTACAAGCGAGCATGGAACAAAGGTCGGATCGTCGGCCAGAAAAGACCACTTTTGCCAAAGCATGTATGGGCGATCAGGATGCGGCTTGAGTTGGCCGGCAGTATCCGTGATCTCGCGCTTTTCAATTTGGCGATCGACAGCAAACTTCGCGGCTGCGATCTGGTCGGTTTGAAAGTCGTTGATGTTTACACCGCTGGTCGTGTCAAAGAGCGTACATCGATCACACAAAGCAAAACCAAGCTCCCAGTCCAATTTGAGATCACGGAGTGCACGAGAAATTCCCTTGCAGTCTGGATCGATCATCCCGACATGTTCGGATCAGAATATCTTTGGCCCGGACGGTTTCATGAACGGCTTCACATCTCCACCCGTCAATATGCGCGTCTGGTCAAGGACTGGGTTGCTTCCATCGGACTCGAACCAAGCGGAAACGGAACGCATTCACTGAGACGAACCAAAGCGGCCCAAATCTACAAGAAAACCGGAAACCTTAGGGCCGTTCAGCTTTTGCTGGGCCACACGCAAATGGACAGCACTGTTCGTTATCTAGGTGTTGAGCTCGAAGATGCGCTCGCGATCTCTGAGAGTGTTGAAATCTGACTTGACGGCGGGTTATCGGTCTTCCTGGTCGCCCGCCATGTATTGCTGCTATTGATTGCGCCGAGTTCGAGCCGGAACATTGCGGACAAAACGGCTGTTGGTGTCATTTGGACAAAAGTCTGCTTTGAAAGTCTACGCGTGTAATGAGCGTTTTGCGTAAGCTAACGAACGCCTAACATCAGGAATGAAATCGATGAGTTCCTCATCAGCCAAGCACTTGAGACAGCACCTATGGCAACTTCCTTCAATGGGCAAAACACACTTCTGAACGATGATCAGATTTCCCGGATTGTCGTGGACTATTTTGACGTCGGCGCCCCCATCAAAACCGTGCTCATAAGAAAGGGGTTCAATCATAATTTTTACGTGGAGACAGACCGAGGAAAGTTTGTGTTGCGGGTCTATCTGAATGGGAAGTACTACGTTCGCAGCAGAGGTGACTTTCAGTTCGAGCTTGAATTACTCAATTTCCTTGTTTCCAAGAATTTGCCAGTCGTCAGACCAATATCCAACAACGCAAATGATTGGCTCTCAACGGTCGACATTGATGG
>JGI12316J15310_10000106_pt8 | contig 23074 bp, 23 predicted proteins | sample MarCyaLeptolynsp_FD_15310 | JGI IMG/M metagenome (IMG submission 15310)
CTAGATGGTGGTGCTGGCAACGACACACTTCAGGGTGAAGCTGGAAATGACACTCTCATCGGTGGAACCGGAAACGATCTGCTCAACGGTGATGATTCACCTTTCAACTTTGGCAATGATAGCCTCTCTGGTGGTGCTGGAAATGACACCCTTAACGGTGGTGCTGGAAATGACATTTTAGATGGAGGTTCAGGGAACGACTCTTTGAATGGTGGTGCTGGTAACGACACCCTCATCGGTGGTGCTGGTAACGACACCCTCATCGGTGGTTCCGGAAATGATATCCTCAATGGAGGTGCTGGCAATGACACCCTCATCGGTGGTGCTGGAAATGACACCCTCAATGCCTACGGTGGCAATGTAGGAGAATACGATATTTTAACTGGAGAGTTCAGTTCGTCTCAGCCTGGCGTACAAGATCCTTCTGATGGTGGTGATCTGTTTGTTTTAGGGGATACCTTTGGGGCATATTACTTAAATGCAGGATATGCAACAATTACAGACTTCTATTGGGCTGAGGGAGATAAATTCCAGGTGTATGGCAGCCAGAGTGACTACTCACTCAGTTTCCAAAACTGGTCTGGTGGTAGTGCAACTGATACTTTAATTTACTATCAGAATGATTTGATAGGTGTAGTAGAAGACACTACCAATGTTATTCTCTCTGCAGACTTTATCTTCGTCTAAAACTGAATGGTATTTAGTTAAGCACAAATGCCTCTAAATTCCTACTAATCAAATTGAATTGCCCAGTAATAACTGGGCTTTTTTGTTTTTTGAATTCGTCAACTTGTATTACTGATACCAAATCCAGATCAAAAAAACCAATTTAACTAATTCAGGCAGCGATAATTATCTCAATTTTTATCTCAAAAACTCCCGATTATTCCCTTTAAAGGAATCTCCTGCGATACCCAACAAGACGTGAGATAGCTTCAGCTTCTTGTTTTAAGGTGTTTTTGAGAGTATGGGCGATACTGGTATCGAACCAGTGACCTCTTCCGTGTGAAGGAAGCGCGCTACCACTGTGCTAATCGCCCCTAGAGCTCCTAATCTACCATAAGGTAGGGCCTACCAACAACGAAGGAAACAGCATTAATCCCCTTGAGGATATTCGTTCCATAATGTTGTGGTCAATCGCAGACTTTGATGATTGCCATCCCCCAAAATTAGATGATCTAGAAGAGGAATACAGAGTAATTGTGCTGCCTGTAATAGCTGTTGAGTTAGGGAAATATCTTCCTGACTAGGTTCAACAATGCCAGTGGGATGATTGTGAGCAATGATCACCCGTGTTGCTCCTTGACGCAACACTTCTCGGAAAATATCCCGGGGATTGGCCAGTGTCTCAGTCGCTGTTCCAATGGTGAGTACTTGGGTTCCTAGCAAGCGATTTTTGGCATCTAATAGCAAAACTGCAAATCGTTCTTGATTTTGCCACATTAAGTCGTGACTGAGGGCAGCCGCAGCAGCTGCAGGACTATCAACTATCGTGCTCTCTGCCGGTTTAGAAAGAAATGCCCGCTTGCCTAGTTCAACTGCTGCTATGACAGTTGCTGCCTTGGCTTGTCCAATGCCATGAATTTTGATTAACTCTTTGGGGCTGATATCCCTTAGCACCTCTAAAGGATCTCGTTGATGCTTGCTGAGTTCCTGCAATATGTGTTGTCCCAAACCTACAGCTGAGAGTTTTCCTTTGCCTTGACCTGTTCCTAACAAAATTGCTATTAGTTCTGCTGTTGCGAGATTTTTGGCTCCCACAGCCATTAATCGTTCACGAGGGCGCTCACTTTCTGGTATGTCGGCAATTCTCAGGCTATAAGTCATATAGGAAAATGAATCAGCACTTAACTCTTTGGGGATGATCTTTATATATCCCTTGTTAAGTCCCTAAAATGAGATTCAGATCACAAAATATTGAGTAATTTCACTTTAGTTGCCTGTATATAGTACATTTTGCTGGAATTTATGACTAGGAGAAAAACTTTGCAACTTTGAGTTTCTTCTAAAGACTTAAAGCTAAGTCGTCTAACTGATGAATATTAGCAGCTTTGAGCATATGATAGGTAATCAGCAACTGTGTTATCGCTAGCGGAAAACTCTGGAGCGTTTCTCCAGTTGTACCTGTGACTTTACCAATGTCTTGATTGCCTTCAAGACTACAGAATTTACCTAAGAAAGGCACTTCATTACATAGCATTCGCTCTAGTTCACTTACCTGCTCACCAGTAGCATGACCGTCTATTTCCAGTACATCGACCGGTTTACCCATATCCCGGTCCAGTTCTAAGCGAATGGCTGAACTGAGATGGGTGCTACTGGGGTTAATAATTTCGGCTAAGTCTGGATGGGGTATAGTAGGTCTGAGTACCAGTTTTACATTGAGCAGTAAATCGTTCTGCTGGGAAGCATCTTCTGGAGGGTAGAAGGTCACAACAATATCTGAAAATTTGCGCTGGGGACGGATAAATTGCTCTGAATCAGGTTCACGCTTTCTCAGTTGCTCAAGAACCTGTTCTTCAGTGTAGCCTCGCTTATAAGTATCCCGATTGATTTTCCACTGAGTTCTGAGAGACTCTGGTGGAGCCAAATAAACTTTGACGTCGTAGCACTCCCTTGCGCCACGAGTAGAATAACCCAGCAATCCTTCAACAATGACAAACTTTCTCGGCTTGACATATTCTGGTGGGTCGAACATACCGCTACTATGGTTGTAAATCGGTTTTAGGATTGATTGTCCAGTACGCAATAGACCCAGGTGCTGCTGAATGATATCCAAGTAGTTACAGTCGGGATGCAGTGCCGAGATTCCCAGTTCTGCTCGCTGCTTACGGTCATAGCGGTGATAATCATCTGTACATATAACCGTGACATCTTCTGGACCCAATACTTGAGCAATTCCTTTGGTCAAAGTTGTTTTGCCAGCAGCGCTATCACCAACGATACCAAGGATAATAGGGCGATTAGTCATGGTCTTTATTACAGGTGAAACTAGTTGAGCCGTTTATTTTCAAAGTACAACTTGTACACTTTGATTTTTAGAATGCGATGGGGCTATTTTCTCACAGTTTGTGGTCAATTTTTATTTGAGAGCAGTGTTTTGTCTGGTAATTGGGCTTATGAGTATAAAGGAAGTCTTCACGCAGATTGTCTGTAATAAAAGAGGAAGCCAAGCAATAGCGAGCAGTTCAGCTAATCAAACCCTAGCCAGATGTCTAAAGAAGGTGGGCATTGCCCACCTTCGTAAATAACCTAATTTTTACTAGCAAATTTGGTGGCAATCTTATCAGTTTTTGCCGCCATGATAAAGTCGTTTTTATGTAGACTAGAGATGGCGTGAGTCCACCAAGTTACTGTTACCTTGCCATATTCAGTTAATAGGGCTGGATGATGTCCTTCCTCCTCCGCAGAATCTCCAACAAGGTTGGTAAAAGCGATCGCATTTTTAAAGTCAGGGAAGTTGTAGCTACGTTCCAAGCGTAATTCTCCCTCTGGTTCAATTATTTCCCAGTCAGGAATCATTGGTTTGAGTTGGGTAATTTCTTCTTGGGTAACTGCTGAGGCATTCTTGCTACAGGGTTCGCACTTTTGTTTGGTTAGTTCTTCCATATCGTTTAGCTGCTATAAGGTATTTTGCTCATCCTAGGGCAAAATGTTAAGTTTGCCAGCGGTATCCTAACTGTACTTAGGTTAGCGTTGGTAGTGTGACACTTTTCACAAATTATTCACAAAAGCTTTATAGGATGGATGCCGTTAAGTTTAGCTTAACTGCCAGAAGCCCCACCCTATACCTCCAGGGTTAGTGTCTGGAGTATGTCACAGCAATAGTTTTAAGTTCTCTCTACAGATGCATGAACCAACTTGTAGCTCTAGAATTTTAAGTATTAATGGAGTGTACAAAGGTTAAACCAGTGTGTTGAAGAAAGTACAGAACCCTGATTTATGGTGAAAAACACGAAAAATAGATATTCTCTTGTGAAATGCTAGTCTACAATAAGCTTGCCATTGACCCTAATTCTTTTGCCGTCACTTATGATGGCAAGGTTGTCAGATTACATCCCAAAGAATATCTGTTATTAAGACTATTTTTAAAATATCCTAATCATGTATTAAGCTATGATGTCATTATAGATAGTCTATGGAATGATGACAATATTCCTACTCATGGAGGCGTAAGAGCACATATTAAAGGTCTTAGAAAAGCATTAAGACAAGCAGATGCTACTGAAATAATTATTGAAACTGTTCATGGACTAGGCTATCGCTTAAACCCTATAACTAATAATTCTATGGTTGGAACAATTTCACCTCCAGTTTCTGTACTGAAAGACTTTATCAAAGCCAAGTCTATAGAATATCTAATTATTGATACAAGGTTGATGATTAAAGCGATGTCTCCAGGTGTCCTTAATTATTCTGATTATCCAGAAATCGTTAAGATAGGAGGTCCCTTGCAAGAAGGCTTTCCTGAGTTTATAGGACTTGAGGAAGCTTTATTTAAAGTTCTTAAGAAAGAATCTCGAAGTTTTGAATTGAATGGAATTGCCAAAGCAGCTAATCCTGATAGACCGGAATATATTAATTTTAATGTAATTGCTGATGAATCTCAATCTTATAATTCTCTGAAAGAACAACTTTTGTTCATCTTTTTTGAAGATGCTTCTGAAAAAATGATTTACAGGCAACAATTGGTTCAACGAGAAAATGAATATTACTTACTACTTACTAAACCGGATAAAGATGAAGTATGAATTGACAATATATCACAATTAATTGAGAAAAATTATTTGTAAACTACGATAAAAGGTGTAGCTGTGTTTTATTATTACCCTCTATTATCTGACGCCCACTCTCCTCAGTTTTTCTTGATTCCTCTTCAACATCACTTAAATCTGACCAGTCGTTATCCTTACCAGCAAAGAGAGATTCTGCTGCTTCGATCATGTCAGCAGAAATATCTCTAAGGTCTTCCCGATTGTCCAAGTAAGTTTTCAGTGCCTCCATCGGGTCAATGCTACTACCAACTCCAAGTTCTGGTAAACGAGGACGTGCTAGTTGACTGATTAATTCTGGACGAATTGTATAGTTGTGAGCTTCACTTAATGCCTGATGTACCGCCGCGTTATCAATTAAGTCCAGCTGCTCAGAACGTAGCTTGTAGATCAACCGCACTACAGCATCTTTGGTCTCCTTTTTTTTGATTGCTTGGAGTAGCTCTTGCTGTGCTTCAGCAGCTTCTGATAGATTCACTTCAATAGTGCAGAAAGAGCGGACCGACAAAGGATAAAATTTCCACTCCACATGACCTTTCTCCAACTCAATCAACACATAACCTTTATCTTCCTTTTCCTCACTAAAATCTACCCGCTCAATACTACCAGAGTAAATTACTGGGGGATCATTCGACTCATTGAGATTCTGGTGCTTGTGGACATGACCTAAGGCTACATAATCAAAACAGGGTCGTGTCAGTAGGGAAAGGGGAATAGTAAAGCCCTTCCCTACAGCTAGAAAGCGTTCAGCTCCATAGTTAGCTCTGTCTGCCATGAGATGAGCTAAGAGGATTGTTGGTACTTTTGGGTCAAGTCTGCGGATTTCTCCTTCTAATACTGGGTTGAGGCGCGAGATGAGTAACTGGTTAACCTCAGCTAGCGTCAGACCTTCCGTTTCTGGGCGAGTCAGTAGGGTAGAGTGAGTTAACCAGGGAAGGGTAATCACCTGTACTGAACCATTGCGAGTTTGGATGTGGTGAGTGTCGATGCTGTCGCCGACGATAAATCCAGGCACTCCTAAGGTACGATAAATGCATAAACTAGCACCCCCATGACCTTGAGAGTGCTGGTCATGGTTCCCTACTAACAAAACTGTAGGAATATCTGCATCCACTAGACGGCGAAACTGCCCTGCAAAAGCTTCTTGCACATAGGGAGGCGGTGTTGCATCTGGAAAGGCATCACCCCCAAAGATAACTAAATCGACAGGTTCTGAGATGGCACGGTCAATACATTGAGATAAGGTATTGACAAAATCCTCTAATCGTGTATTTAGACCATTGGTTGGGTTAATCTGACCGTGGGAAAAACCACTGCCCATATGGATATCAGATAGGTGAAGGATTTTAATCATGAGGATTGGTCATAGTTTGTTATTTTTGACGTTCCCACCACTTTAGCCTAGCGTAGTTGTGGGATTCTTGCTTTATGGACACTTCAGCAAGCCAATTAGAGATTGACCCCGACAAAAAGAGCTTTCAATTTGCCTTAAAATCAACGAGGTAAGGTTGAATTGTCCACTTGCGTTACACGCCAACTTAGCTTCAAATTAATCCAGAAGTTCCAAAGGGTAACTGTAGCGATCGCAATTAGATTAGCAAGTAGGTAATGGACTCCTAGGATATTAAACAATAAATTCAACAGCACGACATTGAGAACCAAACCCACCGAACAGACAATATTAAACTTTAATAACCGCTTCAGGCGCTTACTCCATCCCTGTTGACGACTGGCTAGATCTTTAAAAGTCCAAGCATCATTCCAGATAAAGTTATTAACGATAGCAACTTCCGCAGCAATAATTTTACTGCGGGTTAGTCCCCACCCCAAAGTATTAGCATCATAGAGTAAGTACAGCACACTCATATCCACAAACACCCCAGTTAACCCTACCAAACCAAAACGGATGAACCGCTTAATGGGTAGGGGAAGGCGCTGCCGGAGTTTGCCAATCCTTCCTAGGGAAAGGCGTAACCTTACTAGGTGGTGTAGATAATCGACATAATGTTTCCAGCTAACCTTGCTTTTCCCTGCTTGACGTTCTTGAAAAACATAGCCGACTTCAGCAATTTGGTTAATTTTTCCCCTAGCCAGCACCTCAATCAAAATTTTGTAACCAAGGGGATTAAGGGTTTGTGGGTTAACTGCACTGCGATGCACAAGGAAGTAGCCGCTCATGGGATCTGAAACCCTACCTAAAACATGCGGTAGAATTACTAACCCTAACAACTGAGCTCCTCGAGATAAGAAACGCCTGACAATGCTCCAGTCAGAGACACCACCATCTTCAATATGACGACTGGCAATTGCTAAATCAGCTCCTTTGTTGATCGCATTGAGTAGTTGTAATAAAATCTCCGGTGGATGCTGTAAGTCTCCGTCTATCACCCCCAATATTTTTCCCTTCCCTACCTGCCAGCCTTGGAGCACTGCCGTCGATAGTCCTCGCTTATGCTGACGATGTATTACCTGTAACTGGGGATATTCGGGTATAAGTGACTGAGCAATCTCCCAGGTGTGATCTGGACTATCGTCATCGACAACAATTAGTTCGTAGTTGTCCGGTATGACTTGGTTGAGTAAATGGTTCAGTATCCTGAGTAAATCTTTGATATTTCTACTTTCGTTATAAGTAGGAATCACTAAGGATAAGCAACAGTCTACCGAATGAGTTACTACTGGCGTGGTATATTCATTACTTATTTCCAAAGACATAGGCAAACGCTCAAAAGTTTGGGGTGAGCCTGAGTGATAACCAAACAGTTAACCAGCGGCAAAAGCTCTATAATAAAACGCTCTTGACTTTTTTTGTTCAGTACTCCTGGAAGCTTATGGAATCCCCGATTGATCGCATCAAACTCTCCCAATCAGCCAAAGAGCAACTCACCAAACTCAAACGCTACACTAAAATTGACCAATGGAACATCCTCTGTCGTTGGGCATTCTGTCACTCTCTTGTCGAACCAACTATTCCTTCTCCAGTTCCCATTCCTGCTGACAGCAACGTCGAATTAACTTGGCGCACCTTCGGTGGTGACATCGCCGATATTTTGCTCATCGCTCTCAAACAACGTTGCCACAACGACGGTTTAGGTTGTGATCAACAAACCCTCGCTACCCAATTTCGCCTCCACTTGCATCGGGGTATCGGCTACCTGGCAGGTGATCCCAATATTAAGAAAATTGAAGACTTGATCACTATTGCTCTACTAGTGCGATAAGGCAGAAGGCAGGAGGGAAGAAAGCTTGTCAGTATCTAATGACGTGGAGACGCACAGAAAGATTAAGGGCTTTTCTACTGTTTTGTTTTTAGGATATGCAATTTAAATCCACAATAGCAAACCAATGTTGTAGTCTCAAGGCTAAGCTTGATAAGCCTACCTAAATCACTGATTTGTCAGAGCCTGATGGGAAGAATCAATCAAGAGATGACTCATTTGCTGGAACTAGCACAGCAATTGCTGGAACAAGGAGAGCTAGTGCAGAAGTTGGTTGAACCAAGTACTGACTTCAAGCAGATAGAGCGCGAGATGCTCATCAACATGCTTGAGGAAATGCAACAAAAAGCTCAAGAGCAAGAGCAACTTAAAGAGTATTGGCAGCAAAAAGCTCAAGAGCAAGAGCAACTTAAAGAGGATTTGCAACGTCAAGTAATACGTTTGCTTGATGAGGTAGAAACGATCGCGACTGGTAACCTGACAGCATCATTAGAGGTAACTCCAGACATAATAGGAGCTGTTGCCGATTCCATTAACCAGCTCATTAACCAACAAATTGAAATCCTAAAGCAGTTGCCGCCAGATGATCCTATCAGAAACAATTTTCGACTGCCTCCTCTAGCTTAAAAAAGGTTTGATTTTTGAGGGATTTACATCTACCAATTTAGAACAGGTCACCAAACTCTAACTTCAAATCCCTTTCCATTAAAGCTTCCACAGCTTCTAATGGCGTTATTTTGTTATTGAGTAGCCGATAAACCTGCCAAGCAATTGGTACAGGAATTTGCTCCCGATTTGCCAAATCAATCAGCACATTGGTAGTATTAACCCCTTCAGCTGTACCCTGTAATTCCCTAAGGACTTCCTCCAAGGATTTTCCCTGAGCCAAGTTGTAACCAACTTGATAATTGCGGCTCAGGGGACTGTTGCAAGTGGCTAGTATATCCCCCAAACCAGACAAGCCAAAAAAAGTTTCTGTTTGAGCACCAAGATGGGTACCAACGCGAATAATTTCAGTTAAAGCACGAGTAATCAGAGCCGATTTAGCATTAGTACCCAACTTAAGACCATCACAAACTCCAGCAGCGATCGCAATGATATTTTTTAATGTTCCTCCTAACTCAGTACCGATGGGGTCTGTACTGGTGTAAACTCGGAAGCGCTCAGAAGCAAATACCTGTTGCACTAGCTCTGCTGCTTTGAGATTAGTACTAGCAACAACTGTTGCAGCAGGTAATCCCTGCTTAATTTCTTTCGAGAGATTAGGACCAGAAAATACCACAATTGGATTATTGGGAAATCTAGCTTGCCAAATTTGGGAGGGGGTGTGAGTAGTCTGTGGATCTAATCCCTTGGTTGCTGTCACAATCACCACATTTGTTGGCAACTCAATTGTTTGCATTTTGGCAGCCGTAACGGAAACCCCTTTCATAGAAATTGCTGATACAACTAATTCAACCCCCATAAGTACTTGTTCTAGGGTTTGGGAACTACTGCGAGACCACGAGCACACCTGATGACCATTGTGCCTTGCTAAGGATACTAGAGCTGTTCCCCAAGCACCAGCACCGAGAATTGCCAAAGTTGTCGGTTGAACTTGTGCCTGAATTACAGAATCAGTACTCTTGCTAGCGTCCTTCATTAAATCTGTTGAATTTTTTTAATAACTGATCATAACTAAGTTTCCCCTAGTGCTGGGAGACGATATTGACTAGCAATGTAATTAAAAAAGTGATAATAATCAGCAAACTGCTCACTATCAGATTGCCCCTGCCAATGGTATTCTACTTGTCCCTGGTGCAAGGTTAGGGTCATCAAGCTAGTCTCAAGACCCACCTCCACTTTTAGTTGACCCGTTACCCCTTGTTGAGTTGTAAAGTTAGGAGATTGAGATGAAGAGGAATCCGTGGGTGTGCTACTAGATGATGAACTCTGATTCTCTGGTAATTGCTCAAGTGCCCAACCTCTAATCTCAATACTAGAGTTATTGGGGTCACGAAAGGCTTGACCATCAAGATTGCTTGGCATTGGTGTAGATTCCCAGTTACTGGGATAGGGAAACTCAAATTTGTAGCGGGGGTTTTCGTACTTTTGCCACCTGCTTTGGGAAACTAAGTTGGATGCACGGCAACTAGAGAGCATAAATAGCAAGAGGATAAGACAAACAACAAACTTTGATGTTGCCCCTATTCTCCATTTACCTAAGTCTTTTAGCTTTTGAGTTCTATACACCTAATATCTAATACCTAACACCTCTTTAATTTGATAGCCACAGACGAAAGATGATTAAAAAAATCAGCCTTGTTTTCTCAACAAGACTGAAGAAATTAGTATCACAACATTGATTAACGCTTAGGCAGATAAGCCATAGGATTTACAGCTCCACGTCCACTCGGATGCACTTCAAAGTGTAAATGCGGACCGGTGCTGTAGCCAGTGCTGCCCATCTCAGAAATTTGTTGACCTTGAGCTACTTGTTGCCCACGCCGTACTAAAATACGGTTGTTGTGGGCATAAAGTGTTAAGCTGCCATCAGGATGTTGAATTTCTACTAATTTGCCATAGCCACCGCTATTCCAACCAGCAGTAACAACTACACCAGGTGCAGCTGCCACAATTGGTGTACCAGTTGGAGCGGCAATGTCAAGTCCCTTGTGCATCCGTCCCCAGCGCATACCATAGCCTGAAGTAATCACACCTTTGCTTGGCCAGATATAACCATTAAACCGGGTAGGACTATCCGGTAAGTAGGTACCTGGTGGCGATAGAGGTGGAAGTTGAGGAGAAACGGTTTCTCCTGGCTGGGGTTGGAGGTTCCCATTATAGATTTGTCCTGGCACAGGAGCTGTGGCAAATAGCCCTTCTTGTGTACTAGAAGCTCCTCTCTCAGGTGGAGGTACAACAATGGGAATAGAAGCAGAAGCTTGACGTTGCACAGGAATCCGCTGTTGCTGCTGCCTTGGCTGGCTTCGTTCAGGAGTCCGCTGCTGCTGACTTGGCTGGCTCAGTTCAGGAGGAGGCACAGCAATGGGAATAGCATTGATCTGTTGCTGTCGCCTTGGTCGATTGAGCTGTATGCTTTCGTTGTAAGCGTTAGGATTGAACTCTGGATTGATCCTAGAAGGTAAGGGCTGATTGTTCAAGCTCTCAGCAACTGGCACTTTAATCGTCTGTGCAGTAACTTGACTACTTGTTCTCTGATTTCTGTATTCTTCCCGCATTTTCTCAATCTCAGCCATTAATCGCTGAAGATGAGGAGGATACTCAGATTCATCAGATTGACTCTGCTCAGTCTTAACCTTATCTGTAGAGTTTGCTGGCTCATCATCTACAGAAATAGATTGAGCCAAAACTGGGCTTGTTAATGATTGTGGTAAGGTTGGTACAACAGGTACCCCAACTCTTTGTTGCTCTTGTCTGGTAGTGTCAGAGTTTGAGTTGGTTCTGATTCCGGGTAGTAGCGTGACGGTTTCAGATGGGGTATTATTTGGCTGAATTTGAGGAATTTTCAGCTTTTGATCGATTTGAATTACATGGGGATTTTCGAGTTCATTGACCTCGATTAGTTCCGAAGCAGTCAAATCATAATTACGGGCAATTTCGTCTATTGTATCTCCAGGCTTAACCTGGTAGACGCTAGCAGTATTTTCTCTTACCAGGGTCTCTACTACCACTGGCTGGGGAGCTTCTGGCTCAGTAGCTGTTTCTGGGATTGTTACTGGCTCAATGACTAGATCTGTGGCTTCTGTAGCTTCCTGTTCCACTGTGGTGGGTGAAACAGCCACTTCTGGTGTCGGTACTGGAATAACCACTGGTTCGTTAAATACTCTCACCCCTGGCTTGGGGGAATTGACTTCCCGTTCAATTGTGGTGGGTGAAACAGCCACTTCTGGTGTCGGTACTGGAATAACCACTGGCTCGTTAAGTACTCTCACCCCTGGCTTGGGGGAATTGACTTCCCGTTCAATTGTGGTGGGTGAAACAGCCACTTCTGGTGTCGGTACTGGAATAACCACTGGCTCGTTAAGTACTCTCACCCCTGGCTTGGGGGAATTGACTTCCCGTTCAATTGTGGTGGGTGAAACAGCCACTTCTGGTGTCGGTACTGGAATAACCGCTGGCTCGTTAAGTACTCTCACCCCTGGCTTGGGGGAATTGACTTCCCGTTCAATTGTAGTGGGTGAAACAGCCACTTCTGGTGTCGGTACTGGAATAACCGCTGGTTTGGGTGAGCTAGGGGTATTCTCTTCTGGTTGAAAACCTACAGGTGAACTAGGTACTGTTACTGGTTCAGCTAAATTGTTATACTCCTCAGACCTCAACTCCGCCAGACTTTCACTTAAGCGGTTCTGCTGCTCCTTTAGTCGGTTCAGCGCAACTTCTTGCCTCACCTTTAACAACTCATCAGCATTGCCAGAGACAGCAACAGCTTCACCTGTTGACAATTGACTCGATTCTGAGACCGGTGAAGATACCTGTAACTGTTCTGCCTCCAATCTATAGGACTCAGAAATGGTCTCAACAGTTTCCCCTTGCTGTACCTGATGCTCAATGACAGGCGCTGGGTTAGGCTTCGAGTTGATTACCGCTTGTGGTTTCACGGGAACCGACGGTTTAGAGGCAGCTAAAACTTTTGGCTCTACTGCTGGTGAACTAGAAACGCTCGTACTCTTCTCAATTGGAAGATTTGTGATAGTTGCCTCAGGAGCAATGGGTTCGACAGCCATTGCTTCATCACTGGTTTGAGGCAGCAACAAGCTAGAAGCACCCATGGAAATTGCCAATCCAATCATGGCGGCAGAGGTGCGAGCTTTACAGTTAACTTCGGTTGAGGCATCAATGCCAACCGAAGGTTTCTCTACAGAGAGCTTTAATAATGCATCAGAAGTATCTGGTGCACTGGTTGGAATATGTTTTAGCTTCTGTGTAAGTGTTCGTTTCAACAACGACCTCCTGGTGTGTGAAGAGTGCTTAACAATTCCTGATTAGTCTTTTTTACCAGTCAATGAAGCAACTCACCCTTAAATGTGATCCAAATCACATTTAAATTGTTATGCCTAGGCAAGAGTAACCTGCTTTTTTGATTTAGACAAGTTTACATGACTGAGTAAAAATTTAGATCTTTGACGGCAACTATTTTCGATCCACCCTTAAAGGAGCAATAATTGGGTGACTCAGGTAAAGCATATTCATTCACCAGAGACACAGCCGATAATAGTTAAGGCTGTTGCCAAGCCTTACTTTTTCGCATTTACTCGCGTCATAGGCTTTCCTCCGGAAGAAGTTTATACGTTGAAACAAAACTCCTTTTAGTTTGGTGGAAATTATTTTTCCAGATTCGCAAGACCATAGCCTCACACCTAATTACTCACAGACGGAACTTTACGCTATTCCTGGCAAGGGAACAACCGTAGAATACTACAGCTTAAACCATAATATTGCCAAGTACTGTGATTCTTTTAAAAGTTGAAAATGCTTACTTTTCCTTGCCAGTAGAGGATTATAGGCTTCAAAAGTGAACTGATTGAGGATGATCAAAATCTATCAGTCAGTTCCCAGCTTTTTCTCGACTTTTTAATAGGAATTTCTTATAGTAGCTGCAAACTTCCGTATTATATGTGACTGAATTATTCGTTAATCTCTTACCAGTAGGAAACAAGATTGTGCTAAACGGTCAAATTTAAGTCCATTTACCTAAAATTGATTTCTTATTAGATAAATTTATCTACATATGTGGATAAATTTATTTACATATTTAACTGACTATTTCGGATAAAAACAATACTTACTCCAAATAGCCTAACTGACGCCTAGCTTCTAATAAACCAACACCTACACTGACCGAAAGATTCAAGCTACGAACCCCTGGTTGGCTCATCGGTATGTAAACAACAGTATCACAAGCATTTAAAACTGGAGTTGGTAAACCAGTCGTTTCACTACCAAACAACAGCCAGTCATTTTTGTGAAACTTAAACTTAACATAACTACATTTTCCAGTAGCGCTGAAACCAATCCAACGTCCGCCTAGCTTCTGGTAAACCTGCTTAAATTCATTGAGGGAGTCATGATAGTGAAGACTGACATAAGGCCAGTAATCTAGCCCTGCTCGTTTCAGATAGCGATCGCTAAGTTCAAAACCCAGAGGACCTACTAAATGTAACTCTGTGCTTGTAGCAGCACAAGTTCTGGCAATATTGCCAGTATTCGGTGGAATTTGGGGATAAACCAAAACAACTCTTACCATGAGCTGCCTATTGAATTTCAGTGTTACCAAATTGCACTGTATGCATTTATCTGCTCATAGATAGCTATATTATAGGTTTTCTTAATATCTGGTTGCCTGGAAAGATTGATTAGATATTTTAATTGGCAAATTGGGGTGCTATGACAGAAAGGAGACGCTTCGTGAACGTGAAATGTCCGACGGTTTCCGGGAGTCAACAAGAAGCCCGCGCTATACCTATAGGGTTAGCGGCGGGAGCTGTCACGCAACCATTAACTGGCACAATTTGTCTTCGAGTTCCTGCTCCTGCTCAGCCATTGCTTGAATCCGTTGCACCAAAATCTGACGACTGTCAAGACCAATTGCCTGAAGTTGTAACCATTTTTGGGCAGTATTCCCTTCCCGCAGAATTTTCTTAACTGGGGAGAGGAAGCAACTGAAACCATGTTTTTTGGCAACGGGCCAAACCTGTTGGTAAATTTCCTCAATCCAATCTCTTGCCGAAATTTTTCTGCCATCCTGCCAATGCCTGAGTTGGGCATCTAAGCTGGATTTAGCTACAGCAGTTTCGTTGGCATCAGTCAGAGCAATCAGCTCATCTGAACGTCCTGATGCTGGTAATTTACTGGCTTCAAGAGGGTCAAGTTCTGGTTCTGCCAACATCTGAGTGAGACGTGCTTCCAACAATGCCATTACTGATAGTAGCGCAATGGGGTCTATTACCAAGTCACAGATTCTTAATTCCAAGCGATTTAAGTCATAGGGGCGTCGATTGCCATTAGGTCGAACGGAGGACCAGAGGTGACGGACATTGCGCATCGTTCCAGCTGCTATTTGATCTTCAGTCCACTTAATAAAGTGGGAGTGGCTCTCAAATAAGGGAACATGAGCAGGAGTCTGGGGAAAGATTGCCCATCGAGTGGAATGATAGCCAGTGGACTGTCCATCAAGAAAGGGAGAAGAAGCACTTAGGGCAAGATAGAGAGGGGCTTCCACACGAATGAGGCGACAAGCCTGCATCAAAAGTTCTGGGTCAGAGATACCCACATTAATATGGACACTAGCAGTAACAACTTTAGTGCCGTAGGTTTGCTCAATGTAGCTATGGTAAGGGTTATGTGGGTCGGAACGGTAGAAGCGATCGCTTCCCCCCAAAGACAAAGTACTCCCCGGAATTATTGTGTAATTTCCTAGGCGCTCTAGATATGTCCGCAATTGCCTACGAGGGCGTACTAGAGCACACAAGAGGCGGTCATAGCAACATAAAGGGGCGGTGGTATATTCTACATTGCGACTGTCTGGTTCCCGTACAAATCCGTCCAGGGCAGCGACAATCTGGTCAGACAGACCAACAATATCCCCTTGGGGTGTACCGGTGTACATCTCTATTTCAAAGCCTTTGGATAGCACCTTTGTTTCTCCTGGATGGGAATTGGTTATTGGTCACTAGTACCGCCGCGCGGAATTAAGAATTAAGAATTAAGAATTAAGAATGCTTATAGAGTAAGGATTCTATCGATCTCAAACTGGCGGGTTATTTCCGCTGCACTGCACTAGTCATTTGCTGGCTTATCTAGAAGTATATTGTATCGATTAAAACAAAATTATTCATAATTTTTTATATAAATGTGATTACAATAGTAATCACATTTTGGTTAATTGGCAATGCAGGTCAGACTTCGGAAAGTTGGTAACTCCCTTGGAACTACATTTCCCAAGGAGGTTTTAGATAGATTTAATCTTGGGGAAGGGGATACCCTAAGTCTAGTTGTGATGGAGGATGGAATTAAGTTGATGGCCTACGATCCAAATTTTGAACAGGTGATGGAAGCCTATAAGCAAGGCGCATCTAAGTATCGCCATGCAATGAGACAGCTTGCGGATGGCTGAACCAATCTGGATTACGGAAGAGATGGTGCAGGCGATTCATGACGATCAGATTGCTACCCATGGCGGTGCCAATGGGTTACGAGATACCGGTTTGCTTGCCAGTGCGATTGCGCGTGCTCGTAACCAATATGCCGACAAAGGTGCAGATATTCATCAACTGGCAGCAGCTTACGGATATGGAATTGTCAAAAATCACGCTTTTGTAGATGGCAACAAGCGGACTGCGTTTCAGGTAATGTACGTGTTTCTCAAGGTACATGGATTCGAGCTAAATATGCCTGAACCTGAGGTTGTGTTGCTTATGCAAGCACTTGCCACTGATGAAGTATCGGAAGAGCAATTGGTAGATTGGCTAAAACAATACACCTAAAGCCGATACTGGCGATAGACCTCATTAGCGGCACGATGGAGAAGCGAGTGTCGGTAAACCAAGCTATCAAGGTCGTAGGCGTAGCCACCACCTATTACACTTGCAACAGGATAACCGGCGGCTACACAAGTACTTAAAACCTGCATCTCGCGGCGATAAATACCTGTGTCAGTAAGAGCTAATTTGCCCAAGCGATCGCTGATGTGAGGGTCAACTCCGGCATCGTAGAGGATTAAATCTGGTTGGAACCCAGAGAGTAAGTCAGGGAGATACTTGGCTAAAGTTTGTAGGTAGGCATCATCATCCAATCCTTCTGGTAGGGGCACATCTAAGTCACTTTTTTGTTTGGTTCCTGGAAAATTAACTTCGCAGTGCATAGAGAAAGTGAAGACGCTTTGGTCATTTTGGAAAATAAAGGCAGTACCGTCTCCTTGATGAACATCAAGGTCAAGGATGAGAATTTTTTGAGCAACTCCTAATTGTTGCAGAACACGGGCAGCCACCGCTAAGTCATTAAAAATACAAAAACCCGATCCATAACTGGGAAAAGCATGATGGGTTCCTCCAGCGGTGTTACAAGCTAAACCATGAGTTAGCGCCAGTTGGGCTGTGAGGATAGTGCCCCCTAAAGCTGTACAGGTGCGCTTTGCTAAAGCTGGACTCCAAGGTAGCCCGATACGTCGCTGAGCTTTGGGGTTGAGGGTTCCTTGGCAGTAGGCTTGAACATATTCAGGGGTGTGGACTAGTTCTATCCACTCTGTTGGGGGAGGGTTGGGAGTGTGAAATTGTTGGGGAGTGGCGAGGCGATCCTGTAGAAGCAGTTCGTAGAGTTTGCCAAATTTAGGCATGGGAAAGCGATGCCCTTTAGGGAGAGGTGCAACATAATCAGGGTGGTAAATGATTGGCAAGTCCATACTTATTGACAGACTGCCTCAAACTCTAGAGCGCTCATTTTGTTTACCTTTTAACTTGCCTGATAGCTTGCTAAATAGCTGAGCAACTTTGTCTAAATCTTTATCTCCAGGCGATCGCTCCACACCACTAGATAAGTCAATACCATTTGGTTGGAGCAGACTGAGGGCGTCTAAGATGTTATCTGGGTTTAAACCACCAGCCAGTAACCAGGGACAGTTGGGATTAAATTGCTGCAGGGTCAACCAATCTAAGGTTTTGCCAGTGCCTCCAAGCATTTGCGGATGGTAGGCATCCAGCAGCAAGGTATCAACGTAATCAGTATAAGTAAATACCTGATTTAAGCAATCTGGTGTCCTTATTCTCAAAGCTTTGATAATTTCTACCTCTGGGAGAAGCTGACGCAGCTGAGTGCAAAATTCTGGTGATTCATTACCATGCAACTGCACTACATTTAAATTAGCCTCAGTAACAATCTGGCAAATTGCCTCCACAGTAGCATCAGCCAATACTCCAACCCGATCAACACTTACTGTCAGCTGCTTTACTATCGTCCGGATTTGCTCTGGTGTCACGTAACGGGGAGATGCACTGACACAGATGAATCCTAGAGCTGTCGCCCCTAAATTTGCGATCGCTTGACCTTGTTCTGGTTTAGTAATGCCGCAAATCTTGACCCGCAATGAAAGAAACACTCCTTACTCCCTATTCCCTACTCCCTGTTTCCTTGTTTCGTAATTGTTAATTCTTAAAACAAGTTGAAAATTTTTTACCAATTGTTTTTTATGATTCCTTTAATTCTCTATATGCAAGATTAACTAACAAAGGAGAACATCACTTGATTCACTCAATTTTACTAGCCACTACTCCAACAACGATAGAATGGAGTCCTACAGTAGGACTAGTGATGATTTCATGTAACTTATTTGCCATTGTCATTGGTCGCTTTGCCATCAAGAATGCTGGCACTGGACCAGATTTACCTGCTGGTAAGAACAAACCTGACATTTTCAAGAAATTTGGCTTAGCCGAACTATTAGCAACTGCTAGCTTTGGTCACATTCTTGGCGCTGGCTTCATTTTAGGTCTTGCCAATGCTGGTGTTCTCTAAGAGATCACCATTATATTCTTTTCAGGACTGATTATAGATCACGTTTTAGGTGGGCGTTGCCCACCTAAATTTTACTTGTAGAGTCTAAATTACTTTCTGTATTTAAGAATTTAGATTACTTTTCGTAAAATATCGAGTGATTATAATTGCAGCACCATCTATAAGTCAAGATTAGATTAATAAAGAATTCTAGCCTCACTCATCAAAGATATTTATAAAAACAATGTTAAGAAAATTAGCTTCAAAAATTAATTTTTGTTAAGATAAGTTACAACAAAGGCAAACATTCTTTAAAAGTGCAAAGTTTAACCAGGAATCGCCCAACTGATAAAGTTGCCAATCCTACTGTTAACCTGATGCCCTGGGTTCAGCCTATGTTCAAGTAACCTCCAACAAGATTAGATTTTGAGCTGCGATGGATACCATTAAGCTTTTGGAGCGCTATGCAAAGGGAGAAAGGGATTTTAGTGGGGTAGACCTTGATCAAGTCAACCTGGCTAATGCCACTCTGTGGAGAGCTGACTTTGCTGGTGCCAATTTAGTGAAAACCAATCTAGAAAGAGCAATTCTCATTCGGGCAAATCTAAGCCAAGTGGATTTGAGGGGAGCCATCCTGGCAAAAGCAGATTTGAGATTAGCTGAGCTATCTTTAGCTGATTTAAGGGGAGCTGACTTGAGTGGAACAGACTTACGCTATACCAACTTACAGGGAGCCGACTTGAGTGGAGCTTTCCTACATCGTGCAAATCTGACTGGGGCTAACTTGTCTGATACTAACTTGACTGATGCAGTGCTCACTGAAGCAATACTGAGTCAGGTAAAGCAATACTGAGTTTCGACGTAGTATTTTAGGCTATTGCCTATTGCAAGAGTGCCTATTGCCTGCGTCGTAAGACGCTTATTACTTCAAAACGCTTTCTTAGTGATTTATTCAGCAAGCCCTAGTTATGATTCAAACCCTTGATAGACCATCTACTAGTTGTTGTAGTCAAATTTCCTGTTGTTACGTTAATACCACAAGACAGCTCCAAATAGCTCGAATTACCAATGTGCCAGGTTGGTATTTTGAGCGGGTTGTCTTTCCAGGAGAGCCTTTATTGTTTGAAGCACAGCCGGAAGCTCAACTAGAAGTCCACACAGCTAAGGTTCCTAGTGCCATCCTCTCGGATCGGATTCCCTGCCATCACCTGCGCATTAACGAATAGAGTTTGATACTAAATTCATTTGATGAGTACCCCAAGTTCACTGCTGCAGGAGCTACTCCAGGCTCTACCAGATCTGCGTCCTCAAAGCTATTTTAAGTCTTCTTTAACGGCGCTTTCACATGCTATAGAGGATTTAATCTTAGCAAGGACAGATTCTCCGTTAGTAATTGCTAACTTCCAGCAGGAGCGCTTTTTTCGCCAAGAGGTGCACCGCTATCGCCAAATTGCTCAACGTACAGACCAAGTTTATGTAATGGCTGTACCAGAAACGGAGTCTAACCTGGCACTAGACTCACAGACTTATGAAATCATTCCTTTAGAAGCAAGGGATAGCCTTGCTCAGGAATGGCATCTAATAGTTATTGGACAGCAGTATGCAGCCTGCATAGTATGTCAAGAACAAGCCACTTCTCCACCCACACCAATCGATCAGGGGCGGCAGTTTGAGGGAATTTGGACTTTTGACAATCATCTTTGCACTCAGGCAGCACGGATGTTACTAGGGCGGATTGCAGCTAATCGTCCAGAGCTTGTTCCGAAAGTAGAGGAGGCATGGCAGCGTTATCGTCTGACAACAGAAGTTCCAGCTCAAGGGCTGATTTTGACTCCCCAAGCCATTGAATCGGAAGTTTTTGTCCAGCGCTTGATAACCTATCTACAAACTAGTCAGCATCAACTCCTCGAAGCCTATCGAGCACTTGCTACTCAGGAGCGCAAGGAATACCTAATCAATGCCATCACCACCGCAGTGCGGTACTCTCTCGATCCGCAAAAAGTTCTGGCGGTAGCTGTAGAGGAGCTAGGACACACTTTTGCTCATTGCCGCTGCATACTTTACCGCTGTAGTCCTTCAGAAAAGCAGATAAAAATTGAGCATGAAGCTGTTCCTTCTGATTTACCTTCTCTGAGGGGACAAACTTGGTCTTTGGCAGATAATCCTCTAATTCAAGTAGCCTTGGCTCAAGAACAAGCAATTGCGATCGCTAATACTGATACCTCAAATTTACAAAACAATCCAGTTTTTCAAACTAGTACACAGCGTGGACAAATTAGCTCTTGGCTACTAGTACCAATATGCCATCAAGACACTCTGTTAGGGATGATTGAATTGCACTACGGAGGCTCAGAACCAGATAAGTGGTCAGAAGATGATATCTCTGTAGTAAAAGCGATCGCTACTCAAGTTGGAGCTGCTCTGACTCAAGCTCAGACTTATGCTCAATCAGAAGCACTCAACCGCCAACTAGAAGCTCTAGAACGTACCCAAAGTAACTTAATTGCTATTGTTGGTCATGAATTGCGGACTCCTTTATCAACTATCCAAGTTTGCCTGGAAAGTTTAGCTGAGGAACCAGAGATGCCTTCCGAGTTTCAGCAAGCGATGCTGGAGACAGCTTTAACAGATGCAGAAAGATTGCGCAAACTTATTCAGGACTTCCTGACCCTATCTCGACTAGAAACTGGTCAATTATACCGTAATCCAGAAACAATTGAACTTCAAGAAACTATAGATTTATCTCTTAGTGCTTTGCAAGAGAGGCGGCAACAAAAAACAATACCTCAAATTGCCGTTGAGATACCTTCTAATCTTCCTCCGGTTCTAGCTGATGGAGACGAACTGGTAGAGGTTTTGAATAAACTTTTGGACAATGCCTGTAAGTTTACTAATCCCAGTGGTGAGGTTAAGATCCAAGTTCAAATATGTAGTACAGAAATTAAGAAAAGGCAGAGGGCAGAGGGCAGAAAGCAGAAGGTTTTTACTGGTAATGATTTTATGTTAGAAGTGATTGTTGCTGATACGGGACGCGGCATTGAAGCTAGTCAGCTAGAAGCGATTTTTGATCGCTTTTATCAAGAGGAAGGAGCACTGCGACGTACTGCTGGTGGTACTGGACTTGGTTTAGCTATTTGTCGCCGCCTTGTTGAAGGTTTGGGAGGAGAAATTTGGGCTGAGTCTGCTGGTAAAAATCAAGGTAGTCAGTTCCACTTTACCGTGCCGATTGAGATATCCAAGACTCTTATTGTGAGCTAGAGCACTGATTCAGTAATTGAAAAGTGGTACTGTTATAATATTAAGAAATTTGAAGGTTAGTCTTTATTGTGAAGATAGTGCTGCATAATTAACAGAACAGCTAGAGAAATAAGAATACAAGACATTATGTTATTGTAAAAATACAAGACATTATGTTATTGTAAGTTAGTAGAAATACTGCAACATTGAATTTTATTGTTTATTCATTATCCTAAGTTTGGAAATGTACCTATTACTCTAAGGCAGATGCCTGATTTTGCGTAGTTTATCCTTTAGATGAGCAACGCCAATATCAACTTATAGATATAGATTAGTTCTAACTCAGCTTTATACTTGCGCTATTGGTCTTGATGGCTTATTTTCTGTTGTACAGTTGAAAGCTCAAGATATTATCATCACCGAATTAGTAGGTAAACAAATTATTTGTATATTTACTATCGAGTTATACTTGTTGGCTTTCTCTGTAGCTTATAGAGTAATTCTTACAAGCTCAAAATTCATTGAGGATTTTGCACTATTTCTTAGATTGTTTCGTATTTAGCCATACCAATTTTATTTAGTCGTGACACATCCATGCCACAAAATAAGGTTTTTGATGGCTCATCTTTGCCATGACTTTTGAAAATTGGTATGAGATACATACTCGAAACAAGTAGATTTTTTCTGTACAAATCAAGGAGCTTAAAACTATGAATTCTAGAATCCGCTTGGTGAAAAAATTATTCGGCAGTGATGGTAGTCATGGCGATGATGGTGACTGCGGCAATGAGGGTGGCTTCCCTGGCGGCGATGGCGGTGATGCTGGAGACGGTGGCGACGGTGGCGATGGTGGAAGTATTACTGCCTTCCTCAATGAAATCAATATCAACGGCGGTTCTAGGAAAGACCGGCTTAAGGCTAAAGCCAAAGGGGGTGATGGTGGCGACGGTGGCTTTGGTGGCAATGGCGGTGATGGTGCCGATGCTGGTGATGGTGCCGATGCTGGCGACGGTGGCGATGGTGGTGACGGTGGCGATGCTGGCGATGCTGGCGATGCTACTGGTCTGAGTAACTCTGCTTCTGGACTAATTGATCTTGGCAATGGCAGGAACGTTATCAAAGCTATTGGTATCGGTGGCAATGGCGGTGATGGTGCCGATGCTGGTGATGGTGCCGATGGTGGCAATGGCGGTGATGGTGCCGATGGTGATGATGGTGACAATGGTGATGATGGTGACGATGGTGCCGATGGTGCCAATGGTGGTGATGGTGGTGATGGTGGTGATGGTGGTGATGCTGGTGATGGTGGCTTTGCTGGCGATGGCGGCGATGGTGGCGATGCTGGCGATGCTGGCGATG
>JGI12316J15310_10000062_pt18 | contig 22844 bp, 18 predicted proteins | sample MarCyaLeptolynsp_FD_15310 | JGI IMG/M metagenome (IMG submission 15310)
CCGGTGCGGGCGTGGCCGCCGGCGGCGATGCACCACTCGTTCAGCACGATCTGGTTGGCGCCGATCCCGGCCCCGCACCAGAGCGCGTCGGGTGCGATCCGCTTCACCGTCTTGACATAGAAGTCGAATACATCGCGGTCGACCGGCATGGCGTTCTTCACGCCCATGACGAACTGGATGTAGAGCGGCCCCGTCAGGCGCCCATCGGCCTGCATCTTCACCGCCTGGAAGACGTGCGAGAGGTCGAAGGCCTCGATCTCCGGCTTGACGCCATAGGCCAACATCTCGCTTGCCAGCCAGTCCACCAGCTCCGGCGGGTTCTCGTAGACCCGGGTCGGGAAGTTGTTCGAGCCGACCGAGAGCGACGCCATGTCCGGGCGCAGCGGCAGCATCCCGCCCCGCGCCTGGCCCGAGCCGGAGCGGCCGCCGGTGGAGAGCTGCACGATCATGCCGGGACAGTGCTTCTCGATGCCCTCCTTCAGGCGGGCGAATTTCTCCGGGTCCGAGGTCGGCGTCTGATCGGCGTTGCGCACATGGCAGTGGGCGATGCTGGCCCCGGCCTCGAAGGCCTCGTGGGTCGAGTCGACCTGCTCGGCGACGTCAATCGGGACGGCGGGGTTGTCCTCCTTGCGCGGCACCGAACCGGTGATGGCGACGCAGATGATGCACGGGTCGGACATACGGGCTTCCTCCGTTTCTTTTCACCAATCTGGAGCGAACGGGCGAGGGAAGCAAATGCGCGATACCCAGCCGACTTCCTGGACGGGCCGAAGGGCCGATCCAGGATCCGACCCTCAAACGTAACCTGGATCCTGGATCACGCTGCGCGTGTCCAGGAAGTCGGTGAGGAACAGGTTCAGCGTCCTTACTCCTGAACGTCTGGGAACCCGTCGATCGGGCCGAGATCCTTGGTGTCGCGGGCGACCATCGGCGGCGAGGCCATGTAGACCGCGACCAGCCGGGCGACGGCGACGAGGCTGTCCACATGCACCCGCTCCCAGCCGTGGCTGCCATCCAGGCCGAAGGCGATCAGCGCCGTGCGGATATCGTTGCCGGCCTCGATCGCCGAGGCGGCGTCGCAGCGATAGTGCTTGAAGACGTCGCGGCTGTGCTCGATGCCGTGGCGTTCGGCGAGCCCGATCAGGCCGTGGGTCAGGTGGTAGTCGAACGGGCCGGTCATATCGCCCATGGCGACCGTCACGCCGTATTCCGACGAATTCTGCCCCGGCGCCACCGTGGCGTTGTCGACCGACAGCAGCTCGGCGACATCGCCGTGCAGCACCGCCGACGCGCCCGAGCCCGTCTCCTCGGAGATCGTGAACAGGAAGTGGCAGTCGACCGGCAGCGGCAGGTCCTCCGCCAGCACCGCCTCCAGGGCGGCGATCATCGCCGCCACGCCGGCCTTGTCGTCGAGGTGCCGGCTGTTGATGAACCCGGCCGGCGTGACCTCCGGCTGCGGGTCGACCGCGACGATGTCGCCGACATTGAACCGCGCACCCACCAGATCGCCCTCGGTCGACACCCTCTCGTCGATGCGGATCTCCAGGTTGTCCCAGGAGGACTCCTGGGTCTCGATCTCGGTGTCGTAAGTGTGGCCGGAGGCCTTGAGCGGCAGGATCGTGCCGCGGCGCGGCCCGGTATCGGTGAAGATCGTCACCCGCGCGCCCTCCGCGAAGCGCGCGGCCCAGGTTCCGATCGGCCGCACCGACAGCCGGCCGTTGCTCTTGAGCGCGATCACCTGCGCGCCGAGCGTGTCCAGATGTGAGACAACCGCGCGGTCCGGGCTGTAGACGTCGCCGCGCAGGTTGACCCGGATCGCGCCACGCCGGGTCACCTCGTAGGCGACGCCCAGGTCCTTCAGCAGCCCGCAGACGTGGTGGACGATGGTGTCGGTATAGCCGGTCGGGCTCGGGATCTGCTGCAGGTCCAGCAACAGTTCGAGGATCCGCTCGCCGTCGATCCGGCGCAGCACCCGCGAGATCGGATCGCGGGCGTCGATCGGGCGCAGATGGCCGTGGTCAGCCGCTGGCATGGCGAGGCTCCTTCATCTCCAGATAACGGTCGGTGGTCTGCGGGAACAGCAGGTCGACGAAGGCCTCCGCCGTCGGTTGCGGCTCGTGATTGGCGAGGCCGGGGCGCTCGTTCGCCTCGATGATCACGTACTTGTCGCCGGCCACGTCCGGCACCAGGAAGTCGAACCCGACGACCGGAATATCGAGGATCCGCGCGCCCTCCTCCGCCACCTCGCGCAGATGCGGGTGCAGATCGTCGGTCACGTCGTGAATGGTGCCGCCGGTGTGCAGGTTTGCGGTCTTGCGCACCGCGAGCGACTGCCCTTTGGGCAGGATCACGTCCATGTCGTAGCCGCCGGCGCGCACGCAACGCTCGGTCTCCGAGTCCACGGGAATCCGGCTCTCGCCGCCGGTGGCCGAGGCGCGGCGCCGGCTCTGCCGGTCGATCAGGGTGCGCACGTCGCTGACGCCGTCGCCGACCACCGTCGCCGGCACCCGCACGGCGGCGGCGATCACCTTGTAGCCGATGACGATGACGCGCAGATCCGCACCCTCGCAGAACTCCTCCAGCAGCACCCGGTCGCTCACCACTTCCGCCGCCTCGATTGCGCGCACCATGTCGACCGGGTCGCTGATGTCGACGGAGATGCCGCGCCCCTGCTCGCCGCGTGCCGGCTTGACGACGATGCGGCCGTATTTCTGCAGGAACGCGCGGGCATCGCTCTCGTCGTCGACCTCGTGCTGGGCCGGCACCCGCAGGCCGTGCCGGGCGAGCAGTCGATGGGTCAACGCCTTGTCATCGCAGCGACTGAGGGCCACGGCGCTGGTCAGCTCCGACAGGGATTCCCGGCAGGCGACGCGGCGCCCGCCATGGGACAGCGCGAACAGCCCGCCCTCGGCATCCTCGATCTCGACGGTGACGCCACGCCGGCGCGCCTCGTTGATGAGGATCCGCGCATAGGGATTCAGCTTCGCCTCGGGCATCGGCGCGCTGTAGAGCCGTTCGTTGATCGGGTTCTTGTACTTGAGGTTGAACAGAGGGACGCGCTGAAAGCCGAGCTTCTCGTACAGGGCGATGGCCGGCCCGTTGTCGTGCATCACCGAGAGGTCGATGCGCGCCAGCCCACGGGTCTGGAACGTCTCGATCAGATGGCGCAACAGAACCTCGCCGACCCCGGGCAGTGGCGCCTGCGGATCGACGGCAAGGCACCACAGGCTGGAACCGCCCTCCGGATCGTCATAGACCCGCTCGTGATCGACCCCGGTGATGGTGCCGACGATCTCGTTCGTGGTCTCATCGATGGCCAACAGGTGGACGATGCGGCGCGAGCCGCGATGGGCCAGCAGGAAATCGCGCCCCACCGGCACCATGCCCACCTTGGCGTAGATCCGATTGACCGCGTCGGCGTCGGCGCTGGAGCGCAATCGGCGGATGTAGAGTCCGACCACCCGGTCGGCGCGCGGCCGGTAATGCGCGAATTCCAGCCGGTAGGTGTGGGAGGGGTCGAGGAAGAACGCCTCCGGCGCCTGGGCCAGCATCACATGCGGGTTGCTGACATTGATGGTGATGTCGCGCTCGTCCGGCGCCTCCTGGCGCATGACCTCGGCGAGATCTCCGGGACTGTCGAAGGTCTCGGCGAAGATCAGCCGGCCCCAGCCGACATCGACGACGGCATTCGCCTGTCCACGATCCTGCGGCGGGCCGTCGCCTGGCTGGCGGCTCCAGACGCGGCGGGTGCGCCCGCGCGCGCGGGCGCGGCGCTGTTTGAAATCGCGTTGTGCGCGGTCCTTCATGCCGGTCCTCCGGGACTCAAAGGCCGTTCGCCTGCAGCCACGCCTCGATGAGAGTGACCTGCCAGAGCTTGGATCCGCCGAGCGGGGTGATCTGGTCTTCGGGCCGTTCGAGCAGGCCGTCGACGTAGCCGCGGTCGAACAGCTCCCGCTCCCGGGCCGCGCGGCTGTCAAGGATGCCCCGCACGTAGTCGAGCGTATCCCCCTGGATGTACTTGAGGGCCGGCACCGGGAAATAGCCCTTCGGCCGGTCGATCACCTCTGCGGGGACGATCTGGCGGGCCGCCTCCTTCAGGATGTGCTTGCCACCGTGGCCAGCCTTCAGGTCCGGCGGAATGCGCGCGGCCAGCTCCACGAGCTCATGGTCGAGGAACGGAACGCGGGCCTCCAGGCTCCAGGCCATGGTCATGTTGTCGACCCGCTTCACCGGATCGTCGACCAGCATGACGGTGGTGTCCATCCGCAGCGCCTTGTCGATCGTCCGATCGGCGCCGGGTCGGGCGAACATCTCCTCGATGAAGGCGCCGGCATGATCCTCGCCCCGGAAGCGGGGATTAACGGCGGACAGATACTCTTCGTGATCGCGGTCGCGGAACAGCCGGGCGTAGTCTGCCGTCCCGGTTACCTCCTCCATCAGCGGCGGATACCAGTGATAGCCGCCGAACACCTCGTCGGCTCCCTGCCCCGACTGCACAACCTTCACATGCTTCGCCACCTCCTGGCTCAGCAGGTAGAAGCCGATGCAGTCATGGCTGACCATCGGTTCCGACATCGCGGCGATGCAGCCCGGCAGGCTCGGCAGCAGGCGTTCGCGGCTGTTGACCTGAATCTTGTGATGGCGCGTCCCGAACTTGTCGGCGATGACGTCGGAATAGCGGAACTCGTCGCCCTGCTCATTGCCGACGCTTTCGAAGCCGACGCTGAAGGTGTCGAGATCGCCGCCGGTCTGCTCGGCGACCAGCGCGGTGATCATCGAGCTGTCGACCCCGCCGGACAGCAACACGCCGACCGGCACGTCGGCGACAAGCCGGCGCTGCACGGCGGTGCGCAGCGCGTCGAGCACGCGGTCGCGCCACTCCGCCTCTGAAACGCCCGCGTCTTCGGCCGGCGTCCCATAGGCCGGGTCCCAATAGCGGCGCTGGCTCTGCTTGCCATCGGCCGTCACGGTCATGGTGTTCGCCGGGGGCAGCTTGCGCACGCCGGAGACGATCGTGTAGGGCGCCGGCACGACGGCATGGAAGGTCATGTAATGGTTCAGCGCCACCGGATCGATGGCGGTGTCCACCCCGCCGGCGGCCAGCAGGGCCTGCATGTTCGAGGCGAACCGCAGGCCGCCGCTTACCGGCGCCAGGTACAGCGGCTTGATTCCGAGCCGGTCGCGCGCCAGGGTCAGCGTGCGCTCACCCCGATCCCAGATCGCGAAGGCGAACATCCCGTGGAAGCGCTCGACGCAAGCCTCTCCCCAGGCGTGGAACGCCTTGAGAATCACCTCGGTGTCGCCCTCGCTGTAGAAGCCGTACCCCTTGGCCTGGAGCTCCCGTCGCAGATCCTTGTAGTTGTAGATCGCGCCATTGAAGACGATGGTCAGGCCGAGCGACGGGTCGTGCATGGGCTGCTGCGCGCGGTCCGACAGGTCGATGATCGACAACCGCCGATGCGCCAGCCCCACTTCGCTCTGAACATAATTGCCCTGGGCGTCCGGGCCGCGCGCCGCCATCGCATCGGCCATCGAGGACAGGGTATCGAACGTGACAAAGCCTCGGTCGAACCGAAGTTCGCCGGCTAATCCACACATTTAACTCTCCAATTGTCGTGTACCCGACAACATGACGATTTCAGAATAAATTTCAAGCGGCCCCTCGGTGGGTAGACGGACACCTGAACCGTTTTATATCGGGTCCAAATGACAAAATTTGTGCATTGCAACCGACAGACACGACGTCGGACAGCCATGCGCTTGCAACGAACTGTCGCAGACACGGGGAAGGCAAGAATGATCCGCACGAAGATCGCACGCACACTCGCAGCGCTGGCGTTTGTGGCCGGCGCCTCGGTGATCGGCGCGCCCGGCGCGTCGGCCCAATCGCTGTCCATCTCCTGCGGCGCGGTCGGCGTCGAGCTGCAACTGTGCAAGGCGGGAGTCGAAGCCTGGTCGGCCGAGACCGGCGTGGAGGTCGAGATTGTCTCCACGCCGAACTCCTCGACCGAGCGGTTGGCGCTGTATCAGCAGATCCTCGCCGCCCAGGGGGACGACATCGACATCCTGCAGGTCGACGTGGTCTGGCCGGGCATTCTCGCCCCGCACCTGATCGATCTGCGGTCGGTCAACGCCGACGCCGGTGCCGGACATTTCGCGGCACTGATCGACAACAACACGGTGGACGGCAAGCTTCTGGCGCTGCCCTGGTGGACCGACGCCGGCGTGCTCTACTACCGCACCGACCTGCTGGAGAAGCACGGCTTCGCGCCGCCGACCACCTGGGAGGAGATGACCACCGCGGCGAAGACGATCATGGCCGCTGAACGCGCCGCCGGGGACGACGATCTCTGGGGCTTCGTGTGGCAGGGCAAGGCCTATGAGGGCCTGACCTGCGACGCGCTGGAATGGCTCGACAGCTACGGCGCCGGCGCCATCGTCGGTGCCGACGGCTCGGTGATCGTCAACAACCCCAAGGCCGTGGCGGCGCTTGAGATGGCCGCCTCCTGGGTCGGCGACATCACGCCGGAGGGGGTGCTGAACTACGACGAGGAGGCGTCGCGCGGCGTGTTCCAGTCGGGCAACGCCGTGTTCATGCGCAACTGGCCCTACGCCTGGGCGCTGGCGCAGAGCGAGGACAGCGTGATCAAGGACAAGGTTGGCGTTGTCGCGCTGCCGAAGGGCGGTCCCGAAGGCTCCCATACCGGCACGCTTGGCGGGTGGAACCTCGCCGTCTCCAAGTATTCGAAGAACCCGGAGCTCGCGGCTGACCTGGCGATGTTCCTGACCAGCGCCGCTCAGCAGAAGGCGAGGGCGATCTCCTCCTCCTACAACCCGACCTATCCGGATCTCTATTCGGATGCGGAGGTTCTGGCCGCCAACCCGTTCTTCGGCACGCTGGAGGAGACCTTCACCAACGCGGTCGCCCGGCCGTCGGCGATCGTCGGCGACAAGTACAACCGCGTGTCGTCGCAGTTCTGGTCGGCGGTGCACGGCGTCCTCGCCGGCCAGCAGGAGGCCGGGCCGGCGCTGGCCGAGTTGGAGGCCCGCCTCAACCGTCTCAGCCGCCGCGGCCGCTGGTAGCAACGGCGCGCGCAGCGGCGTAATGGCCGGAGATCAGGCTTCCTCCCACCAGAAGAGGCGCGCGCGCACCGCGTGGCTCTTCCTGGTGCCGATGTTGGTCGGTGTCACGCTGGTCGCTCTTTGGCCGCTTGCCCGCACCATCCTCTACGCCTTCACCGACGCCTCGCTCTCGGCGCCGGGACAGTCCCAGTTCATCGGGATCGAGAACTTTCTCGTCCATGACGGCGGCTACTGGTACGGGCTGCTTGCCGACCCGCTCTGGTGGCGATCGGTGGCCAACACCCTGGTCTTCGCGGTCGGATCCGTCACGATCGAAGTGGTGCTCGGCGTCATCCTGGCGCTGGTGATGAACGCCAGTTTTCCCGGGCGCGGCCTGTTCCGGGCGGCGGTGCTGATTCCCTGGGCGATCCCGACCGTGGTCTCCGCCAAGATGTGGGCCTGGATGCTGCACGACCAGTTCGGCGTGGTGAACCACACCCTGGAGAGTCTCGGGCTGATCTCCGCGCCGATCGCCTGGCTCGCCGATCCCGATCTCACCATGCTGTCGGTGATCCTGGTGGACGCCTGGAAGACCACGCCGTTCGTGGCACTTCTCGTCCTCGCCGCCCTGCAGATGCTGCCGCGCGACTGCTACGAGGCGGCGCGGGTCGACGGCATCCATCCGATCCGCGTGTTCTTCGGCGTCACCCTGCCCCTGATCCGCCCCGCCCTGACGGTGGCGGTGATCTTCCGGCTGCTCGACGCGCTGCGGGTGTTCGACGTGGTCTACATCATGACAGGGAACGCGGAATCGACCATGACCATGTCGGTCTACGCTCGCCAGCAACTGGTCGACTTCCAGGATGTCGGTTACGGCTCCGCCGCCTCCACCCTGCTGTTCATGGTGATCGCGTTCATGACCGCCCTGTACCTGACCGCGGCCCGGGCCGACGTGATGCGGGAGGAGCGCTGATGACCGACAGGGTCACCGGCCTCGCGGCGCGCACCGGGTTCTGGCTGCTGCTGGCGGTGCTGCTCGTGGTCCTGCTGTTTCCGTTCTACTACGCGGTGGTCACGTCGTTTAAGTCCGGTCCCTCGATCTTCGAGGTCGACTACCTGCCGGCGCAGCTTTCCGGCGCGAATTACGGCGCGATCTTCGCTGAACAACCGTTCGCGCGGAACATCCTGAACTCGCTTCTCGTGTCGCTCGCGGTTGTCGGGATCTCGCTGTTCCTCGGCCTGATCGCCGCCCTGGCGCTCGGTCGGTTCCGCTTCCGCGGCCGACGGCTGATGCTGCTCGCCGTGCTCAGCGTCTCGATGTTCCCGCAGGTGGCGGTGCTGTCCGGCATGTTCGAGCTGATCCGGCTCCTGGGTCTTTTCAACAACGCCGGCGGGCTGATCCTGTCCTATCTGATCTTCACCCTGCCCTTCACCGTCTGGGTGCTGACCAGCTTCATCCGCGACCTGCCGGTCGAGGTCGAGGAGGCGGCGATCATGGACGGGGCCGGGCCATGGACGCTGTTGACCCGCATCTTCCTGCCGATGATGTGGCCGGCCATGGTGACCACCGGCTTGCTCGCGTTCATCGTCGCCTGGAACGAGTTCCTGTTCGCGCTGACCTTCACGTTGAGCAACGACCAGCGCACGGTGCCGGTCGCCATCGCGCTGATCACCGGCGGCAGCGAGTTCGAGGTGCCGTGGGGCCGCATCATGGCCGCCTCGGTGATCGTCACCGTGCCGCTGATCGCGCTTGTGCTCGTGTTCCAGCGCCGGATCGTCTCGGGCCTCACCGCCGGCGCCGTCAAGGGATAGGGAGGGGGAATGGCCACCGTCACCCTGCGCGACGTGCGCAAGAGCTTCGACGGCGTCGAGGTGATCAAGGGCGTCGACCTGGACATCGGCGATGGCGAGTTCTGCGTGCTGGTCGGACCGTCCGGCTGCGGCAAGTCCACGCTGCTGCGAATGATCGCCGGGCTGGAGGACATCAACGGCGGCGAGCTCGCGATCGGCGGCCACGTGGTGAACGACGTGGCCCCCGCCGAGCGTGGCGTGTCCATGGTGTTTCAGAGCTACGCGCTCTACCCGCACATGACCGTGTACCAGAACATGGCGTTCGGCCTGAAACTCGCGAAGACGGACGATGGCACCGTGGACCAGCGGGTGCGCGAGGTGGCCGACATCCTGCAGCTCGGCGACTTGCTGCAGCGCAAGCCGAAGGCGCTGTCCGGCGGTCAGCGCCAACGGGTCGCCATCGGCCGCGCCATCGTCCGCGACCCGCAGGTCTTCCTGTTCGACGAGCCGCTGTCGAACCTGGACGCGTCCCTGCGCGTGCAGATGCGCCTGGAGATCAGCCGGTTGCACCGCCGCCTCGGCACAACGATGATCCACGTCACCCACGACCAGGTCGAGGCGATGACCCTGGCCGACAAGATCGTCGTGCTGAATGCCGGGCGGGTGGAACAGGTCGGCTCGCCGCGCGAGCTGTACGATCGGCCGGCCAACACCTTTGTCGCCGGCTTCATCGGCTCGCCGGCGATGAACCTGCTGCCGGCGCGGATCGAGAGCGGCACGGCGATCCTGGATGGCGGCGACGGCGGGATCGAGGGCGTGAACGGCGGCGATGGCCCGGTGACCCTGGGCATCCGTCCGGAACACTTCGAGGCGCGCGGCGACGGCGACGGCCTGTCCTTCGATGTGGAGGTGTCGGAGGATCTGGGGGACACCTGCGTTCTTCACGGGGTCCTCGGCGGTGGCCCGCAGGCGACCGTGCGAATCCCGGCGGATGCCGCCCTGCCCGCCCGCGGCGACCGGCTCCAAATCGCGCCCGCACGAGACCGCCACCACCTGTTCAACCGGGAGAGCGGGACTCGCCTATAGGGCCTACCTAAGGCTGGACCGCGCGCTCCAGCACCGCGACGAAGAACCCATCGGTGCCCTCGCGGTGCGGCGCCAGGGTCAGGTATGGCCCTGTCGCCGGACAGTCGCCGCCCACCGTTTCCGCCCACACGCCCGCCACCGGCAGGGCGGAAAACCGGTCGCTCTCCGCCAGGAAGCCGTCGACCACATCCTCGTTCTCGGCGCGCAACACCGAGCAGGTCACGTAGATCACCCGCCCGCCCGGCTTCACCAGACTGGCCGCGCGCTCGAGGATCGCGCGCTGGGTCCGGGTCAGCTCCGCCAGGTCGTCGGCACCGTAGCGCCACTTGGCGTCCGGGTTGCGCCGCCAGGTCCCGGTGCCGGAGCACGGGGCATCGACCAGCACCCGGTCGGCCTTGCCCGCCATCCGCTTCACCGACTTGTCGCCGTCGGCCAACACGCGCCGCTCGGCGTTGTGGATGCCGGCCCGGCGCAGCCGCACCGCCGCCCGATCGAGCCGCCCCTTGGAGACGTCGTAAAGGACCAGCCGGCCCTTGTTCTGCATGCCGGCCGCCATCGCCAACGCCTTGCCGCCGGCGCCGGCGCAGTAATCGACAGCCAGCATGCCCGGCCCGGCGCCGACCAGCAGGGCGGCGAGCTGCGAGCCCTCGTCCTGAACCTCGACCGCGCCGGACTTGAACACCGCCATGCGGTCCACCGGCCGGCGTCGATCGAGCCGCACCCCAAATGGTGACAGCGCGCTCGGTACCGCCGGCACCTGTTCCTCGGCCAGCGACGCGATCACCGCCGCGCGGTCGAGTCCCGCCAGCGGGTTGACCCGCAGGTCGAACGGCGCCTCCTCGCCCAGGGCCGCCACCGCGGGTCCGACCGCGTCGCCGAAACGGGCCTCCATGTGCGGCCAGAGCCAGGCGGGGCACTCGGCGCGAACCGGATCGGCCATGTCGTCGCTGTCGAGACCGGCACCGACGATGCGCCGCAGCGCCTCGCTCTCGGTCTTGGCCAAGGTCGCCGGCGCGTGCCGCGAGCCGTCGAACATCTCGGCGATACCGGGGACGTCCTGGCGGTCGTGCAGCACCAGGTCGGCGAGCACCCGGCCGCGCGCGTCCCGGCCGATCCCCTTGCCTGCCTTCCTGATCCACCAGTCGAGCCGGGCGCGGCGTCGATAGATGCCCCAGACCCGCGCGGCGATGGCCGAGCGGTCGCCGCCGCCGATATAGCGCCGGTCGCGGATATAGCGGTCGAGCACCCGGTCCGCCGGCCGGTCGGTGGCGTCGATGGCTTCCAGAATCTCGATTGCCGCCGCCAGACGACCCGCCGGTCTCATGTCGCGCCGCCGCCCCGCCTACATGCCCGGACGGTAGTTCGGCGCCTCGCGGGTGATGGTGACGTCGTGCACGTGGCTTTCGCGCAGGCCGGCGTTGGAGATCCGCAGGAACTTGGCCTTGGCCTGCATGTCCTTGATCGAGGCGCTGCCGGTATAGCCCATGGCCGCCCGCAGGCCGCCGACCAGCTGGTGCACGACGGCGCCGGCCGGGCCCTTGTAGGGCACCTGACCCTCGATCCCCTCGGGCACCAGCTTGAGGCTGTCGCTGACCTCCTCCTGGAAGTAGCGGTCGGCCGAGCCGCGCGCCATGGCGCCGAGCGAGCCCATGCCGCGATACGCCTTGTACGAGCGACCCTGGTACAGATAGACCTCGCCTGGGCTCTCATCGGTGCCGGCCAGCAGCGAGCCGATCATGGCGCAATCGGCGCCCGCCGCGATCGCCTTGGCCAGGTCGCCGGAATACTTGATCCCGCCATCGGCGATGCACGGCACACCCGCCTTGCGGCACTCCTCGGCAGCGTCGACGACTGCGGTGAGCTGCGGCACGCCGACACCGGCGACCATGCGGGTGGTGCAGATCGACCCCGGTCCGATGCCGATCTTCACGGAGTCGGCGCCGGAGTCGATCAGCGCCTTCGCCCCCGCCGCCGTCGCCACGTTGCCGGCAATAATCTGGGTGTAGTTGGCGCGCTTGCGGATCTCCTGGACCGCGCCAAGCACGCCCTCGCTGTGGCCGTGGGCGGTGTCGATCACGACGATGTCGACCTCGGCATCGATCAGCGCCTCGGCCCGGGCGATGCCCTCCTTGCCGACCCCGGTGGCGGCGGCGACCCGCAGGCGGCCCTTCTCGTCCTTGGCGGCGTTCGGATGGCTCTGGGCCTTCTCCATGTCCTTGACGGTGATCAGGCCGATGCAGCGCTTGTCGCCGTCGACCACCAGAAGCTTCTCGATGCGGTGCTTGTGCAGGAGCGCCCGCGCCTCCTCCGGCTTCACATCCTCGCCCACGGTGATGACCCGCTTGGTCATCAGTTCCTTGATCGGCTGGCTCTCATCGGTGGCGAAGCGGACGTCGCGGTGGGTGAGGATGCCGGCCAGCTTGCCGCTGCGCCGCTGCACCACCGGCACGCCGTTGATGCCGAAACGCTTCATCAGTTCCAGCGCCTCGGCCAGCGTCGCCTCTGGATGGATGGTAACCGGGTTGATGACCATGCCGGCCTCGAACTTCTTGACCGCCCGGACCTCGTTGGCCTGGCCGTCGATGTCGAGGTTCTTGTGGATCACCCCGACCCCGCCGGCCTGGGCCATTGCGATCGCCAGTCGGTGTTCCGTCACGGTGTCCATCGCGCTGGAGAGCAGCGGGATGCCGAGTTCGATGTTGCGGGTGACCTGGGTTCGGGTATCGACCGTTGCCGGCAGGACGTTCGAGCGGGCGGGTTCGAGAAGGACGTCGTCGAAAGTCAGCGCGTCGCGAATGTCCATGGTGCCTCCGGGGGGTCGGTGGCGCCGCAATATACACCGCAACCGCCACAAGCCAAGCGGCATCTGACCCCGCGTCGCGGCGCCGCAGCCGGCCCCGAACTAAGCGGTTTCAGCGGCCTCGGGACGCCCCCGGAAACCGGTGGCGATCACGTAGGTTTCCGCCGACTCGGAGCGGCTGGCCGGCGGCTTGAAATGGCGGACCGTGCGGAACGCCTGGCGCAGCGGCACCAGCAGGTCGCGCTCGCTGCCGCCCTGGAACACCTTGGCGACGAAGGAACCGTCAGGGGCGAGGACCTCGAAGGCGAAGTCCAGCGCCAGCTCGGCCAGCATGACGATGCGGATATGATCGGTCTTGCGGTGGCCGGTGGACGACGCCGCCATGTCCGACAGCACAACGTCGACCGGACCGCCAAGCCGTTCCTTCAGCGCGTCGGGGGCCGCGGGCTCGGTGAAATCGGCCTGCAGCAGCTCCGCCCCCGGGATCGGGTCGAGCGGCAGGATGTCGAGACCGACGACCTGCCCGTTCTCCGGCGCGCCGACCCGCTGCACCGCGATCTGGGTCCAACCGCCCGGCGCGCAGCCGAGATCCACCACCCGCTGCCCCTTGCGCAGCAGCTTGAAGCGGTCGTCGATCTCGATCAGCTTGAACGCCGCGCGCGAGCGGTAGCCCAGGCGTTTGGATTCCGCCACGTAGGGATCGTTGAGCTGACGCTCCAGCCAGCGCTGCGACGAGGCGGTGCGCCCGCGCGCGCTGCGCAGCTTCACCGTCGTCTGCCGGCTGCCGGAACCGCGCCGCGCGCCCCCGGACCCTCGTCCTGCCATGCTCCGAATCCGTGTGCGATGGAACCGAGTCGGCTCTATATCACAGGCCGGATCAGATCACGATCAGGCGGCATCGCCTGCGCGTGTGCCGCCGCCCCGTACTCGGTTGGCTGGGCAGCGGCCCCCGATCGCGAAACCATCTAGGACGTGCCGGCGATCAGTCCGAACAGGATCCCCTCGCGCACGCCCCGGTCGGCCACCCGCATCCGCGCCACCGGCCATTGCCGGCAGATCGCCTCCAGGATGGCGCAGCCGGCGACCACCAGATCGGCGCGCTCACGCCCGATGCAGGGATGCGCCGCCCGCTCCTCGAAGCCCTGCTCGGCGAGCCGGCGGCCGATGGCGAGCGTCTCGGGCACGTCGAGGAACACCCCGTCGACCCGGTCGCGGATGTAGCGCGGCAGGTTCAGGTGGACGCCGGCCAGGGTGGTGACGGTGCCGGAGGTGCCGATGATCTGCACCCGGCCGGCGGCGGCCTCGGCGGCGATGGCGTGCTCGCGCTCGTAGTCGCGCAGCCAGGCCGCCACCTCCTCGACCATACGCTCGTACACATCCGCGCTGTAGCGGTCGCCGCCATAGGATTCCGCCAGCGTCACCACGCCGATCGGGATCGAGGCGACGGCCGCCGCGCCTCGGCCCCGGTCCGGCCCCGCGTCGGACCGCGACCAGGCGAGTTCGGTCGATCCGCCGCCGATGTCGAACACCAGCGCACCCGGCACCGAGCGGTCGAGCAGCGGCTCGCAGCCGGCCAGCGCCAGTCCGGCCTCCTCCGAGGACGAGATCACCTCCAGCGCGATTCCGGTCTCGTGCTCGACCCGGCGCAGGAAGTCCGGCCCGTTGCGGGCCCGCCGGCACGCCTCCGTCGCCACCGCCCGGAAGCGGGTGACCCGGCGCCGGCGGATCTTCGAGCCGCAGACCTTGAGGGCCTCGAGCGTGCGGTCGATCGCCGCCTCGGTCAGCTGTCCCGAGGCGCCGACCCCCTCGCCCAGACGCACGATGCGCGAGAACGCGTCGATGACCCGAAAGCCGCCGCGATCGGCCGGGCGCGCCACCAGCAGGCGGCAGTTGTTGGTGCCGAGATCGAGGGCCGCCAGAACGTCGTCCCCACGCGCCGGCCCGGACCTCGTCCCGTTGGCCGAGGGCGCATGTCGATGTCCCGCCGGTTTGTTCGCACCGTCGCCGATCCCGTCCCGAATTGCCGCACCCGATGAGCGGCCGTTGCCCGACCGTCGCTCCGAGCCGCGGGAGCGGGAACGGCCAGCACCGTACGCGCTGGAACCCATTCCCCTGACGTCCTTCCCTGTCTTCGACGCGCATCTGGCGGCGCGCCGTGGTTCCGGAGCAGTCTAGCGGGCGCACCACGGCCCCACCACCCCCGGCCCGACGGATCGGCCCGGCGGACCGGCCCGCCTGCCCGATCCTGTCCCCCGCCGGGGGTGCCGCATCGGCCCTGCTTTTTCCGGATCGCGGGGGTTTGCATCCTGCCCCCGCCTTGTGTTAGAAGCCCGGCTCACCGCGAGGGAGCGGACCGGCAGCAGTTGCCCGGACCCGTCCCGATCCTGCTGGGGGATCGTCTAGCGGTAGGACTACGGACTCTGACTCCGTCAACCCTGGTTCGAATCCAGGTCCCCCAGCCATTCTTTCTCAGATAGGTCGGTCTCTACGCGGCACCTTCGCGTGAGCAGGAAATTATGGCGACTTTTCAAGCCCTTGGCGACACGATCGCTACAACGAGCGTACCGAGAGACACACGTGGTGGCGGAACTTCGGCCCCCATGCCCTGAAAGTCTCTCCTCGCCATTTTGGGGGTACATTGAGATTTCGGATCCTGACGCCAATCGCCAAACGATCGAGACCCTCGACGACAAGCCGAGGGCCATGATGGCTCTTCGGTAGGGCTTAGCTGAACCCAAACAGCTTCTTCTGCGCATTCCACTCGAATGGAAGTGTCACACCGAGTGACAGCTTCTTGGCCGACAGTCCAATGGGCTGACTACCGTCGAGGATCGATCGAACGGCGCTGTCACGAACTGTGGTTGAGGCACGGCCAAGCAGCTAGCCTCGCCCGATGACGCCGATCACATATGCCCGCCTGCACTTTCCGCCGTCGATCGTCCAGCACGCCGTCTGGTTGTACCTGCGCTTCAGCCTCAGCCTGCGCGACGTCGAGGATCTGCTGGCGGAGCGCGGCCTCGACGTCAGCTACGAGACGGTACGGCGCTGGGTCGCCAGGTTCGGGCCGGCCTACGCTCGGCGTCTGCGCGCCAAGCGACCGCGGCCCTGTGATACCTGGCACTTGGACGAGGTGTTCGTGTCAGTCGGTGGCAGGATGATGTACCTCTGGCGGGCAGTGGACGCCGAAGGCGAAGTCCTCGACATTCTGCTGCAGCCGAGGCGCGACAAGCGAGCCGCTCTGAAGCTGATGCGCGGTCTGCTTCGTAAGCAGGGCTTCGCGCCGACCTCGATCGTGACTGACAAGCTCCGGTCGTATGGAACCGCGCTCCGCCAGATCGGCATGACCGACCGACACGTGACCGGCGGTCGGCTGAACAATCGCTCCGAGAATTCACACCAACCCGTCCGAAGACGGCAACGATCGTGGATTGGCTTCAAGAAACCAGGATCGACCCAGCGCTTCCTTTCCGCTCACGCCGCCGTCTACAACAACTTCAACGTCCAGCGCCATCTGATCTCCCGACAAACACTTCGCACCCTCCGGGGCGAGGCATTCGCTCAATGGCAAACCGCGGTCGCGGCGGCGTGACTGTCGGGGAATTCGTTGGAGCCGCCCGCGCCGACGCCGCGTTCGTGACAGTGCCGCAGGCACAGGTCATGGCCTCCGGATCGATTACCAACTCGATCCGCTCCAGGTGCTCCGGCAGCCGCTTGCGAAGGGCTGCGCGAAGGGTACGGTTCCCCGTCATTCGCCCCGATTTGGCGCGATCATCAAAGTTCACGGCAGTTTTGATCGATACCATGCGGGCGAACTGGAGGTGCCGCTATGGAGTTAACGGTCAATGGCCGGTCAGTGACTGTGCCGCCGGATCTTCCCGACGTTCCTTTGCTGGATATGGTGCGGGACTATCTCGGGCTGAAAGGAACCAAGTTCGGGTGCGGCGTGGGGCTTTGCGGAGCCTGCACTCTGCATCTCGACGGCGCTGCCGTTCGGTCCTGTCAGGTCACGGTCGCAGACGCTGCCGATCGGCGAATCACGACGATCGAAGGTTTGGCGGATAGTGTCTCCGGAGAGAGCCTTCATCCGGTGCAACTGGCGTGGATCGAAGAGGCAGTGCCGCAATGCGGATATTGTCAGCCAGGGCAGATCATGCAGGCGGCGGCTTTGTTGGAGCGCATCCCGTCGCCCTCCGATGCCGAGATTCGGGAGTGGATGAACGGGAATCTCTGCCGCTGCGGAACCTATGCACGGATCCGCGCCGCCGTCCGGCGCGCGTCCGGGAAACCATAGGATGCCGGAAATGTCCGACTCAAAGGCTCTCGGACGGCGCGACTTCCTGCGCCGAACCGGCTGGATGGCCGCCGGAGTGACCGTCCTTGCCGCATGTGGACCCTTGCGCCGGGTGCTTCCGGCGATGCCGGTTTTCGGCGATCCGATACCGGAAGACGGTCTTGCCTGGGTTCAGGCTTTGCCGGACGGGAAGATCAGGTTCTTTTGCCCGCGCATGGAGATGGGACAAGGGGCCAGCCTCGGTCTCAGCCAAGTCGTCGGCGAGGAACTCAATGTCCCTCAAGACCGGATCGAGTGCGTTCTGCCGCGCACTGATCAGTCCCCGCCCTTCAAAATGACCGTCGGAAGCGAGAGTATCGAGCGGTTTTTCGAGCCTGTCTCTCTCGGCGCCGCCGGCTTGAGGGAGGCGTTGCGCGGGCGGGCGGCCGCAAAGTTCGGCGCGACGGCGGAAGAGATCCAGGACTCGATCGGCGGCTTTATCGCTCCTGACGGCATGCGGATCGACTATTCGTTTCTGGTGCATACCGAAGCATTGATACTGACGGCCGAAGACGCTCCCGCGCCGGCTCGTTACACGGTTTCCCGTTCCGGAAATTATCGCGCGCTGGGTCAAAGCTGGCCGCATCACGATCTGGAAGCGATCGTCACCGGACGCGCGGTTTACAGCCGCGACGTAACGGTACCGGGCATGCTCTTCGGCGCCGCTGTCAGGCCGCCGGCGCTCGGCGCCGTACTGGTGGATGCCGACGTTGCGGCTGCGCGCGAGATATCCGGAGTGGCTGCTGTTTTCTTCGACCGGAAATCGCGGTTTGCAGGCGTGGTTTGCGAGAACCCGTCGACTCTGGCCGTCGCGTTGGAGGCGCTCGATCCGCAATGGGAGCTCGCCGAACCGATCGACACGCAGACCATCGAAGAGCAACTGGATATCGACAAACACAGAAAAGGTGGCGTCTTCGAACATGAGCCGGTGGCGTCGGGAAACTCCGGAGTTGGAATGGCGGAGTCCCACACTCTTGTCGAAGCCCGGTACGATACGCCTTTCGCATCGCACGCACAGATCGAACCGCGCGCGGCCGTCGTTTGGGTCAGAGATGATTCGGTCGAGGTTTGGTGCGGCAGCCAGGATCCCTATTTTGTTCGGCGCAGGGTGGCGAAAGCCCTTGGACGTTCCAAATCGGACATTATCGTTCACAGCCTTCGAATGGGGGGCGGTTTTGGCGGGCGTGTATCCTGCTGGGCGGCAGAGGAGGCAGCAGTTCTGTCGGCCAAGTCCGGCCGCCCGGTCCGCGTCGAATGGGATCGGACCGCCGAGTTTCGCAATAACTATTTTCAGCCTGCTTTCTCGCACTGGATCCAGGCCGGAGCAGATACTGACGGGATTATCCGGTTGTGGTTACACGATTTTGTCTCTTCACCGATCCTGACCGGGCCTTTTTCGTTCATGGGCGCCGTTGAGGAGACGGTCGCGGTGGCCATGGACGCGGTGTTGGCTGACGAAGGTACGGCGCGCGGGTCTACTCCGCACTACCGGGTGGAGCACCGGAAGATCCGCTATTCCGATATCCGAACGCGCGTACCGGTCGGCGCCTGGCGCGGACTTGGGGCTGGCCCCAACGCTTTCGCGATCGAGAGTATGATGGACGAGTTGGCGGCGGCCGCCGGAATCGATCCGTTCGATTTCCGATTGAGGAATTTGCCACCAGAGAGTGCCCGGCTGGCCAAGGTCTTGCGGGACGTTGCGGATCTTTGCGCGTGGACCAGCGCTGGGGATCGCGCGCTCGGGATCGCATGCGCGGTCTACAAAGAGGTAACGCCGGTCGCCGTTGCCGCCGAAGTCGAGATCGATCATCCGGGCGAGCGGATGTTGGTCAGGCGGGTTTGGTGTGCGCAAGATTGCGGTTTGGTTGTAAATCCCGATCAGGTGAAGAGCTTGGTGGCTGGAAATATTGTCTGGGGCTGTAGCATGGCTCTGATGGAGCGCATTACATTTGTGGACGGAGCCGTTCAAGAGACGAACTTCGACACCTATGGGATCTTGCGCAATGCCGATGCGCCGGACATTACGGTCAAGCTGATCCAGTCGGACGCGCCGCCGTCGGCTGTCGGAGAGGCGGCGCTGGGACCCGTCGCCCCGGCGATCGCCAATGCTGTCTTCGCGGCCACGGGACGGCGGTTTCGCAAGCTCCCGATCCGCTATGCCGACCTGAAATCGCCGAACCCGGAATAGGCGAATGGTTCTTGGAGAGGGGCGTGAAGGATTGGCCGCCGCCGAGCGCACGCCCGGAGGATCGGAATGAGCGCCTTCGCCAAAACCAGCATGGTCGACCTGATCCAGCGCTTTCTCACGCGCACCAGGCCAGATCTGTTGTACGGACTCACGAACAAGCTGGACCCGATAAGGTCGGCAAACGTTCCGGTCGCCAGCAAGCGGGACGTTCTCGACCTGCTCTGGCGAGAAGAAGGCCCGCATGCGGTTTTGCGCATCGGCGGCGAGATCGGGAACGTGACCTACGACCCGCTCTGGGAGGCTGCCGTCCGGTCGGCGACACCGCTTGTCTTTTTTAACAAATGGCAGCGTTTCGAGGTTTTCGGCCATTCCAGGAATCGTCTCCGGATCGAACCGACCGGGAAATCGAGCGCGCGGTTCGAGCGCTACGGAATAGACGGCGCGATACCGACCGATCCCGAAAATCTGCTCATGTGTGGGGTGATGATCGCCATTCTGGAGCAGATCGGTTGCAGGGCGCTTTCTTGCCTCATGAGGTTGTCCGACGGAAATGTGTTCCCGCTCTACCAAGCGGGCCATTTCTCCGTTCCTGACGATTCCGACAGCCTTGTGACCGTGCGCTGGGAGATCAACTGGCGAGCGTTTGAGGCCCGCCCGGAGCATGCTGACCGACTGGGGAAACAGCCCAGCGTCAATCTGCCGAGCTGGATCGACGCGCCGCCGGCGCCAGAAGTGGAGACAGCGGCTGCGATGATGGCCGAGGACGCCGGTCGCCATTGGTCGGTCGAGGAACTCGCGCGGGAGACGGGCCAGTCCAAACGGTCGTTGCAGCGGAGACTGGGTGAAGTCGGACTGTCGTTTTCAAGTCTCGTGCGCCTCATTCGGGTCCAGGAAGCCTGCCGGTTGCTGAAGGACACTGACATGCCGCTCACGGTAATCGGGTTCTGTGCTGGGTTCTCCGATAGCGCCCACTTCAGCAGAGATTTCCGGGCTAGTGTTGGCATGACCCCGTCGAATTTCCGGTCGCTCTCGCTGGACGATTGACCGCAATCTGGGCTCAGCCGGCGCGACTGCGTGGATCGCATCTCCCTTTCACATGAAGAATCACCGGACAGCCGAATCCCTGACATTTGGCGCGTTCGTCAAATCTTGCCCGGCCCTGTTCTACGAAAATGCGGGCACTCGGATTTCGATCGAGGCGGCGCCCCTGCTGGCGCTGACCGTCGAATGGTTTCAGCGGAGGGATAGTGCGGATGGCGCGGCAGACAGATTTCGATCAGGTAAGTTTTTTTCTCGCATGGCTGTCCGACCCTTTGCGGGTTGCCGCCCTGGTGCCTTCAGGACGGTCTTTGGCGCAGGCAATCACCGCTGAAATTACTCAGGAGTCTGCGCCCGTGATCGAGCTCGGTGCGGGTACCGGAGCGTTCACTCGAGCCTTGCTCGACCGGGGCGTTCCCCCCGAACGTTTGGTCTTGATCGAATGCGGCACGGATTTTGTTGAACTGTTGCGCGACCGGTTCCCGCGAACCAAGGCGCTTTGTCTCGATGCGGCGCGGTTGAAGCAGGTCCAGCCGTTTGGCGGGGAACAGGCGGGCGCGGTCGTGAGCGGGCTCCCGCTGTTATCGATGCCGGCCAGGCAGGTGATCTCCATTTTGGACGGAGCTTTCTCGCATCTTCGACCCGGCGCGGCTTTTTACCAGTTTACCTACGGCCCCCGCTGCCCGGTGCCTCGAAAACTGCTCGATCGGCTCGGACTGAAAGCCAGACGGATTTCCGGCTCGTTCGCGAACCTGCCGCCCGCCGCCGTCTACAAGATCTTCAGGCGTCCGCCAAGGCGTTCGCGCGTCGGTGCGGGAAGCCGGTCAGCGCTGCCGCCGTTGGGGCATTCCCAGTTTGGAGGGTGAGCCTATGAACCGCATGCTCGTGGTTGCCGCGGCAACCATACCGCTATTCATCACCCAGCCGTCGCTGGGCGCGGAGTTTTTCGTCGGTCTCGGCGCCGCATGGTTGCCGGATTATGAAGGTTCTGACGATCACGAGCCGGTCCCGCTCTGGAACCTGGAAGCATCGGAGCTCTATCATCCCGAAACCTATGTGCAGGTACGGGGTACCCGCCTGGAGTCCAATTTCCTGCCGGACGACCGACTGCGCCTCGGCATCGTGGCCGAGTACCTCTTCGACTACAGCAGCGTCGAGGATGACCGGGTCGCGCTTCTCTCGGAGCCGGAAGACGCAGTCCAGGCCGGCTTCGCCCTTGGCTACGATTTCTCGAGGCATCCTGGTGAAGAGTACCTTTTCGAGGTCGAAGCGACCTATGACATTTTGAACGGGAACGGTGGCATCGTGACACCCCGGTTCCGTGCGCGGCTGCCGGTCGGGAACGGATACTTTCTGAGTGGCGATGTGGCGGGGACCTGGGCGAGCGGTGAATACAGTTCCAATCGCTTTGGGATATCGGAGGCCGACGCGGCGCGTTCGGGCTTGCAGGCCTTCGATGCCGGTGCGGGCGTGAAGGATGTTACGTTGAATCTGTCGCTCAGCTATGCCGTCGGCGGTGGCTGGGTCATGACAGGGTTCACCCGATATCGGCGCTTGTTAACCGACGCCGCCGATAGCCCCATCGTCGATGGTCGCGGAACTGCGGACCTTATTTCAGGAGGAGCTCTGATCAGCTATCGTTTCTGACAGCCGTGCGATTTCGGTATTCCGCAAATGGACGCGATCCGACTGTTGGACGGAGAGGCTGACCTGAGCCCCCGAGTGTCTTCCGGTACTTAATGGAATCCGAGCATCGATTGGAGGGCTCCCAAAGGCGCGCCCGGCCAAGCCGAGAGTTTTCGGGCCATGTGGAGCGCTCGGACGGGTCGCCGTGCACGAGATCAACTGGCCCGACGAGCTGCTGCCTTGGGCCGACGCTCAACGCGGTTGAGCTTGCGGGCGATCGTCAGACCCTGCCTGATGGGGGACGCCGGACGCTTTCCATTATCCCTCACGTGGCAGAGCACTGGTCATGCGACGCCAGCGACGGCCTTCCACTGAGCCAGGACCGGAGTGCGGCGGGCTGTCAGGTAGCGCCGTCAGATTGGATGGCGTCGGAGATTGAAAACTCGGAATTTGCGACTGCCCCGGACAGTGTCCTGATGACAGTAGGCGGGAAAAGGAGCGAGCCTCCGAAAGGGGTTTAATCGGATGATCTACCGCATAGAGCTTCGAACCAGAGTCACAGAGACACGGACATCGATTCTTCGCCCAGCCTCCCTGCTGCAAGGCAACATGGTCCCTGTTCCCGATTTATCAATCCCTGTTGCACGTTTTGGGTAAAACAACGCTAAATTATTACTGATGGGCGCATTTTAGCACTTCAATCCGGATGAAATCCGCCACTGTTGACAGGTTTCCCTGTATTTTCCCGGTTAACACGGAAAATGGCGCGAGAGCACAGTTCGCCCTCGCCTGCCCGCACAGCCATTCTTTCTCAGATAGGTCGGTCTCTACGCGGCACCTTCGCGTGAGCAGGAAATTATGGCGACTTTTCAAGCCCTTGGCGACACGATCGCTACAACGAGCGTACCGAGAGACACACGTGG
>JGI12316J15310_10000235_pt25 | contig 22829 bp, 23 predicted proteins | sample MarCyaLeptolynsp_FD_15310 | JGI IMG/M metagenome (IMG submission 15310)
TTACACGCAATTGTGCACAATTGCTCATGAGGATACCTATAATGCATTTGACGCACCTAGAGCCGATGGTCGAATTCGCTTATACAATGATTATATCTGGCAGACTAAGTTTTGGGGAGCTGCTGATGTAAAAGAGTATGTGACAAAGAAAGAGATTGATTTTTCTTTGATTAGTGAGTAGAGAGAAACAGCGCTAAATTTTTACTAGCTGTTGTTGGATAATTTGCAAAGCATTAGTTAAAGTCCAATAAAGCACCATTACCGCGGGGAAAGGGTAAAATAGAATAAAAAAAGCCCCGGTCATCAAATATAAATTGCGTTTTTCGCGGCTTAGTTCAGATTTTGGAGCATGTCTATTTTGAAATAGAATGGTGGCAATGATTGCAATAGCTGTCATTGCGAAAGGCAGTAAATTAATAGTGTTTCCAAACATTGGTATTGCTCTACCAAGACTAACGATTGTGTCTGGGTATGCTAAGTTGCTAATCCATAAAAAGCTTTGCTCGGAAAATTGTTGCATTTCTCCTAAGGCGTTGAATATTACTATAAGAACTGGTATCTGAATAAAGGATCCTAATACTGGTTTAAGCGCAAAAAAAGGGCTGACGCCATTTTCTTTGTATGCTGCCATCAAACGATTATGGGCTTCTTCACCATCATATTTTTTTTTAATTTCGGCTTGTATGGGGGCTAATTTTGCCTGTATTTTACTAACGTCACGCTGAAATTTTACTGTTACTATTCCTACTGGTAATAGAAGAATCTTAATTAGTATAGCAAAAATTACGAGTGTCCATCCCCAGCTACTTGTTATTGATGACTGTATAAAATTGAGTGATCTTTCGACTTGCTTAGCTAAAAATGCTAATGGAGCCCATAAATGCGAATACCTAATTTGATCAAACTCCGGAGATACTGACAATAAGTAATTTTTTGCTAGAAGCTTAACTTCTATATTTGGTGAGCTTGTTATGTCTGGGTTGAAAATTTCTAGTTCTGAGTCATGTATTTTAAATTTTAACCCTGAAGCTTTAACTAACAACACTGAGAATCGCCCAACTACGGCCAACCATTGTTCTTCGTCAAGAGCTATTAAGTTTTCTTCATCCGCTTTTGTTAATTCAATATCGCTAAGTAAAAAGTATTCTATACTATTGTAGTAAGAAGCTAATCCATAAAAGGTATAAGACTCTTTAACATTTTTATTGATTATATGATTAGGTTGCTTAAAAAAAATATTTGCCAGATCTTTTTGATCATACATATTGTCGTCTATAGCAGTACCAAGGGTTGGTAAAAAAAGTAGGATAGTAAGTAAGGCTAGATTGTTTATGTTACTCATATAGTAGTTTTATATTAGGATTCTTGTATATTATCAACTAGCTTTTTTAGGTATTTAGCTCCCGAAATACTACTTCGACCCACGCAAAATATATTAGAAAGCTTTTCCTCACGATTGATATCCATATCATCAATACTGAAAGTTAAATTGCTTGGGTCTATTACTTTTCCTATTTTCTCTCTGATGGTGACTTCAAATGGCTCAATGGCAATTTCTTCATATTTTGGATTATTAACTTTTCTTGGTACATCGATAAATATTACCGGCTTGTTTAAACCAAATGCATAATCCAATGCCGCTCCTGACCAGTCGCTAATCATAATGTCTGATTCATGCAATGAATTCTGTCCGGCCACATTGGATTCATAGGAGAATAAATGGTTTTTTTTATAATTATTTATAATGTCATCAACTTTATTTTTGGCAAATTTAATGGTTTGTGGGTGAGGTCGCAGAGTGACTTTGCAATCTTGCGCTAGTAATTGTGCAATTATTTTTTTTGCAACACCAGATTCAATTGTTCCATTTGGCCCCCAAGATGGCGCGATTAGTACATGCTTGCGTGAATTTTTTGTATTCTTTTTTGCTGGATATTTTCTTGCTTCTTCGATTATAGAATCCAAACGCCCATATCCATGCTCCACAATATTTTTTTGTGGCAACTTGTATTTTTCCTCTATGGCGCGAACCTCTTTTATGTGATGTGGCCCAGCGCAAAATATTGTGTCATAGAAATCGAAAGCACCGCTTCGGTAAACCATATGAAGGCTAACTAATGAGTGTTGTACATAAACGTAGTGTACTTTATGCTTTGATTTTTTCACTTGATATTGATGTAAATCTGGCATTGTCATTATCATCACATCGGTATCTATATTTTCAAATAGCCAATTGCGTACAAACCCTTCATCAATCTTGAAACTTTTATAATTGGGATGCTTGATTGACAAGCCTGGGTCATCTTCGCCAGAGCTAATATAATTAATTAAAATATCTGATGTGGTTAAAATTTCTTTAACCAAACCTTCCAAATGAGGCCAGTAGTTTTTACCTTCTGAATAAAATACAAGACGCCTATAATTTTTTGGCTGTTGCATGAATGTAACTACATTTTTAATATGCCTAAAGAAATGTAAAAACTTAAGCATTATGTTCTTCTTGCAATAATGCGACTAACGAATGGATCCTCTTCTTTAAATTTAGCCATTCCTCTTCCGGTTATGGAATAATCTATTTTATATCCAAGTTCTTTGCTAAGAAATTTTAGAAAATAATCTGTGTTGATAAAGCGACGGAAGTGTCCCCCATAATGTTTTTTCAATTCCAAATCTTCTTTAGAACGAAATTCAAAATATATAACTTCATCTGTATGCATAAATTCAGCAAGCAACTTTAAGAAAATAGCTTCTTGTTTATCATCTAATGAGTGCATAACAAAACGAGAGTAAAAAATAATTTTTCTCCCACCCGATTTCTCTCTTGCATACTCGATAGTTTCTTGAAGAATTTTTCTATTTGTTATATCGCCTTGAATGAATTTCGCATGAATAATATTTTTTTCTTTCAGTTCTTTGTTACAACTTTTTATTGCTTGATGAGATAAATCTATTGCTATCGTAATATGACCTTGGTTGGCAAAATAAAGAGAGTCTCTACCATTCCCACTACCTAATTCTACAACAACTGCATCTGAATCAATTTCAGTTAATGTGCAGACACAAAATTGTGATGGTGTGTGTTTATGATTTGTTTTGTAAAATGAATTCCAATATTCTTCGTTAAGGTCAACGCTAATTTCTGTCATTTTATTTTCCAAGTGCGATTTATTTTTTTAGGCGACAACAACTATATGTTTCACCAAGATGCAGTCTGTAATATACCAAATATGATGCTGCTCTTGAGGGTATGACCAAGTTTAACCGTTAATATCATCATAGCGATAGTAGTCGATGTGGGGTTATAGCGATGGAAGGCTCAATGGGTACTACCATTATGATGTTTAATACATTGTTAGTATAGTGGGCATGCAACATGTGCATACTGACTCTGATAAAATTTTTCGAACGTGAATTCTACTGGTCTTCTGAGTTAGAGTCTGAATCTGATTTCCGTTGCTTTTTTCCTGGGGTGAAGAACGATTTAATTTTGTACCAAAAAGTTTTTATTGCTAAACCGACTGCTACAAAAAATCCTATGATCGCTGACATAATTGCACTGCCTGAACCAGGGTCTATATATGCAACGGCTGGCTGAATCCATAAGGATAAAAATACTACTGATAAAATCAAAATATTAATTTTTTGCATGTGTTTGATTGCTCTCTGAATGTGAAAAATAAGGAAACTGGTGATATCTAGATATGAATCCATATGGACTATTCGACTCTTCGTCAGCTCAGCACACCTAAGTTAGTATTTTAATATAAGAGAGAAGGCTTGAGCAATTGTTTTGTAGTAAAGTCGAGAGTGTTATCTAGTTAATTACTGGTTAAATAATTTTTAATGATTTTGATTAGTTGTAGGTAGTGATTGTAAGTTAAGGGTTATGGTATGGCCTGGTTAGCTTATTTGTTAATTAAAACTCGTTCTACAGCTTCAAGGTATGCAAAACCATTGCTTTCATCAGGTTCTAAATATGCACTTTCAGCCCACTCATTCCACGCATTAATGAATATTAAAGGTTCTGGAAGGTTTCTATTCGGAATGGAGTCGACCAGTTTTTTAAACCAATATTCAAATTTTTCTGGTGTTGCACCTTTAAATATCGTTGCCCTATCTTTGTATCGCGCGGTATTGTCCCAGTCTATAAATGCGCCAGGATAAGTTGTTATCTTTTTAGAAGTGGGGTTGTTGAGGATAGCTTGCCAAACTTGGTCATATTCATGAAATGTCGGTTTATTTTTTGAAAAATTGGCTACCGCAGATCTTAAAAGATCTTGGAGGCTTTCTGGAAGTGCTCTCACGAGTTTGAAGTAAGTGGAATTTTTAATTGATGCCTTTTTAAAATTTGATGAGTAGATTGATTCAAATGGTTGAAATTGAAATATTGCATCGAAACTTTTTAGACATGCTGTATTTGGGAATTCATACTGCTTTTGTGCAATAAAATATAAGCCTTTCAATCCAGCTTTGACTGATAGTTCTCTCCAGTAGTCTAGCATGTTATCGATCTCTGGTATTCTATGAGGTCGGTAAATGGCAAATATAGGCATTTCATTTACCTTTATTGATCTATGGTCTGTCCATGCTTTAATTAAATAGTCGAAGTGTAGCTTCCATCTTGCTTTTATCGGTGGATGTGTTTGCTTGATTAGGATATGGTGATCTCGCCCATCCCATCTTTTGGACCACGTTTCGTTAGCCCAGGATAGACAAAATGGCATGTTAAGTTCTTTATGTTTGATTGCAAGATTTGTTGGTGTTTCTAATAATTGCTTGCCATCGAACCAATAGTGGTAATGACAGAATCCAAAAATACCATATTGTTTTGCTAAATTTACCTGCCAATGTAAAGTATCTAACTTTGATTGATCATAATAATTCTTATTCAAAGGGACTCTGGGCTGATTGTGTTCTTCATGCTGAGGCTGCGCGGATTTAACGTTTTCCCAGTCTGTAAAACCATCTCCCCACCACTTATTGTTTTCTGGAATTTCGTGTAACTGTGGAAAATACATAGCGATTAATTTCGCTTTCTTGCTCATAGGGTTAGCCATTGTTTAATATTTTCTTTAGACGAGTTTTTATACTTGTTGGTAAATATTTAGCAGTCAAAACTCGTAATCTACACGTAATGATTTCGTGAGGTTTGCTGTCAAGCGACTCGATTGGTATTGATAGCAAATTAAGATGATTTTGTTTTTCGTTTTTTCGGCTGGCTTTGATTACTACTTGATACACTGAACCGAACTTATTTTCAGAAAGCGCATTACGTACGTGTGTTGGTAGTTTCTTCCAGCTTTCGGCAAACTCAGTTTCTTCTGGTCGAACTATAACGAATTCTGCTTGATTAATAGCTAAGTCGGCACTTTCAAACATAGCTTGTATGTTTTTTAAACCAAAAAAACGAATATGAGTTCTGTCAAGTAAACCCCAGTCACGATAATTAAAATCTCCATTTAATAAACATGCACATATTGCATTGTGGCCAATATGTGGCAAGGAAATTACCAAATGTCCATCTTTGGTGAGTAAGTTCTTCATTAATCTTAATGTGGTCCACGGGTCATAGAGATGCTCAAGTACATCTGCGGCTACAATCACTTCAAATGGACTGTCATTTTCTAGCAGGTTGGGCCAGCTCTCACTATTTAGATCTGCTGAATAAATTGACTCTGTGAATTCTGAAAGCTTTTTGATTGCCTCTTGGTCGATTTCAAGCGCTGTTACTATGCAGTTTCCAGATTTGACTAAGTGTTTTGTAATTGAACCTGGGCCCGCACCAATTTCTAGGACTTTTTTGTTTTTCCCAACCATGCGCACCACTTTTGCTGGCGCAGTTTGTCCTTCGAGGTATACGTCATATTCATAATTATGGCGATTATCTTTAGTCATAATTATTTTCCAATACAAGTAACATTATCATTTTTCCCAATAAACGCCAACACCATCTATTTCAATCAAATTAGGAGAAATATTTTGATTTTTAAAGAAGTCATGTATGGCGAACTTGCATGGTTCAACTACATGGTAATCGTCAACGATTACATATCCACCGATAGATAATTTGTCATATAGGGCGTTTAATGGTTGTATAGTTGATTCATATAAGTCTCCATCCAAGCGAATGATGGCAAGTGTGTCTACTGGTGGATCTTGAAGCGTATCCTTGAACCACCCTTTGATGAATTTGACTTGCTCGTCAAGCAGTCCGTATTTCTCAAAATTTTTCTTTACCTCTTCAAGAGAAACTGAAAGCTCGGGATGTTGATGGAAAGTTTCATTTTTATCCTTTGGAAAGTCTTTGACATTTGGTGGTGGAAGGCCCTCGAATGAATCTGCCAGCCATACTTTTCGATTTGTTATGTTATAGGAATTTAAAACTGCGCGAATCATAATACAAGCACCCCCACGCCATACTCCTGTTTCAATAAAATCTCCTGGGATGTTGTTAGTTATTACTTGCTCTGTTAAGTCGCTTAGATTTTTTAATCTTTTCCTGCCAATCATAGTATGCGCAACACTTGGCCAATCCCAGCCATATTCTCTTAATTCATCGTCATATTCGTAAATATTGTTCAGGCGTATTGGAGTGTCTTGATAAATGCTACCACTAAGGCAATTAACCATTAAATTTAGATAATCCATTCTAATGCGTTCTCTCTCTATTCTAACACGATCTCTCTCTGCTATTAGGTGCTTACAAAAGAGAGACTCACATTTTCCAATTATATTTTGTTTTACTCCTGCTTTTACTTTTTTGTGTTCCTTTGTTAATTTCCTAGGCATAACTTAATCCCCCATGAAGATTTTATTGTTTTCAGTTTGTTCGGTACTAGTTTATATAGGGTTATAACGCTAGGGCTAATGTAATTAATACGAAATTTCTTTTCGAGTAAGATCAAATACATTATTTTTTACTCATTTGATAGTTAAATTTATAGCTCTCATTTGAACTCCTACTAATCCATCGCGAACTGAGCTTGAATGCACTTTGATTGTTAAAGCATCATGTATCCAATGATGTTGTATAAGGTTATCTTTAGAATCGTCAGCGATTGCTACTGATATGCTGTAAGATCCGATTGGAAGTAACGGCATAATAAATTCAAATTTTGCAATAAGCTCAGAATCTTGAGTGAAAAATAGAGGATTAGACTGGTAAGTAAGTAGGCTATTTTCGCCAAAAATTATTTGGCCAAGACGATCTTTAAATTGAAAGCCTGCGATTGGGTTATGAATATCCTTGTGAGCAATGCATTTGATTTCCAAGACAGTGCTCTCGCCATCAGTAGCATGAGAAATTGATGGGCCTTCTTTTTTATAAAATTGTACCGATGTAATTGATACATTGCCCGTGCCAAATGCTTTTTTATGAGAATTGAATCGAGAGACTTCAATGTCTCTTGGTTGGGCTAAGGAGCTTGTTGTTTCATAATCCTTTATGCTTAGATCTGAATATTGTGGTTGAATCTCATTTTTATTGGATTCGCTGTTAGTTGATATGCTGCTAATATTGTGATCGTTACCGTATAATGTAGCGAGATAATGGTTGATAACGCTTTTTGGTGTGCCTATCTCAACTATTTTTCCGTCTTTTAGCAAAATTACTTTGTTGCATAAATTAGCTACGGCAGCAGTGTCATGACTAACAAATAATATAGTACCTGTTTTCATAAAGTTTCGTAAGAAACGCATACATTTCTGAGTAAAAAAGGCATCCCCAACAGCCAATGCCTCATCAATAATTAATATATCTGCATCTACATGAACAATTACTGAAAATGCCAATCTAACTATCATGCCACTAGAGTAATTTTTAATTGGTTGTTCAATGAAATCACCAATATCTGCAAATTCTGCTATGTCGTTAAAACGTTCATCAATTTCTTTTTTAGTTAGCCCATAGACAGTAGCATTCATATAAATATTTTCGCGACCAGTAAATTCAGGGTTGAAGCCAGAGCCTAATTCCAGCAGTGCGGCAATTTTGCCTTGTATATTTACATTTCCGCTAGCAGGAGTAAGTGTGCCACAGATAATTTGTAAGAGTGTGGATTTCCCAGATCCATTACGTCCTAGGATGCCAACAGTTTCTCCTTTGGTTATATCAAAAGAGATGTCTTGTAGTGCCCAAAATTCATCAAAATATTGTTTTGAGACGTTACCAGTTAGCTTCTGTAATCCTGCTAGCATTAATTGTTTTATACGATCTCTTGGAGTGTCGTATACATAGAAACATTTGCTTAAGTCTTTAGCGCTAATTGCAAAATTTTCATATGACATCAGCGAATACCTTGCGTGATAGTTGAAAACAAGCATAACTTGTCCAAGCAATTATAATAGCGATCAACATATAGATGCCTAGGCCTAACCAATTAGGTGCATGTCCAAAAATTAATACTTCTCGCAACTGTTCTATAATAAACGTAAGTGGATTTGCCAATATAAATGAATGATATTTATCAGGTAAAGCTGATAACGGGAAAAATACTGTCGATGTAAATAGCAAAATTGTTGTCACGACTCCCATGGTTTGGCCGATGTCTCTGACAAAAACGCCTAGAGCTGACAATATCCAGGCTATTCCAAGTGTGAGGGTTATTAAGGGTATCAATACAAAAGGAATATAGACTATTGTCCACGGAAGAGAACCATTAATGACTACAGCAGCGAATAGCAACACAATTATGCCTACCATGCTATGAAAAAAAGCTACGACCAAACTTACAACCGGTAAAATTTCCAGCGGAAAAACAACTTTTTTCACGAAGCTTACATTGCTTAAAATCATGTTTGGTGCGCGATTAAGCACTTCTGCTAATAGGCCATGAATTACTAGGCCTGAATATAGAAGTAGGGCAAAGCTTGTTTTGTCCTCCTCATTGCTGACACCCCACTTGATCTTAAATACTACTGAAAATACAAATGTGTAAATTGCTAACATTAGTATTGGTGTAATAAATGGCCATAGTATGCCTAGAATTGAACCTCTATATCTTCCAATAATTTCTTGCCATGCAAGTTGTTTTATTAACTGTCGACGCTGCCATAAGCACTTGCCCAATGAGGCTAATGATGTTGATTGGGGGGCGTGTGGATTCAAGTAAACACCTCAGCATTTGTGAATAGAGAACCTCGTTGGTCTTTTTCAGAAAGTGAAGGTTTTTTAGTAGGCCATTCGATAGCTACTTTTGGGTCATTCCATTTGATGCATCGTTCATAATCCGGTGCATAGTAGTTTGTGGTTTTATATAAAAATTCAGCGGATTTTGAGAGAGTAAGAAATCCATGTGCAAACCCCTCTGGTATCCACATCTGTCGTTTATTTTCAGCAGAGAGTATTTCGCCTACCCATTGACCAAACGTTGGTGAATTACGCCGAATGTCGATAGCTACGTCAAATACCTCGCCCTGTATTACGCGCACAAGTTTATTTTGAGCTTTTGGGGGTAATTGGTAGTGCATGCCGCGAAGCACATTCTTTTGTGACTTGGAATGATTATCTTGTACAAATTTTACTGAGAACCCTACTGTGGACTCAAAAATTTTCTGGTTAAAACTTTCGTAGAAGAAACCGCGTTCATCACCAAATATTGTTGGTTCGAAAAGCACAATATCGGGAATAGCGAGTGGTGATGATTTCATTATTGTTTTGTTTCTTTTAATACTTGTAGCAAATATTTGCCATAACCATTTTTAATCATGGGGGATGCTAGCTTCTTCATTTGTTCGATATTTATCCATCGTTGCCTGTAGGCAATTTCCTCAGGGCAGGCAACTTTTAAACCTTGACGGTGCTCGAGAGTAGCAATAAATTGGCCAGCATCAAGTAATGATTCATGAGTCCCAGTATCTAACCAGGCATATCCGCGTCCCATGATCTCAACATTAAGATTATCTTGTTCAAGATAGAGTTGGTTGAGGTCGGTAATCTCTAGCTCACCACGTGATGAAGGGATAAGTCTTTTTGCGAATTCAACTACATTGCAGTCATAGAAGTACAAGCCTGTAACTGCATAATTTGATTTGGGCTCTTTAGGTTTTTCTTCTAGGCTTAAAACTTTTCCTTGATCATCGAATTCAACTACGCCATATCGTTCTGGATCATGTACATGGTAAGCAAACACACTTGCACCTTCGGTGCGGCTTGTGGCGTTGCTGAGTAGATGGTGTAGATCGTGACCATGGAATATATTGTCACCTAGAATCAAAGCACATGGGTCATCGTTTATAAAATCTTCTCCTATTAGAAAAGCTTGTGCAAGACCATCGGGTGAATTCTGTATGGCATATTGGATGTTTAATCCCCATTGAGCACCATTCCCAAGTAGTTGTTCAAATAGAGGTGTGTCCCGTGGTGTTGATATGACCAAGATTTCTTGAATACCCGCTAGCATTAAAGTACTTAATGGGTGATAAATCATTGGTTTATCGTAGACAGGTAGTAATTGCTTGGATACAGCAATAGTTGCTGGATATAATCGAGTTCCAGATCCACCTGCTAGAATGATTCCTTTTCGTTTCAAAATATTTCCCTGCTAGCTAGTTCGTCTACAAATCGATGCATATGATAATGCCAATCAGGTAAATAGACATTAAATTTCTTGCATAATTTTGTAGTATTTAGTCGTGAGTTTTTTGGTCGCGTAGCAGCCGTGGGATAATCGTCTGTAGCTATTGGGAGTACAGATGAAGGAAGTGTTTTTAAGACGATTTTGGTAGATTGTTGAGTCCTCTCAATTATAGATATAGCAAAACTATGCCAACTTGCTTCTCCGCTGGGAGCTAAGTGGTATATTCCTGAGAAGCTTTTATTATTTGTCGTTTGAGAGACTTTGAATATAGCGAGCGCTGTGACGTCTGCGATAAGTTCAGCGCTGGTAGGCGCGCCATACTGATCGCTAACTACATTTAACTCTTCTCTATTTTTAGCTAATGCCAGTATTGTTTTAGCAAAGTTATGTCCATGAACTCCAAATACCCAGCTTGTACGAAAAATCAAGTACTTTGAGTGATATTTTTGAATCTGTCGTTCACCGGCCAGTTTTGACTTCCCATATATAGAGATTGGGCAAGGGGTATCGTCTTCATTATAAGGTGACGACTTGCTGCCATCAAATACATAGTCTGTTGAAAAATGTATTAGCCATGCATTTAACTTGTTAGCTTCATCAGCGAGGATGGCCACAGCTTCAGAGTTTATTTGATAGGCTAAATCTGATTCGGATTCTGCTTTATCTACGGCTGTATATGCGGCTGCATTAACAATAACGTCTGGGTTTTTATTTTGTAAATAATGGCGTAATTCTTCGAGATTTTCCATGTCCACATCTTCTCGGCTAACGGAGATTACATCTCCAAGAGGTGATAATGAGCGTTGCAACTCCCAGCCGACTTGCCCGTTTTTACCAAAAAGAAGAATATTCATTAGGTATACTGATTCTTGATCCAATCGCGATATTCGCCGCTTTTAACATGAGTAATCCAGTCAGCGTTACTCAGATACCATTCTACTGTTTTACGTAAACCGCTTTCAAAATTTTCTCTGGGAGTCCAGCCTAGTTCTCTTTCGATCTTGCTTGCATCAATAGCATAGCGCATATCATGACCTGGCCTATCTTTGATAAAAGTAATTAGATCTGAATACTTGTTTACTTCTCTGGGCTTCTTAGGGGCTAACTCTTCAAGAAGTTTACACAGCATTGTGACGACTTCGATGTTCTGTTTTTCATTAATGCCGCCAATATTATATGTTTCGTTAACAGTGCCTGTGGTGAGCACTGTATAGAGGGCGTGTGCATGATCTTCTACATATAACCAATCACGAATTTGATTGCCTTTGCCATAGATAGGTAATGGTTTGCCCTCCAGTGCATTGAGTATTACAAGAGGAATAAGTTTTTCAGGAAATTGGTATGGACCATAATTGTTGGAACAGTTCGTAATTATCGTAGGTAGCTTGTAACTGCGATGCCATGCTCTGACAAGGTGGTCTGAACTGGCTTTGCTGGCAGAATATGGTGAGCTTGGTAGATAGGGTGTTTTTTCTGTGAACAGCGCCTCACTATTTTGTAAATCTCCATATACTTCATCTGTCGAAATATGGTGAAAACGAAATCTAGATTGTTTGTCAGGGTCTAATTGATTCCAATATGTACGACATGCTTCAAGTAATTGATATGTGCCTACGATATTAGTCTCAATGAAATTAGATGGTCCTTCTAGAGAGCGATCTACATGTGATTCAGCAGCAAGATGCATGATAGCATCTGGTTGGTGGTCATTTAGTATATGGTCTATCCTAGCCCGGTCACATACATCAGCATGTTCAAATGTATAACGATTGTTTTCACATACGGTCTCAAGTGATTCTAAATTGCCTGCGTAAGTGAGTTTATCAACATTGACAATGGTATCATTTGAATTGTCAATTACATGCCTTATTACTGCTGAGCCTATAAAGCCAGCACCTCCAGTAATTAAAATTTTCATTATTTATTCAATAGTTATTGGACTTACTTGTAGCCGGATCTTGGATTTGTCTACTCCGAATAAGATATCGCTGAGAATTTAGTCCCAGGCGCTGGGCGGATTATTTAGAATAGTGAAGATCAGCTAAAAGCTTATAAGTATATAAATAGCTAGTCGAATTATCTATTTGAATTACAAAAATATTGGAGAAATCATCCTAAATCGAGGTGGGATTTCACTGGTTTTCAGCCAACTTTATAGATTGAAAAAATATTCTAATGTGAGTTGTAGTGATTCTGGAGATTTGTGCATATAAGGTTATGTAAGGATATGGTTAAAATATTTCGTGTACCATGGACATTAAATCAGTGTTTGCAGGGAATTTGGATTGAAAATACTAGTAACCGGCGCTAATGGGTTTATTGGACAGCATTTAGTGCGAAAATTGACTAGGGAAAGCAATTATTCGCCTATCGCGGCTATACGATCTAGTCAAAAAAATATATTCACCGATGTTCCAACAAAGATAGTAGGTGATCATGGGCCAGAAACAGATTGGTCAACTGCCTTAGGAGGTGTTGAGGTTGTAGTACATGCGGCAGCAAGAGTGCATGTTATTAGAGATAGTGCTGTTAATCCGTTAGAAGAGTTTCGGAAAGTGAATGTGTTGGGGGTGACGCGCCTAGCCGAACAAGCTCTTGAATGTGGGGTCAGGCGATTTGTGTATATTAGCTCTGTGAAAGTAAATGGTGAGTCAACTAAAGAAAATGTGCCATTTAGAGAGTGTTTTGACCCAGTTCCACTCGATCCTTATGCTGTTTCTAAATTAGAGAGTGAGCGACTGCTCTTACAACTCGCAAAAAAGAGTAATCTGGAAGTTGTTATTTTGAGGCCACCATTAGTTTATGGTCCTGGTGTGAGTGCAAATTTTCTAAGATTGATAATTTTAGTGAGCAAAGGAGTGCCATTACCTCTTGGTATGATCAATAATAAACGCAGCCTAATAGGCATTAGAAATTTTACTGACGCCATAATTAGATGTTTGGAACACCCTAATGCAAACGGTAAAACTTTTCTAGTAAGTGATAATCACGATATTTCTACGTCTGAACTAGTAAGATTGATTGCTAGATCGCTTAATAAGTCAGTTATATTAATTCCTGTGCCACCAACATTGCTCAAGTTGTTGGGAGCGGTGTTTGGTAGAGGAGCCGAGGTTGATCGTCTTATAAATAATTTGGCTGTTGATATGTCGTTAATTAATAATGATATCGGTTGGTTTCCTCCTTATTCTTTGGAAGATGAAATAAGGAACACTGTAAATTGGTTTCAGCGCGATTATTAGTGAATTCGATAATTTTAAAAAATGAATGTGCAGCTAGTAATTATATTCTTTACTTTGGTATTTATTTTTTCTCTTGCATCAACATATTGTTTGATTTTACTTGCTAAGAGTAAAGGTATACTCGATATACCGGGCAAGAGGAGTTCTCATGTCAGCCCTACGCCCAGAGGTGGTGGGTTTAGCGTTGTTTTAGCGGTGACTCTATGTATTCTATGGTTTGTATATGATAGTGGTGATCAATCTAACTGGGCATGGTTTGGCGCTACATTATTTTTTGTCGCATTAGTTGGGTTTATCGATGATATTAAGGGATTAAGTGCATGTTTGCGTGCATGTTTGTATGTTTTATTTTCCCTTATTTACATTATTTCAGCTCACGGATTCGATATAGCGACTAAAATTGAAGTTATCCAGATTATATTAGGCGCCTTAGTGCTAACATGGATGATAAACTTATATAATTTCATGGATGGAGCTGATGGGGTTGCGGGCTTGCAAGCATTAATTGTAGCTATTCCTGTCACAGTGATTCTTGTATTTTCTAAGCAATTTGAAATTGCATCACTGTGTTTGGTTATTGCGGCTTCTGTATTAGGGTTCCTTGTTTGGAATTGGGCGCCTGCAAAAATATTTATGGGTGATGTTGGTAGTTGTTCGCTAGGGTTTATTTTTGGCTGCTTAATGTATCAAACTCACATTGATGAAATTATCTCAATATTTTTTTGGTTGATTTTAATGTCTATGTTTTTAGTTGATTCGACATTAACGCTCCTGACAAGATTTTTGCGTGGTGAAAAGTGGTATGAGGCGCATTGTTCGCACGCATATCAACGTTATTTGCAGCTAGGGAATAGCCATCAAAAGTTAGCTATAGGAATGCTTATGGTTGGTATATTTTATTTGTGGCCTTTAGCCTATCTGATGTATCACTATCCTGAAAACAAATTACATATTACAGCTATTGTATATATTTCTATGTCGCTATTATGGTACTTTGTGCAGAATTCTTATTATAAAACTTTAGGCAATGATTGATTCTCTATTCAATACTCCGTTAAGCAAGAGAATTGCAGTAATTTTGCATGATTTGTTGATGGTTGGCCTCGCCTGGCAGTTGGCGTGGTGGGCAAGATTTAATTTTGACTTTCCTTTTTATAACTGGCAGCTTAGTTTTCTTCTAATTCCCGTTTTATTGTTAGTTCATGGTGGTTTGTTCTGGTATTTCCGCTTATATCGAGCTTTATGGCGTTTTGCCAGCTTGCTTGATCTGTGGAATATCTTTAGGGCATCGATTGTAGGAGGATTAGTTACCGCAATATTACTATTCGCTTTTTTTCGATTAGAAGGGGTACCTAGGTCTGTACTATTACTTTATCCGGTATTCCTTGTATTTTTGCTAGGTGGTGCCAGGCTTGGGTATCGTCTATGGAAAGATAATGGCTTGCTTATACATTCTGATGTTGAAAAAAATAGAGTCTTAATAGTTGGTGCTGGGGCTGCTGGCGATATGCTTGTTCGAGATATGCAGCGAAGTGATCATGATGTTCCGGTGGTAATTCTTGACGATAATTTAAAACTTGCAAATTCGGAAATTCGAGGCGTAAAAATTTTTGGTCAGATTAATCAAGTACAGGAATGTGTTGATCAATGCAATATAGATTGGATTGCAATTGCTATTCCGTCAGCTAAACGACAAGAAATACAGTCGATTGTTGAATATTGTGAGAAAACGAATCTCCCTATTAAAATTCTGCCTGGTTTCCAAAACATGAAGACTCATCAGGACCTTCTGTCAGATCTGCGTGAAGTCTCCATAGAGGATATTTTAGGCAGGGAGCCAGTGGAGTTGGACTGGAGAAGTATCAAGTCAACGCTTGAAAATAAATGTGTTCTAGTTACTGGTGGGGGTGGTTCAATTGGTTCTGTACTAGTAGAACATATTTCTGAGTTGAACGTATCTCCGTTAGTTATTGTTGAGAATTGTGAATTTAATATATATAGAATTCAACAAAAACTTCAGGAACAAAAATGCAGGATTAACATAGTGTATGTGCTTGGTGATATTTGTGATGAATCACGCATGACTGAGCTATTTGACTGTTATCGCCCACAATTAGTATTCCATGCGGCAGCCTATAAACACGTTCCAATACTACAAGAACAACCCCATGAGGCGATTAAGAATAATATCAATGGGACCAAAGTGATATTAGATACGGCATGTCGTTTTAGCGTAGATAAGTTTGTTTTGATTTCAACAGATAAGGCTGTTAATCCTTCAAATGTTCTGGGTATTAGTAAGCGAATTGCAGAGCAATATGTTGAATCAGTGAATAATCTATCGGGGGGTACTAAATGTATTACTGTTAGATTTGGTAATGTATTAGATTCTGCTGGTAGTGTGGTCCCATTATTTAGGAGTCAAATAGAGCAAGGTGGCCCTGTTACGGTAACTCATCCTGATATAACTAGATTTTTTATGACAATATCAGAAGCATCCCAGTTAATATTGCAGGCTGCCAGTATGGGAAATGGTGGCGAGATTTTTGTGTTAGATATGGGAGATCCTGTCAAGATAAGCTACTTGGCCGAGCAGATGATATTGCTATCAGGGAAGAGGTTGAATGAAGATGTGACCATAAAATACTGTGGGCTTAGGCCTGGGGAAAAGCTTTACGAAGAATTGTTTTATTCAAGTGAGCGAATGGTTGCAACATCCCATCAAAAGATATTTCTTGCTAAGCACCCTGCAATTAACGCAAAAAAAACTTTGAATCAAATTAATCAATATTTAGATGAATATATTAATAGTCATGCCAGTGATCTAGATGAGTCAATGCTAGCTTTACTAAATAAACTAGATGATTCTTCACATCGGTTAGGTTCTACTGATAACGTCATTCATATTGGCTAATCTGAATCTCTCTATTGCGAGAGCAATGCCCAATGCTGCTTGGAAAGCATAGGTATCAAAAAAATTGTGTGTGAATAATATGGTTGGTAGTAAGCATACAATGAAAAATGTTGGGCTTAATGGCGAGTAAAGAAAATAGCAAGCTGTTAGAATTATTGTAAATCCTAACAGGCCAAAGTTTGCCAGATTTTCTATAATTTCATTGTGACTAGAATAGATAGTAATTTGTTCTAGGTAGCGATAACCATTTCCATATATTGGTGAGTCTAAGAAAGCTGACCAGCCTTGATTTAGCAAGGTCATTCTGTAATTTGAGCTCATATCTCCTTCGAACCTAGTTGATATGGACTTGGCTAGTTCAATGAAATCGGATTGATAAATGGAAAAAAATATTATTGCAATGGTAATTAATACCATTAGCGATATTTTCTGCTGCATGATGCTGGCTGTGTAAATTATATATGCGGAGAATGGAATCAATATTAGGATTGCAGAGCGAGATTGGCTTAAAAGTATGATGATGAATGTCAGGGACAATCCGATTAATATTGTGTAAGGCTGTGGTCTCGCAGATTTAGATTCGTTTATGTGGATAATATACATAAAAATTAAAGTTATAGCTGCAGACATATTCGGGTTTAGATACCCGCCTGGTCTTGAGAACAATGTGTATTGTTCACTGTAAATCTGTATGGCCTGACCAATCAGTATGGTTGCTAGCACTAGTATAGAAAAGATTGATATATATGACTCTATGTATCTATGTTTTGCATGAATCGCAGTTTTTAAAGCTATGTCTGTTGTACTAAGCAAGCATAAGAATATTCCTAGTGAAATTATATGGGTAAAATATAGCTTTAATTCAGTGCTTTCTTCATTCTGTAAAAATACCCTAATTATGAAGAATGTATTGAATATAATGAAACCTATTAATGCTTTTTCGTTTAAAAATTGGAAATTTTGAGAAAATATATATCCGCCAATTATGATTATAATGCATAGGGCGCTAACAAGGATCTCGTCTTTTGGCATAATTTGAATTTCATATAAGCCAGTAACGGTGATAAATGCGGTGATCGTTAATATGATTAGTAAAAGTAAATCTATTGAATTTATTTTATTTGTATAGGGCGACATTGTAAGTGCTGGCAATTTTTGGGTTAATTACTTTTAATTTAACTTAATGAAGTTACCATTCTCTAGTTTATTTATATAGTCAGAGATATCGATAAACGCTTTACGATGGGAGACTGATATGATTGTTATCTCTTGGCTTAGGGCTCTGAAAATTTCACATAGAGATTTTTCTGTTTCACTGTCTAAAGCGCTGGTTGCTTCATCTAATATGAGTAGCTTGGGTGAGTGAACAAGTGCGCGGGCTATTAGTATCCGTTGTTTTTGCCCTCCAGATAAGTGAGCGCCATTTTCTCCTACATGTGTTTCTATGCCTTGGGGTAACTTTCCAATAAAAGTTTTGCAGTGAGATTTGGTTAAAGCGTAGTCTAGATCTTCAGTGCTAAATACCGGATCGCCTAGTGTTATATTATTTCTAATGGTTGTGTTTAGTAAATTGTTTTCTTGTGTGACGTATCCAATTTGCTGTCTCCAGTTGGATATGTCTATGTTAGTTATAGGGGTTCCATCAATATAAATTTCTCCAGATGAAGGGAGATAAAGTCCGCATATCAAATCGGCGACTGTTGTTTTTCCTTCGCCGGATAGTCCAGTTATAGTATTTAATTTTTTGTGGTAAAACCTTATCGATGTGTGGTCGAGTATTTTTTTTTGATTGTATGAGAAGCTTACATTCTTAAATTCAATATCTCCATCAAAGGTGTGTTTGATTGTTCCATTACGTTTTTCAGTATTGTCTAAAGCAGCTTGAATATATTTCATTACCATATGGTAGCCGCTTATATTGCCTACATAAGTTCGAAACTGTTTCTGAGATTTGCCGAATAATTTCATGGTTCTTAGATACAAGATTACAAGAACAATAGAATATTCAATTGGTATATTGAGTTGTTTGAATGAGAAGTATATGGTCAGGATGACAGTACTCATTAAAATGATTTCTTGAGACATTTCTAGGACTTGAGATGCAATAGTATCTTTTTTGTTAACTGTTTTTAGCTGCTTTGTGTAGCTATTTAATATGGCGTGAGAGTGTTTCTCACGCGCCATAGCCTTTAGGGGTTTAATGCTACGGTAGCTATCGGTTAATTGAGAAGTGATCTTTCGAATGAGTATTGTGTCTTCATCTCCTAATTTCTTGCTGATAGAAATTAGTTTTCCGAATAGAATTGTGAGAAAGATACTTGTAATGACAGCTATTAATGCAATCTCCCATGATATAAAAAATGCGACAGATAGATAAGCAATCATCTGTACAGCATTTGATAGTATCATGACCATCGTTTCATAACCGTCTCCCGCAATATCGATCTCATTAAGTAGTGAAGCAGTGAAATCTCCACTGGACTGTTTGGTGAAAAATGACCATTCAGTTTGGGACATTAGAGTGATCAATTTGATGCGCAAGTCTTTAATGATTTTTGCTTTTGTGAATCCAGCATAAATATTGGCTGCTGCAAGTATTGCACTTTGCATGGTGATTCCCAAAATCAGGAATATAATTAAGTTTTCTGTGGTGGGGCTAATTCCTATTTGTTCTAGAAAGTCATTGATGAACTGAGTTTTTGCAGTGCTTCTCCCAAGTAACGTAAATAGAAGCGCAGGTAATGCCAATAGTGTTATTGCGGTGATGATGCTAGCGACTGTAACACCAAAAAAAACTACTGCGCTGCGAAATGGGTATGAGCGGAAAAAGTAAAAAAATAAATCCATTAATATTTGATTTGTTTATTATGTGGGGCTAATTAGATTAAGGTTAGGTGATTTGTTATGGATGATAACATTTCGCCTCTCGATGAATTTTTATATGTGGCCTGTAGAGATATCCCTAGGTAGCAAAAATCAGGATACAATTATCCCATGCGTGAAAAAGTATATATAAAAACCCAAGGCTGTCAGATGAATGAGTATGACTCAGATAAGATGGCAGATGTGTTGGGTGCGGTCAAGGATATGGAGCTTACTCATAACCCTGAAGAAGCTGATGTGCTATTGCTTAATACCTGTTCAATCCGTGAAAAGGCTCAGGAAAAGGTGTTTTCTGAGTTAGGTCGGTGGAATCGGCTTAAGGATAAAAACCCAGATCTTGTAATAGGAGTAGGCGGGTGTGTCGCCAGCCAGGAAGGTGAGGCATTGAAAAAGCGTGCTCCTCAAGTTGATGTGGTGTTTGGTCCTCAAACTTTACATCGTTTGCCAGACCTGATTGATCAGGTGCGTGAGCAGGGTAAATCTGTTGTCGATATTTCTTTCCCGGCCATTGAGAAGTTCGATAATCTTCCGCCCCCTAAAGTAGAGGGCCCTTGTGCCTTCGTGTCAATTATGGAAGGCTGTAGTAAATACTGTTCGTATTGCGTTGTTCCATATACACGTGGTGAAGAGATCAGTCGCCCGCTAAATGATGTGTTAGTTGAAATCATGCAGCTGGCTGAAAAGGGTGTTAAGGAAGTTACTCTGCTGGGTCAAAATGTGAATGGTTACTACGGCAAAATGTATCCAAATACAGAAGGCAAGGCTCAAATATGTAATTTCACGTTGTTGTTACATTACGTAGCTAATATTGAAGGCATTGAACGTATTCGCTATACGACTTCTCATCCGTTAGAATTTAATCACTCTCTTATCGAAGCCTATGCGGAAATTCCAAAGCTGGTGAATCATTTACACTTGCCAGTACAAAGTGGTTCGGATCGTATACTTGCAGCGATGAAACGTGGCTATACGGCTTTAGAGTATAAGTCTAAGATACGTAAATTGAGAAAACATAGACCTGACATCAGCATGTCATCGGATTTTATTATTGGCTTCCCAGGTGAAACAGATCAAGAATTTGAACACACAATGAAGTTAATTGAAGACGTTGGCTTTGATCATTCATTTAGTTTTATTTTTAGTGCGCGACCCGGTACGCCAGCTGCATCACTAGAGGATGATACGCCTATGCAGGTTAAAAAAGAGCGTTTGCAAATACTGCAATCTCGTATACTGGATATGGCCAATGAGATTTCCGCCAATATGGTCGGTAGCAAACAAAAAATACTTGTGAACTCTTTATCTAAAAAGAGTGATAAAGAAATATCGGGAAGAACTGAAAATAATCGAGTTGTAAATTTGGAAGGTTCTGAGAATTTGATTGGTCAGCTTGTTAATGTTGAAATAACTGAAGCGCTTCCAAATTCGCTGCGTGGTCAGTTAGTGTAAATATTATGGAATCATTTAATAAGGGATCTTAACGTTTGAGTGCACAGCTCACAAAAGTTAATTTAACGTTACAACCGAATGATAATGCCCGTCTGGCCAATCTATGTGGCCCCTTTGATGAGCATCTCCATCAAATAGAACAACGTTTAGCGGTAGAAATACATCACCGAGGTAATGCATTTACCGTAGAGGGTGAGGAAAAAACGGTTAATGCAGCTTCTGCTGTGCTAGAAAATCTCTATGCAACAACTAATTCAGAAGAATTATCAAAGGAAAGTATTCATCTTCATTTACAGGATTCTGCAGTAACAAGTATGACAAACACAATAGAAAAAAAACCAGACGAAATTACTTTACATACTCGTCGTGGAATTATAAAACCACGTGGACCTAATCAGGCGGCATATATTAATGACGTGCTTAATCATGATTTAACGTTTGGTATTGGTCCGGCAGGTACAGGAAAAACCTATTTGGCTGTCGCATGTGCTGTAGCCGCATTAGATGCGGAAAAGGTACAGCGTCTGGTTTTGGTAAGGCCAGCAGTTGAAGCGGGTGAGCGTCTTGGATTTTTACCGGGTGATCTTACACAAAAAATTGATCCCTATTTGCGACCCATGTATGACGCTTTATATGAAATGATGGGTTTTGAAAGAGTAAATAAACTTATAGAGCGCACTGTAATCGAAGTGGCGCCGCTTGCTTATATGCGTGGCAGGACGTTAAATGATTCATTTGTGATTTTAGATGAGGCACAAAATACAACTAAAGATCAAATGAAAATGTTTTTAACGCGTATTGGGTTTGGTTCTAAGGCGGTAGTGACAGGCGACGTTACGCAAGTAGACTTGCCTAATAGAGGTCAGTCAGGGCTACGCCATGTAATGCATGTTCTAAAAGATATCAAGCGCATCAAGTTTAATTACTTTAATTCCAAAGACGTGGTGAGGCATCCTCTCGTGCAACATATTATTGATGCTTATGACCGTCAAGACGAGCAGGATAAGTCTGAAAAATAATGGTAACAGTTGAATTGCAGTATGCTGTTACAGAAATTGCACTGCCTGAAGAAGCACAGTTTCAATCATGGGCTAAAGCGATTGATACACCTGGTAATGATTCTCAAGTAGTAACTATTCGTATTGTTAATGAGCAGGAAATGTCGGTATTAAATAGGCAGTATCGTCAAAAAGAAGGCCCGACCAATGTGCTCTCATTTCCTGCGGAGTTGCATGATGAAGTAGACCTTCCATTTATCGGTGATGTTGTAATCTGTGCACCCATAGTCGTCAATGAAGCACGCAAGCAAGGTAAAATTGAGGAAAGTCACTGGGCGCATATGACTGTCCATGGTATCCTGCACTTGCAAGGTTATAATCATATAGACGAGGTAGAGGCCGTACAAATGGAATCTCTCGAAATAAAAATCATGCAACAATTAGGGTTTGATAACCCATACCTTTGAATAGTGTAAAACTTCAATCGATAACATTTCAGTAAACATCCTATGGGCACTACGCCTGATCCCGCTTCTCAAAAAAACTGGTTAGATAGACTCGGGCAAGTATTCTCGAGCGAACCAAAAGACCGTGAAGAATTGATAATGATCTTGCGTGAAGCGCAAGAGCGTAATTTATTTGATACTAGCGCTTTGGCAATGATAGAAGGCGTATTCCAGGTATCAGAGTTGCAGGTTCGTGACATTATGATCCCTCGTTCTCAAATGGTTGTTGTTGAAGAGGAAGATTCTGTTCAGGAAATGCT
>JGI12316J15310_10000051_pt5 | contig 22807 bp, 23 predicted proteins | sample MarCyaLeptolynsp_FD_15310 | JGI IMG/M metagenome (IMG submission 15310)
TCCATGTCCGGCAGGCCGACATCCATGACCAGAAGGTCGATGAGCTCCGCCCGGGCGAGCTGAATGCCCCGCGCCGCGCTGTCGCCTTCGATGGTTTCGAATTCTTCATAAAGGGAAAGCTGCTCGATAAGCGCTTCGCGAAGGTCATTGTCGTCATCGACGATAAGAATTTTTCTGGCTGTCATGCCGTATGTCTCCACTTGACGGGATTTTCATACCAGAGGCAACGAATGCCTTCCTCCGGTATTCAACCGCATTGTTAACGCAGCTTTTTTTGATCGCGCGCCTCGCACAGATGGTGATAAATTTGTGAACTTAAACGGGTCACAAAGGTCTTTCGTCGAACATATAGAACACAATTCGATCACGTCCCGGTGATTTTGTCACAAGTTTCAACCGGTTTTGTGCTCAAATTATGGGGAAATCCTGATGCTTGCCGGAAAAACTCTGACTTGCCTTTGGGTCATGCCATGCATTCGCGACAATAAGCAGGGATGGATCCGGGCCGGTTCGAACCTTTATCCTTGCGCGCTTGGCCGCGGCGGTCCACGCAGGCGCAAGCGCGAAGGCGACGGCGCCACCCCGATTGCCGACATGGCGGTGCTTGGCGGCTTCTATCGGGCCGATCGGATGCTGCGCCCTGAAAGCGGCCTCGCCCTTGCGCCGATCCGTGCGCGGGACGGGTGGTGCGACGATCCGGATGACGGCCGGTACAACCGTCCGATCCAACTGCCGACAGCGGCCGGCCATGAAACCATGATGCGGTCCGACCCTCTCTATGACGTTGTGCTGGTTCTGGACTGGAACATAACAAGCCGCGTGCGCGGCGCCGGCAGCGCCATTTTCCTGCACGTGGCGCACGAGGACTTCCGGCCGACCGAAGGCTGTGTGGCCGTCAGCCCTGGGACAATGCGCAAATTGCTGCCGCTGTTGCGTCCGGGTACGCTGGTCAGACTAAAGGATTTCTAACGCATGTCGCGTTTGATCTGCCTCAGATCAAACGAAAACGATTTGCGCATCAAAAGATCTTCAGCTTGTTGCGTGAATCCGATTTCACGCGACACGCTGAATGTGCCGCCGGAAGCCGATGCGAATCATCGGCATATCTGCCATGCATAATTGACATAGCTGGCCAGCCGTCGACCGGTCCATAGTGCGCCTACAGGGAGCGAAACAACAAACATGCATGGCAGGGCCGACGAGGCGACGACCCCGATCACAAAACAGGACGATCCAAATTCCGCCGGGAATGACGGCGGAGCGGGCAAACCCGCGCGCAGCGGCACAGTAACCGGCATCCTGTGGATGATCGTCACCGGATTCCTGTTCGTGATCGTCACCTGTATCGTGCGCTATCTCGGGTCCGACATGCCGGCGATCGAAGCGGCCTTCATTCGTTATGCCATCGGTCTTGCGATGGTCTCCCCCGGCCTGATCGTCTATTTCCGCCGCCGCCCGCCGCTTGCCAAGACCGGTCTGTTTGCCGTTCGCGGGTTTATCCACGGCATTGGCGTCATGCTGTGGTTCTATGCCATGGCGCGCATTCCCATCGCCGAGGTGACGGCCATCGGCTACACCGCGCCCATCTTCGTGACCATCGGCGCGGCGATCTTTTTTTCCGAGAAGCTGCATCTGCGCCGCATCGTCGCAATCCTGATCGGTCTCTGCGGCACGCTGATCATCCTGCGGCCCGGCTTCAACGAGGTGAATATCGGCCAGCTGGCGCAATTGCTCGCGGCGCCGCTGTTCGCGGCCTCGTTTCTGATCACCAAGAAGCTGACCCAGAGCGAAAGTCCGGGCACCATCGTCGCGCTTTTGTCCCTGTTCTGCACGATCACGCTGTTGCCGGGCGCCATTCTGCAGTGGCGCAACCCGACGCTGGAGGAAGTGTTCTGGCTCGGGATGACAGCGCTCGCGGCAACCGCCGGGCACTATACCCTGACCAAGGCGCTCGCCTCGGCGCCGATTACTGTGACCCAGCCGATCACGTTCCTGCAGCTTGTCTGGGCTTCCATTCTCGGTATGGTGCTGTTCGGCGAGGCGCTCGATCCCTATGTGTTTGCCGGCGGCGGTGTGATCATTGCCGCCGCGACCTACATTTCCCACCGCGAAGCGGTGGCCGCGCGGCGCAAGATGACGCCGCCTGCGCCGGCGGTAAAGGGGTGAATGCGCGGGGTCATTGGAAATGACACGCTCAAGGTTCAGGCAAACAGGCCGGCATGCTCCTCGCGCAGCACGTTCTTTTGAACCTTGCCCATCGTGTTGCGCGGCAATTCCTCGACGAAGAACACTTTTTTCGGCTGCTTGAAGCGGGCGAGCTGGCTGGCGAGCGGCGTGAGAACCGCCGCCTCGTCCAGATCCTTGCCCGCATCGCGGACAACGATTGCAACGACACCTTCGCCGAAATCCGGGTGCGGAACGCCGATGACGGCGGATTCCGACACGCCTTCAATCTCGTCGATGGCCTGCTCCACTTCCTTTGGATAGATGTTGTAGCCGCCCGATATGATCAGATCCTTGCCGCGTCCGACAATGTGCACATAGCGCTCCTTGTCGATGCGGCCGAGATCGCCGGTGATGAAAAAACCGTCGGCACGGAATTCGGCCTCGGTCTTTTCCGGCATACGCCAATAGCCCTGAAAGACATTGGGTCCCTTGACCTCGATCACGCCGATTTCGCCCTTGGCGACCTCTTCACCGCTGTCTGCCGCGACGATCCTCAGGTCGACATCGGGCAGCGGAAACCCGACGGTGCCCGCCCTGCGCTCTCCGTCATAGGGATTTGAGGTGTTCATATTGGTTTCCGTCATCCCGTAGCGTTCGAGAATCCGGTGGCCGGTGCGTTCCTCGAAGGCAAAGTGGGTGTCGGCAAGCAGCGGCGCGCTGCCGGAGATGAACAGGCGCATGTGCGCGACCAGGCCCCCGGTGAAATCGGAACTGGCGAGAAGCCTGGTGTAGAAGGTCGGCACCCCCATCATGCAGGTCGCCCGCGGCAGGGCGGCGAGCACCGGTTCCAGCTTGAAACCGGGCAGAAAGATCATCGAACCGCCGACGGCGGCGAGAATGTTGGTGGCGACGAACAGACCGTGGGTGTGGAAGATCGGCAAAGCGTGCAGAAGCACGTCATCGGCGGTGAACCGCCAGACATCGACCAGTGTCAGCGCGTTCGATAACAGGTTTTCATGGCTGAGCATCGCGCCTTTCGAGCGGCCTGTCGTGCCCGACGTGTAGAGGATCGCGGCGAGATCGCCGGCGGCTCTCGGAATGGTCTGGAACGATGCGGCTTCAGCGTCCGCTGCCTGCATCAAGGTTCCGGCGCCCGCGCCGTCGAGCGTCAGCAGGACGGCATCATTCGTGCTCGCGATTGCCGCCAGCTCGCGCTCGGCAGCGGGATCGCAGACGACAAGGCGCGGTTCGGCGTCGCCGACAAAATAGGCGATTTCGGCCGGCGTATAGGCGGTGTTCAACGGCAGGAACACTGCGCCGGCGCGCACGCAGGCCGCATAGAGCGCGAGCGCCTCGGGCGATTTCTGGATCTGGACGGCGACCCGGTCTCCCGGCACCACACCCGACGCCACCAGCGCATTGGCAATCTGTCCCGACCGGGCAAAGAAATCCGCATAGGTCACAACCCCGTCGTCCGGCAGATGCAGAAAGGGGCGCGGATCGTCGGCCTTGGTCGTGAACAGGGTGTCGAACAGGAGGTTGGAAGGGGTCATGGAATGGTCAGGCCGTTTCTGGTTCGTCCGCAGGCGACGCCATCGTGCGCACGCGCCTGGAGGCGACGATGGTGCGGTCGGTGGCGTAGGCTTCGTGATTGAGTTCTATCTTGTCGAGATCATAAAGGTAATTGACCATGATGCCGGCCGACTGGGCAAAGCCTTTTGCTGACACATCGCCGCGCCAGTTTATCTGGTGCAGCTGGGCGCCGTTGCCGAGATGGAAGCGGGCGACGGGATCGACCGGCTGGTCGTCGCCGCGTTTGGCATGCAGGAAATAATGCGCGGCGGCGCCGAGCAGCGGCTTTTTCTCCGCTTCGACGGCCGCTTCGTCCGTGCTCCATTCCGGTGGGGAAATCCGCTGGGTCAGGCCGGCGAGGCTGCTTTCCGGCGCTTCGGCGCTGCGCGTCCTGAGATAGTCCATAAAGCCCGGCACCGGCGAAAGGGTGACGAAGGTCTTGATTGACGGCGCTTCGCGTTTCAGGTCTTCGGCAACCTGCTTGATCAGGAAGGAGCCGAAGGAAACGCCGCGCAGGCCGTTCTGGCAATTGGAGATCGAATAGAAGACGGCGGTCGAGGCCTTCTCGATCTGCAGGACCTCGCGCTCTTCGGTCAGGAGATCCTGAATGGAACCGGGAATCTCGGTTGTCAGCGCCACCTCGACGAAGACCAGCGGCTCGTCGGGCATGGAGGGATGGAAAAACGCGAAACAGCGCCGGTCCGCCGGGCGCAGGCGACGGCGCAGTTCGTTCCAGTCGCCGATTTCGTGCACGGCTTCATAGTCGATGATTTTTTCCAGGATGTGGGCCGGCGTCTGCCAGTCGATCGGCTGCAGAACCAGAAAGCCCCGGTTGAACCAGGACGAGAACATGTGCACGAAGTCCGCGTCGAGGGCCTTGAGATGCGGATGCGCGCGCAGGAATTTCAACAGGCACTGGCGGATCTGCACCAGGGCCGCCGTGCCGCCCGGGGCGAGGTTCAGCCGGCGCAGCAATTCCTGGCGCGGCGGTTCGGCCGCGGCGATCAGGGCGGAAAGGTTCTCCGCTGACCGCTCCCCCGCATAAGCGGTGGCGGCGGCAAGGGCGGCTTCCGGGTCGGGATCGTACTGTTCGGCGAGGTTTTCGAAAAATGCCAGCTGTCCGTCGTCGTCCAGGCTCGAAAACGCTTCCAGCGCCTGGGCGGCGAGCGCCGTTCCCGAGGCCTCGCCTCGGGTCGACATCAGGGCGGAACAGATGTCTTCGATCTTCTTCGGGCCGGATCCGAGAATATTTTCAGGCAGCCACGACCGGTTGGTGACGATCGAGGACAGCAGATCCTGCAGAAGAGATGTGCGGCTCACAGCGCGGGTCCCATGAACAGTTCAGGAAGCCAGAGGGCGATACCGGGAAAGATGCACAAAAGAACGATTCCGGCAACCATGCAGAAGACATAGGGCAATGAGCCGCGCAGGATCTGGCCGAGGGTAATGTCCGGTGCAATGCCGTTGATGACGTAGAGATTGAGGCCGACCGGCGGCGTGATCAGGCCGATTTCCATGTTGATCGTCAGGACAACCGCGAACCAGTAGGGATCGAAGCCGGCCTGGATGATGATCGGCAAAAGGATCGGCGCCGTCATGAGAATGACCGCGACCGGCGGCAGAAAGAATCCGGCGACCAGCAGGAACACGTTGATGATCGCCATCAGGATCCACTGGTTGACTGCAAGCGAGGCGATCCATTCGGCAATCGACTGGGTCACGAACATGACCGACAAGGTGTAGGAGAACAGTTCGGAAGCGCCGATGATCATCATGATCATCACGCTTTCCTTCAACGTGTCGCGGAAGATCTGCGACATCTGCGATACCCGCCACATGCGGTAGATGATCATCACCAGCACGATGCAGAACAGGGCACCGACGCCGGCGGCTTCCGACGGCGTGGCGACCCCGCCGTAGAGCACGTAGAGAATGCCGACAATGATCAGCAGGAACGGCACCACCCGCGGCAGCGCCTCGAAGCGCTCGGCCATGGAAAAGCGCTTGCCGAGCGCCTCCAGGCCGATGCCCTGGCGATGGCAGGAATAGATGGTCCAGACCATGAACAGTCCGGTGAGCATGAGCCCCGGCAAGATGCCGGCAAGAAACAGCCGGCCGATCGAGGTCTCCGTTGCAATGCCGTAGACGATCATGGTGATCGAAGGGGGAATCAGAATGCCCAGGGTTCCGCCGGCGGCGATCGACCCGGCGGCGATCTCCTTGGGGTAACCCCGCTTGGTCATTTCCGGAATGCCCATCTTGCCGATCGCGGCGCAGGTGGCCGGCGACGACCCCGACAGGGCGGCGAAGACGGAACAGGCGCCGAGATTGGACAGGACGAGGCCGCCGGGAACCCGGTTGAGCCAGCGGTCGAGGGCTTCATAGAGATCCTTGCCGGCGTTCGACGATGCGACGGCGGAGCCCATCAGGATGAACATGGGGATCGACACCAGCCCGAAGGAGGCCAGACCGCCGAAGAAGGTTTCTCCGAGGATCGACAGGCTGTCCCAGCCGTCGACGATGACCAGGGCGGCAATCGAAATGAAGCCGAGGGCGAAGGCGATCGGCGTGCCGATCGACAACAGGACGAGCAGTCCGGCAAGCACGAACAATCCGGCGAGAAGCGGGCTCATGAGCGGGCCTCCACCGCTTTGATGATTTCGGCGATATATTGCAGCACCATGATCCCGACCCCCACCGGCAGCGGCAGCAGCGGGATCCAGAGCGGCAGCGCCCAGACCGTATCCGTGGTCCAGTTGCCGGCCCAGGCCTCATGGAAATGCTCCCAGCCGGACCAGGCCAGGAGGGCGCAGAACAGGATACCGATCAGGTCGGCGATGCGTCGCATGTAGAAGGCGAGGCCGGACCGGCCCTGTCCGACGAGGATGTCGACATTGACGTGGCCCTTGTGCAGGAGCACGTAGGGGGAGCCGAGAAAGGTCGCCGCCACCAGCGCATAGATGACGAACTCGGTCTGCCAGACGGTCGATGCGCTCAGCACGTAGCGCACGAACACCATTTGCGAGACGACCAGAACCGAGGCCATGATCAGGGCGATCGCCACCGCCCCACAGGCCTGCGAAAGCCTGTCGATTGAACGAACGAACATTGAAGGCTCCTGTTGAATTGTCCTGCCCGTTGGAGCGTATCAGCGGTTCATCGGGTTCGCGCCACGCACCTGCGATGCAAAATCCTGAAATGATGTTGCACACCAAAATCGAGCGAGCCGGTGAATCCCACACCCTCGTCCTGAGGTGCCCGGTTTACCGGGCCTCGAAGGACGTCCAGTGCACGTCACCCGTCCTTCGAGGCTCCGTTACACTCCGCACCTCGAGATGAGGTCGGCGTATAACGGTCTATGTCGTTGCGCCAGGCTATTCTACCGCCAGCGCCTTGTTGATCAGCTCTTCGCCACCGGGAACCTTTTCCGCGAAATTGGCGTAGGAGGTCTGCTTGGCGATCGCCAGCCAGGCCTGGTAATCCTCGGCCGACATTTCGGCGATTTCCACGTTGGCCTTCTTGTAGGCATCGACCAGTTTGGCATCCAGTCCCTTGGCTTCGCCGACGAAATAGTCCTGCGCAACCTTGCCGGCCGCTTTCAGGGCGCCCTGCTGGGCTTCGTTCAGCTTGTTCCAGCTCTTTTTCGACATCAGGATCGGCTCGTACATCATCCACAGGGCGTTGGCGCCGGGCGCGGTCAGGCACTTGACCTGTTCGTAGATGCGGTAGGAGACGAAAGAGCCGGACGAGGTGTTGGCGGCATCGAGCACGCCGGTCTGCAGCGCCGTATAGATCTCCGACGACGGCATGGAGGCGATCGAGGCGCCTGCGCCCACCAGCATCTGTTCGAACGCCGGTCCGGCGGCGCGCGTGACCTGACCCTTCATGGTGTCGGGGCCGGTGATGCACTGTTTCTTGGAGGCAAACGCGCCGGCGAGCCAGGCATCGGCGAGCACGACCACGCCGGCATCGTCGATGATCTTCTTGATGTCGGCCATGAAGTCGGAATCGTTGAGGCGCAGGGCGCGGTCATGATTGCGGACCAGGCCCGGCATCAGGGTGGCGGAGAATTGCGGATGCCGGCCGGAGGCGTAGTCGAGCGGGAATGCGGAAATGTCGAGCTGGCCCTTGACCATGGCGCCCCACTGTTCCTTCGGCTTGAACAGGGATTTTCCGGGATAGACCTGGATCTTCAGGTCGACATCGGCCTTCGCGACTTCCCTGGCAAGGATCTGCACCATTTCGTCGCGCACGTCGCCCTTGCCGCCCGGCCACTGGTGTGAGGCCTTCAGGGTTGTGTCGGCCATGGCCGGCAGAACGAACACGCTGGCGAGGGCCGCGCTGAGAACTGTCTTTAACATGATGTTTCCTCCCGTTGTTCACACTCGATGTGTGATCATGCTAGTCCCTCCACAGACTGGCACTGATGTCAAGTTTCTTGTATACAAGAATTTATCTTTTGCATTCGAAAGCCCCTGAGATGAGTACACGAAAGGCCGATCAACTGCGCGAGGCACTGGAGCAGGATATCGTCATGGGCGAATTCGCGCCCGGCACGCGGCTCGACGAAGTGCGGCTGGCAGAGCGGTTCGAGGTGTCGCGCACGCCGATCCGCGAGGCGCTGCAGCAGCTTGCCGCCGCAGGCCTTGTCGCCCTGCAGCCGCGGCGCGGCGCCTTTGTGCGCCAGCGCGGCATTGCCGAGATCGTGGAAATGTTCGAGGTGATGGGAGAACTGGAAGGCCTGTGCGGCAGGCTTGCGGCGCGCCGGGTCCTGCCCGAGCAGACGGCGGATATGCAACAGGCCATGCATGCCTGCGAGGCCGAGGTCGAGCGCGACGACAGGGAGGCCTATTATTACGCCAACGAGGCGTTCCACCATGCGATCTACGATGCGTCGGGCAACGCGTTTCTGGCCCGCCAGGCACGGCAGCTTCAGACCTCGCTCAGCCCCTACCGGCGCCTGCAATTGCGGGTCAAGAACCGGATGGCGCAATCACTGGCGGAGCACCGGGCAATCGTCGAGGCGATCGTCAACGGCGATGAAGCGGCCGCCGATTCGGCTTTGCGCGACCACGTGGTGATCCAGGGCGAACGGTTCAACGATCTCCTGGCCGGGCTGGAACGGGCGGCGGCGGAGTAGGGAGGACGTCGCGAAGGGAGGGCGGTTTGCGAAAATGCAATGGGCACGCGTTCCGTATGCCGCCTCCGAGCCGGGCCGCCACTGTTGGAGTCAGTTTTCCTTCGTGGCCTCAACTTCCACGCTGTGGCGCTGGATCAGCGGCATTTGCGAAAAGGTAAAGATCAGGGTCAACGGCAGCATGCCAAAGGTCTTGAACGAGACCCACTGGTCGGTGGTGAACGTGCGCCAGACGAACTCGTTGACGGCGGCAAGGAAGAAAAAGAACAGTCCCCAGCGGAACGTCAGCTTGTGCCAGCCCGCCGCGTCGAGCGCAAACACCGCGTCGAACAGGTAGCGCAACAGCGGCCGGCCGAAATACAGGCCGCCGAGCAGGATCGAGCCGAACAGCACGTTGACGATGGTCGGCTTCAGCTTGATGAACAATTCATCCTGCAGCCACAGCGTCAGGCCGCCGAACACCAGCACCACCACGCCCGAGACCATCGGCATGATCGGCAGATGGCGAACCTTTGCGTAGGAGATGGCGAGCGACAGGGTGATCGCGATCATGAAGGCGCCGGTGGCGATGAAGATCGGCTGCATGCCGGCAAGGCCCGGGATCGCGTCGGCAAGAGTCTCGCCGCGGGCATTGGCGAAAAAAAACACCGCCAGCGGTCCCATTTCAAGCACCAGCTTGAGAAGCGGCGGCAATTCTTTCTTGGTCTCTGTTGCGTCTGTCATCGTGCCTGTCTTTGGTCTGTGGCCAAGATGGGGCCGGAAGGGGCGGCCTTCAAGGTGCCGCGTGCTCTGTCACAATCCGGCAATGGCATTGGCGAAGTCATCGGCCGAAAACGGCTCCAGATCCGCTACACCTTCTCCGATCCCTATATAATGCACGGGAATCCGGTGTTTTGAAGAAATTGCCACCAGGATGCCGCCGCGGGCGGTTCCGTCAAGCTTGGTCATCACCAGCCCGGTGACGCCGGCCGTCTTTTTGAAGATCTCGACCTGCGACAGGGCGTTCTGGCCGGTGGTGGCGTCGAGGGTCAGCAACACGTCGTGCGGCGCGGTCTCGTCGTTTTTGCGGATCACCCGAACGATCTTTTCCAATTCGTCCATCAGTTCGGTGCGATTCTGCAGGCGTCCGGCCGTGTCGATGAGAAGAACGTCGATGCCGGCCTCGCGGGCCTGCGCCATCGCGTCGAACACCAGGCCGGCCGCATCCGATCCGGGCGTGCGCGCGACGATGGACGACCCGGTCCGCTCGGCCCAGATCTTCAACTGGTCGATGGCGGCGGCACGGAATGTGTCGCCGGCAGCAAGCATGACGGATTTGCCCTCGGCGCGCAGTTTGGAGGCCAGCTTGCCGATGGTCGTCGTCTTGCCGGTACCGTTGACGCCGACGACAAGAACAACATGCGGGCTGTGATCGCCGGAGATCGTCAGCGGTCGGGCGACGGGCTCGAGCACCGTTTTCACCTCGCCGGCCAGCACAGAGCGGACTTCCTCGTCGGAAATCTCCTTGTCGTAACGGTCCTTTGCCAGGCGTTCGGTGATCGCCATGGACGTCTCCACGCCGAGGTCGGCCTGCAACAGCACATCTTCCAGATCCTGCAGAGCGTCATCGTCGAGCTTGCGCTTGGTGAAGATCGAGGTGATTCCCTCGGTCAGCGCGGAAGACGACCGGCTGAGCCCCTGTTTCAGGCGCTGGAACCAGGAGAGTTTTTCGGTCATGCGGCGGTTGCAATCCTGTGCGCGACGAGGCCGGAAGCGGACCTGCCGGTGATGGTGACGGTGACGATGTCACCGGGCTCTCCGGCTTCGACCGTGACGCCGGCAAAGCTCTCGGTGCGGCCGAAGCCGGGCTTTTCCATCAGCACGGCCTGTCTTGTGCCGACAAGGGAATCCAGGTGGGCGTCAAGAGCAGATGTGCCGGCCGCGCGCAGCAGCGCGGCGCGCCGCTTGACGGTGGCGCGCTCGACCTGGGGCATCTTCGCTGCCGGTGTGCCGGGGCGCGGCGAATACGGAAAGACATGCAGATAGGTCAGGCCGCAGGCGTCGATGATCGACAGGGTGTTTTCGAACATTGCCTCGGTTTCGGTCGGAAAGCCGGCGATCAGATCCGCGCCGAACACCGCGTCCGGGCGCAGGCGTCGTACCGTATCGGTGAATTCGATCGAATCGGCCCGCAGGTGCCGGCGCTTCATGCGCTTCAGCACCATGTCGTCGCCGGCCTGCAGGGACAGGTGAAAATGCGGCATGAGCCGAGGTTCTTCGGCAATCGCGCCCATCAGGTCCGGATCGACCTCGATCGAATCGATCGACGACAGGCGCAGCCGGTCGAGTTCGGGCACCATCTGCAGGATCTTGGCCACAAGGGTGCCGAGCTTCGGCGCACCCGGCAGGTCGGCGCCGTAGGAGGTGATGTCGACGCCGGTCAGGACCACTTCCCGATGTCCGTTGCCGACCAGGGTCCGGATCTGTTCGATCACGCCGCCCATCGGCACGGAGCGGGAATTGCCGCGGCCATAGGGAATGATGCAGAAGGTGCAGCGGTGGTCGCAGCCGTTCTGGATCTGGACAAAGGCCCGGGCCCGGCCTTCCATGCCGTCGATCAGATGGCCGGCGGTCTCGGTCACGGACATGATGTCGTTGACCTGAACACGTTCGGTCTCGGCGACGCCAAAATCGGCTGCCGCATACCGGCTCCGGTCGAACTTTTCCTCGTTGCCGAGCACGGCGTCGACCTCGTCCATCGACGCGAACATGTCCGGGTCGATCTGCGCGGCGCAGCCCGACACGATGATCTTCGCGTCGGGGTGGTCGCGCCGCGCGCGGCGGATCGACTGCCGGGCCTGGCGGGTCGCTTCGGCGGTGACGGCGCAGGTATTGACCAAAACGGCATCGTCGAGACCGGCGGCCTCCGCCTCGCGGCGCATGACTTCCGATTCCAGCGTGTTCAGCCGGCAGCCGAATGTGAGGATCTCGATGCCCATGTCAGCCGGTTCCCGCGACCATTTCCGGGGGCACGATGCCGGTGAAGTCGATCTGATACGGCCCGGTCATCAGAATGTGGCCGTCGCGTTCGCGCCATTCGATGGTCAGGGGGCCGCCCGGCAGCATCACTTCGGCGCGGCGTTCGGTCAGCCGCTTGCGAAACGAAGCGACGCCGACGGCGCAGGCGGCGGTCCCGCAGGCCCGGGTCAGGCCCGCGCCGCGTTCCCAGACGCGCACGACGACATGTTCCCGATCGACAACCTGTGCCAGGCTGATATTGGCGCGTTCGGGGAACATGGGATGATATTCGATCATCGGCCCGATCTGGGCGAGATCGTAATCATCGAGATTGTCGACATAAAAGATGGCGTGCGGATTGCCGACATTGACCACGGCCGGGGAATGCAGGATCGGATTGTCGATCGGTCCGATCTGCAATTCGATGGCACGGGTGTCGTGGAACATTTCCGAAAGCGGAATCTCGTCCCAGGCGAGCCGCGGCTCGCCCATGTCGACCGTCACCAGATCGTCGCCGCCGGGATAGGCGACAAGGACGCCGGCGACCGTGTCGACCAGCGCGTGGTCCTTGCCGGTTTCCTGCATGATCGTGTGGGCGATGCAGCGGGTGGCGTTGCCGCAGGCTTCGACCTCGGCGCCTTCGCCATTATAGATGCGCATGAACACATCGACGCCGGGCTTCGGCGGTTCGAGCACGATGAACTGATCGCAGCCGATGCCGGTGTCGCGGTCGGAAATCCGGTTGATCTCGTCGCGGGACAGCCGCAGTCCGGACGTGCGGGAATCGACCACGACAAAATCATTGCCGAGCCCGTTCATTTTCGTAAACGGAATGCCGCTTTGCATGGTCTTCACACATTTTTGGACTGCGCCTGCCGTCTATATGACGGATTGGCGCCGAAAATTCCAGTGGCGCGTTGGTGCGCGCGCGCAAATTGCGCGATTTGCTTCCAAAGGAAAGCGAAAAGTGACCGCCGTGGTGGCTCGATTGCGTGAACACGGGGTTTTGAGGTGTCCGGAAGGATCGCGACGATATAGTGCTGAATTGCAGAAGCGCTGCGCCAAGTGAGACGATTGGCAAAGAAATCGACCAGAAATCCCGGTACCTGCCACCATGGACATCCTCAACGACATCCTGCACACGCTCGACCTGAAGGGCGCGCTCTATTTCCGAACCGATTTTTCCGGGCAATGGGCGGTGACGGTGCCGACTCTCGGCCAGGCCGCCCGGTTTCACCTCGTCGTCCAGGGGCGCTGCCATGTCGATGTGGCGAACGGGGCTGCGGTCGATCTGGAGACCGGCGACCTGATCCTGATCCCGCGCGGCCAGTCTCACGTGCTGGCCGACAGGGCGGGACGGGACGCGCCGGAGCTGGAGGAGGTTCTTCAGGCGGCGGGATATTCCGGCGACGGGGTGCTGGTTGCCGGCGAAGGCGATGACAGCGCGTCGACCCAGTTGATCTGCGGACACTTCACCTTTCGCCAGGGCGCGGATCATCCGTTGCTCAGGGCCCTGCCGGACAGTCTGGTCACCAGTGCCACTGTGCGGGCCGGGGAACCGTGGCTCGACGACATGCTTCGCTTCATCACCCGCAAGATGTTTTCCGGCCAGGTCGGATCCCATGCCTCGGTGATCCGGCTGTCCGAAATCGTCTTCATCGAGCTCTTGCGTGTCGGGCTCGACAATGCGCCCGGCCTGAAGGGACTGGCGAACGCGTTTCAGGACCCGCAGGTCGGCAAGGCGCTGACCCGGATTCACGCCGATCCCGCCCACGCCTGGACAGTGGACAGTCTGGCGTCCGACGTCGGCATGTCGCGCAGCCGCTTTGCCGAACGATTTCGGGATCTGGTCGGCCACGGACCGATGTCCTATCTTGCCGACTGGCGCCTGCAAAAGGCACTGGCGCTGCTCGACCAGTCCCGGGGCAGCGTGCAGGAAATTGCCGGCCAGATCGGCTACCAGTCGCCGGCTGCCTTTACCCGCGCCTTCACGGTAAAGTTCGGTGCCTCGCCAAGCGATTATCGGCGAAATCATCTATGATTTTGCAGATCGTCCCGATTGCATTGCAGTATGTCCGTAACATTCTGCTCCATCTTGATAAAAGCTCCTGAAATTCCTTTTTTCGGTCTGTACCCGGGGGGTGAAGGCGATTGCGTGTCGCACCGCTTCGACCAACCCGATCAGACACTGACTGAAAAGGAACAGACTATGTCCAACAAACTTGCCATCGCCGCCGTCGCACTCATGTGCGCCTTCTCGACATTGCCGGCGATCGCCGCCGACGAAGCCAACACGGTTCCCGGTCTGACCGCAGCGGGTGCGCCGCTTGGCCTGCATGGGGTTGATCCGGTTGCGCTGTTGCGCGACGGCCACCGCAAATCCGGCAAGGCGAAACATACGGTCGTGCATGACGGGGTCGCCTATTACCTGTCGTCGGCCGCCAACGCGGAAACCTTCAAGGCCGATCCGGCGGCGTTCACACCGGAAAACGGCGGCTTCTGCACCTATGGCGTTTCCGTCGGCAAGAAATTCGACGGCAATCCCAATTACGCGTCGGTCATGGGCGGAAAGCTCTACGTCTTCCTGAACAAGGAGATTTTCGGTCTCTACAAGAAAGACAAGCAGGGCACGATCGACAAGGCCGCCGCGAACTGGCCGAAAATCAAGCACACGGCGGCCACCGACCTCTGATCGCCGAAGCGGCAAACGTCAATCAAACGACCTGAAACTCTACGGGCTTCGGTTCGTCGGGAGCGCGGCATCCCCGCGCTCCCCGCGTAAGGTCTCGTATTGGAGCAATCTCATGGAAACTGCCTATCTCTTTCTCGGCCTCAGCGGCGCACTGACCGTTTTGCTGTGGACACCCTACATCGTTGCCCGCCTCTTCGTCTGGGGTCCGCTGACATTTCTGAACAATTATCCCGAAGGGTTTCCGGCCAAACAACCGGAACCGCCGCTCTGGGCGCAGCGCGCACAACGGGCGCATCTGAACATGGTGGAAACCATGCCCGGCTTCATCGCCGTCGTGCTGGCGGCGGGGGCCCTGGTCGGCGACCAGGCCGGCGCCGCGGTCGGCGCCTGGGCGCAGGTGTTCTTCTTCGCCCGGCTGGCGCATGCTATCGTCTACACGGCCGGCATTCCCTATCTGCGCACGCCGGTCTATCTGATCTCATGGGCGTCGATCCTGGCGATCGCCGCGCTGGTTCTGACCTGACTGTCGTCACCAAGACAGGCAATCGAAACGATTTCGATTGCCTGCTTCTTACCTGCGGAAACCTGTATCCGGTCGATCGAGCCGGGAGGATTAAAGAATATTGCGGGCGCGAAGACCGGAAACCGCGTCGGCGTCAAGCCCGAGCCGCTCTGCAAGCACGGTCTCCGTATCGCTGCCAAGCGACGGCGGTGCCGTGCGGTATGTTGCCGGCGTGACACCGAGCGTGGCCGGGTAGGCGACGGTCGGAATGTCGGTTCCGTCCGGACGCTGCATGGCGACCTCGCGGCCTCTTGCCCGGACCTGCGGGTCGGCGAACACGTCGGGCAGTTCGTTGATCGGGCCGCAAGGGACGTTGACGCTTTCCAAAATCGCGATCACGTCTTGCCTGGTCCTGCCTGCCAGAAGCCCGGTAATGCGCCGGTCCAGCTCATCGCGATTGGCAATCCGCTCCGCATTTGACGCAAAGCGGGGATCGGCAGCCAGGTCCGGCGCATCGAGACCCTGGCACAGGCGCTGAAACTGCCCGTCATTGCCGCAGGTGACGATCACATGTCCATCGCTGGTCGGATAGACCCTGTAGGGCACGACGTTGGGATGATTGTTGCCCATGCGGGTCGGGACCATGCCGCCGACCAGCCAGTTCGCGGCCTGATTTGCCAGCATGGAGACCTGGCTGTCGAGCAGCGAACAATCGATATGCTGGCCTTCGCCGGTTCTGTCCCGGTGAGCAATCGCGGCAAGGATCGAAACCGAGGCGTACATGCCGGTAAACAGGTCGCAGACGGCGACGCCGACCTTGACCGGGCCGGCGCCCGGATTGTCGTCGGGCTGGCCGGTAACGCTCATCAGACCGCCCATGCCCTGGATCATGAAGTCGTATCCCGCCCGGTGGGCATAGGGGCCGTCCTGGCCGAAACCGCTGATCGAGCAATAGACAAGCCTGGGATTGTCCGCCTTCAGACTGTCATAGTCGAGGCCGTACTTCTTCAGGCCGCCGACCTTGAAATTTTCCACGACGACGTCGCAGTCCCGCGCCAGTTTTCGCACGAGCTCGGCGCCTTCCGGCTTGGAAAAGTCGATGGTCACGGACTTCTTGTTGCGGTTGCACGCCGTGAAATAGGCGGCGTCGCCGTTGCTGCCATCGGGATTGGTGGTGAAGGGCGGACCCCAGCGTCTGGTGTCGTCGCCGCCTTTCGGATTCTCCACCTTGATCACGTCGGCGCCGAGGTCGGCCAGGGTCTGCGTCGCCCAGGGGCCGGCAAGAATCCGGCTCAGGTCCAGGATCTTCAAATGGCCGAGCGCGCCGGGCGTTTCAGGGGCCTGCATGGATGTCTCCGGAGGTTGGGAATGAAGAAACCGATTGTTTCGAGATGCCGACTTTCGGGCAGGATTTCATTTACAGCTAAAGCGAAGCCGGACATTGTGCAAGACGGTTCGGGGTGCAAGACAGCTCGGGGGTGCAGGACGGTCCGGAGTCGCGCCACCGGATCGATTGAACCGCGAATGCGCTGCAGAAGGGACGACGACACATGGATTTCAGCCTGACCGAGGAACAGCGTGCCTTGCAGGAAACGGCGCGCCGGTTTGCCGAAAAGGAATTGACTGCGGCAGCGAAAACCATCGAGGAAACCGATGAACCGCCGGGTCGGGACCTGATGAAACGATTCGCGGAAATGGGGTTCCTCGGGATCAATCTCGACGCGGCCCATGGCGGCGCCGGCCTGTCGCATTTCGATGCGGTGCTGGTTCTGGAGGAAGTCGCCAAGGTGTCGATCGCCGTGGCGTTTCCCGTGTTTGAATCCTGTTTCGGGCCCTCGCTGGCGATTGCCCATTTCGCACCCGACGCGCTGCGCGAGCGCGTGCTGCCGAAAGTCTGTTCCGGAGAGATGATGGTGGCGGTCGCCATGTCCGAACCGGATGCCGGTTCGGCGCTGACCGATCTTGGAACCAGAGCGCAGGCCGACGGCGACAGACTTGTCATCGATGGCGGCAAGCGCTGGTGTTCCGGCGCCGGCCATGCCGATGCCTATGTCGTCTATTGCCGGATGTCGGATGCACCCGGCGCGAAGGGCATCGGCGCGGTGCTGGTGGAAAAGGGCGCGGACGGATTCACGTTCGGCAAGCGCGAACGCCATATGGGGTTTCGCGGCGTAACCAGCGCCGACATGACGTTTGACAATGTCTCGGTGCCGGCGGGGAATGTCATTGTGCCCGCCGGCGGCTTCAAGAAGCTGATGGAAGCCTTCGATCTCGAACGTTGTGGCAATACGACAATGAGTCTCGCCTGCGCACAGTCGGCCTTCGACACGGCACTCGCCTATGTCCAGGATCGGCGGCAGTTCGGCAAGCCTCTGGTCGACTTTCAGGCGGTGCAGCTCCAGATCGCCGAGATGAAGATGAAACTGGATGCGGCGCGCCTGCTGCTCTACCGGGCCGTGGTCAATGCCGAAACCGGCCTGCCGTCGGTTGGCGAGAGCTCGATTGCCAAATGTTTCGCCAATGAAATCACCCGCGAGGTCACCGGCAAGGCGATGCAGTTGATGGGCGGCTACGGCTATTCCCGGGACTATCCCGTTGAGCAGAAAATGCGCGACGCCTGGGGCTGGGGCATTGCCGGCGGCGCGATCGACATCCAGAAGGTCAATATCACCTCCGCGCTGGTCGGACGCCGCTTCAATCAGCGCGGGTGAGGGGCAATCGGAACTGGCAACAATGGGTACAGAGGAGGCATGTCATGTCGGTAAAATCCGAACGGCAACGGGCGATCAAGGAAACGATTGACGACATTCGCAGGGTTCTGGCGGACGGGGTGTCGGTTGAAACGCTCGAGATCGCCAAATCCCGTCTGATGCAGCTCTGCGCCCGGTCCGAACTGTTTCCGCGCTCGGACTTTCCGCTGCCCGAGGGCGATGCCACCGAGCGCACGTTTCTGGTGCATGAGGACGATGACGGACGGTTCGCGCTTTACGTGAATTCCGGTACCAAGGGGCAGACCTACAGGCCGCACGACCATGGCGGCGCCTGGGCCATCGTCGCCGCGATTTCCGGCGAGGAACGCCACAGGCTCTATGTTCGCCAGGCGGATAGGGACGGGGATCCGGAGCGCATGGCCCGACTGGATTTGCGGGCAGAACTCGATGTGCGACCCGGCAGGGCGGTCTCGCTGCTGGAGGATGGAATCCATTCCATCCATGCACTCGGAGAAGAACCGCTCCTGCATCTGCATCTCTACGGCAAGCGGTTTGCCGATCAGGGCACACGCACCGAGTACGATGCGGAAACCGGCGAGATGCACAGTTTCAAGCTTGAAGATACGTTTTTTATCGAAGATGCGCGGTGACATTCCATTCGATCGTCGGGCTTTCCTTCAACCGGACCTAAAACAAGCAGGACCTCCACCATGGCGATCATGCCGCTTCTTCCGGAAAATCCGGACGACCCCGAAGTCAGGGCTATGTTCGACGAAGTGCTGTCGAAATGGCCCCGGGTTCCCAATCTCTACCGCACGCTGGGGCATTCGCCGGACATGTTGCGGGCCTGGCTGGACATGGCCTGGCCGCTGCGGATGAAGGCGACGACCTCGCGCCGGGTTCGGGAACTGATGATCCTGCGCGGCGCGCGAATCACGAAAACGGCCTATGAATGGGCACAGCACGTGCCGCTGGCGCTTGCCGCCGGGGTGACGCAGGATGAGGTCGATGCGCTGATGGACGAGCGCGACGCGGACAGTTTTTCCGACGCGGAGCGGGCGGCTTTGCGTCTGGCGGAGGAAATCACCACCGGTCCTGCGGCATCGCCGGACTGCATGCAGGCGCTGAAGCCGTTCTACAGTGAGCCCGAGATCGTCGAGCTTGTGTTGACCGCGAGCTTTTATGTGTGCGTCGGGCGGGCGCTGACCTCGTTGCAGGTTCCGCTTGAAGACACTTTCAAGGCGCCTTGGTAGGGTTCTGATCCATGGACGATGCCGCCGGTTGACCAGGCGCCTGGCGTGATTGCGCCGCGACGGAGTCGCGGGCCTGGCGCCGCAATTGCGCCTCGCGGCGGGCAATGTAGACGCTCGCAGCGAATATGATGCCGGCGCCGATCCAGGTCCACAGGTCGATGATCTCGCCGAACAGCAGATAGCCGTAGAGCACGGCGAACGGCAGTCTGGCGAAGTCGAAGCCCATGACGAGTGACGCCTCGGCCGCGGCGAAGGCCCGGGCAAGACAGATATGCCCGAGCGTCGCGACCGGTCCGAACAGGACGAGATAGGGCCACAGGCCCGGGTCCGGCCATTCCCAGACATAGAGCGCCGGCACCATGGTCACCGGGGTCATCATCAAGGTGGTTATGAACACCACCTTGTCAGGATCGTCGCCGTCGGTCAGGCGTTTGATGTACATGGTCGACAGACCCATCGCCGTGGCCGAGAAGATCACCAGCCAGACGCCGAGCGAGATCTCCGTCATGCCCGGCCGCAATATGATCAGCGCGCCGATGAAGCCGACAAAGGTCGCGGCCCAGCGCCGGATCCGAACCACCTCGCCGAGCAGGAACACGGCAAAGATCGTCGCGAACAGCGGCGAGAGGAAGCTGATCGCGGTGACCTCGCCAACCGGAACCATCGACAGCGCAATGAACCAGGTCGTCATCGCCGAAAGGCCGATGGCGACGCGGACGATGTAGGTCCTGACCTGTTTGGTCCGGACCAGCGACGGTCCGCGCCACATCAACAGCGGCAGCATGGTGATCAGGGCGAATATGACCCGCAGAAACACCACCTGCAGTGGCGGCACACCGGCCGTTGTTGCATACCGGCCAAGGGTGGCGACACCTGCGATCAGCGCGCAGGACGCCAGCATCCACAAGGCGCCGGCCAGGGGATCGTTGCGGCGTTTGGGCGGTGTTTTTCCCGATGCCCCTCCGTTTTCGGTTTTGGCGATAATTGTTTCGGGAGATGCCATGAAGCGCTGATAACCTAGAGTGAGCCGGAAATGGCGCGGGCGGTTTCGACCGCAAGCGGCACGATCCTGTCGTGCGCCTGTTGCGGTGTCCATTGCGGCTGATAGACCGGGATCTGAACCGCCGCGACGACCCGCCCCTCGCTGTTGAACACAGGCGACGCCGTCGATATTTCGTTCATGATCGCCTGGCTCACGCCGATGTCGTACATGTTGCGGCCGGCCCGGTCGATGCGATCCCGAATGGCTTCCAGATCGGTGATCGTGTCGCGGGTGATCGCCCTGCGGTCCGACGCGGCGAGCACCGCCTCGCGCTCACCCGCGCTCATGTTGGCGAGAATGACGCAACCGCCCGCTGTACAGAATGCCGGGACGCGCCGGCCGGACACTGTCGCCTCGAAGCGGGATTTTTCGTGCGGGATCCGGATAGTGTACATGACGTCGGTGCCGACGAGAACACACAGATTGACGGTTGTGTCGTGCACCTTGCCGGCCTCGATCAGCCTCGGCATGGCAATTTCGGCCAGCCGGTCGCTCATCATGTAGGTATAGTAGAAATCGGCGAGACTGGCGTCCGGCCGGTAGCGTTTCGTTGTCGGATCCTTGGCGAGATAACCGAGTGCGACAAGCGTGTTGGTGAAGCGCTGGGCGGCGCTCTTGTCGAGACCGGCGAGCCGGGCGACCTCGGACAGGCTGAGATCGCGCAGGCCGAGCTCGATCTGACCGCGCCGGAACGCTTTCAGGACATCGAAGCCCTTTTCCACCGATCCAACGTAAAGCGTGCTCGGCTCGGTTCGGGTTTGCTCGGCCTTGATCGGGCTCATGTCGACGTCGGAAGGGTCAATTCGGGTTTCTGCCTTGACGATACGCGGAAAGGGTCGCTACCATATCACTAATTAACATCATGTATTACATACTAATACTCTATGCGTGATGTCTACAAGTTTCGAACAGCCGGTCCGATCCGCAAATCAACGCGGTGGTTGCCGGTTCATCGAAAACGGGGAAGAACAGCGGAGAACAAAACAGTGTTCAAATTTTCTAGATTGATGATGACGGCGGCCGTGGGCGCCATGCTGGCGTTCAGCGCCGGCAGTGCGTTTGCCGGGAAAGCCGACGACACGCTGAATTGGGCGACGAACCGCGAAATCGCGGTGATCGATCCCTATTACAACAATACCCGCGAACTCGTGGTGATGGGCCACATGGGCTGGGACGGCCTGGTGTTTCGCGACATCGATACCGGCGAGTTCAAGCCGCTGCTCGGCAAGAGCTGGGAATGGGTCGACGAGAAGACGCTTGATTTCGTGCTGCGCGACGACGTCAAGTTCCATGACGGCTCGACCTTCGATGCCGACGATGTGGTCTACACGCTCAATTTCGTGTCGAACGAAGACAATGGCGTCCTGACCTACCGCAATGTCAGCTGGGTCGGCAGCGCCGAAAAACTCGGCGATCACAAGGTCCGCATCAATCTGAAAAAGCCGTTCCCGCCGGCGCTCGCCTATCTGGCCAATGCCGTGTTCATGGTTCCTGCGGGTCACTACGATTCCGCGCCGACGAAAGCGGACGGCAACAAGGACTACGCCGCCGTCGCGCCGATCGGCACCGGACCATACAGGGTGACCGATTCCAAGGCCGGCGAATTCGTGCTGATGGAAAAGAACACCGACTACATGTCGGGCAGCCCGAAAGGCACGCCGCAGATCGGCAAGATGCGGTTCCGCACCATCTCGGAAATGAACACGCAGCTGGCCGAGCTCCTGACCGGCGGCCTCGACTGGATCTGGGACGTGCCCAAGGACCAGGCCGAACGCCTTGAAGGCAATCCCGCGCTGACCATCGAGAATGCCAAGACATTCCGGATCTCCTATATGGCATTCGACGTCGATGGCGATTCCGGCACCGACGTCTTTACCAAGAAAAAGGTCCGGCAAGCCGTTTCCCACGCGATCAACCGGGAATCGATCGCGACCAACCTGGTCGGACCGGCCTCCGAAGTGATCCACTCGGCCTGCCATCCGGATCAGTTCGGCTGTACCCAGGACGTGCCGCAATATGAATACGATCCGGAAAAGGCCAAGGCTCTGCTTGCCGAAGCCGGCTACCCCGATGGATTCGAGTTCGATATCTACGGATATCGCCAGCGCGAGTTCACCGAGGCGGTGATCGGCGACCTGGCCAAGGTCGGCATCAAGGCAAAGCTGAACTGGCTGCAGTACCGTGCCCTGCGCGATATCGTCCGCAAGGGGGAAACGCCGGTTAACCACATGACCTGGGGATCCTATTCGATCCCGGACGTCTCGGCCATTGTCAGCCACTTCTTTACCCACGGCCCGGACGATCCGGCCAAGGATGACGAGACCAAGAGCCTGCTCGAGGTTGCCGACAATTCGCTCGACGAAGAGAAGCGCCAAGACTACTACAAAAGGGCCTTCACCCGTATCGCCAGCGAAGCCTACTGGCTGCCGATGTTCACCTACGCGAAATATTACGCCTATTCGAAGGACCTGAACTTCAAGGCGACGCCGGACGAAATTCCCCGGTTCTACACCGCGAAGTGGAACTGAGTTTTCGTTGAATCGACCGGGCGGCATCAACCGCCCGGTCCGGCCCGCCGCGGCCGGATTGCCGCGCGCATCCTTGTTGTCTTGTCATCTATCCGAGCGGGATTGAAACGCGATGCTGGTTTATGCCGTCAAACGGTTCGGGGTTGCCATCCTCGTTGCGCTGACCGTCTCCGTCCTGTCCTTTTCGATGATCTATCTGTCCGGCGA
>JGI12316J15310_10000060_pt110 | contig 22784 bp, 21 predicted proteins | sample MarCyaLeptolynsp_FD_15310 | JGI IMG/M metagenome (IMG submission 15310)
TTCCTCGGCGCTCTCGTTCATCAGGCTGATGCGGATCTTGGCGCCTTCGACCGTCGACAAGCAAAGGCTTTCCAGGAATGTGTTGCTCGACTTGTAGGCTCTTGCGGTGGTTTCCGGAGTCGCGCGCGGCAGCGCCTCGATGATGTCGGTTTCCATATGTTTCTTGAGCCGCTTCAGGAGAAGCGCGAAAGGCGCGTCGCGCTCAATCGATTCCGTCTTGCCGAGAGCGCCTGCCTGAATGACCTCGCGCCGGTTTTTTTGCGAAACGAGGCAGATGACCGGGATCGAGGCGATGCTGTCCCAGGACGATTTCAACGCCGTCAGCCCCGTATCTGTCGCCCCAAGCAGCTCGACTACCGCAACCTTGGCTTCTCCGACTGTATTCGTCGACACCGTATTCATGTTGATGAGGCGTGCCGGAAAGAAAAAAGGAAGTTTCCTGACCGGGGAGTCGAGCGGCAAAGGCCCGTCTGAAATGAGAACTATTTCCATTTATCGACTCGTTCGCACCCTCTAGCTATGTGCGAGTTGAAATACAAGTGTTTTCCTGAACGGAACAGCAATCCATATCTTGCAGAGATTACTTTTAAAATTTCGCTAAGACGCAGTCTTGGAACGTTCAAGCAATTGGTCCCTGGTCAACGCGAACGCACTGTCGATCCATTCGTTTTCCAATTGCTTCAAAAGCGCGCCGAGCTTCGGGCCGGCCTTGTGACCGTTGGATATCAGGTCCGCCCCTTTCAGCGGAAACGCCGGAATGTCTTGCGACCCGAATTCAGACAGCATTTCTTTAAAATGGGCGCTGTCGCCCGACTTGCCTGCAATCCGCGCTGACCACACGGCCAGCAGGCCGTCGATCGCACCCTGTCGCCCGAAGGCATATACCATCGCTGCAGCGCTCGGGCTTTGGTCCGGCTTGAGAAGCTTTTTCCTGGCAGCCCAGGCTGTTTCCATGCGTTTGCGCTCGCTGTTCGAAAGCCGGAGACGGTCGGATATTCTGACGATGTCCTCGCGCACAAAACCTGCAAGCACCACGAGACCGAGTTCCGGATCGCGTGTGGGAGGTGCAAGTTCGTCCAGTGAGCGAAGCGCCTCGTAGTCGTCCACGCGCGCAAGACCGCCGGTCGCAATTTCCCAAAGACCGCAATCGTTCATCCTGCGCAAAGCGTAGGCAGCACGTGGTGCACGCAACAGCCGGCGCATCTCGTGGCCGATGCGTTCTGCGGAAAGCTGCCGCAATCCGTTCCTTTGCCTGAGGCATGCACCGAGGCCTTCCGGGTCAAGGTCACCGTCCCCATAAGCGGCATAGATGCGAAAAAATCTCAGGATACGAAGATAATCTTCCTTGATCCGGCCATCCGCGTCGCCGATGAACCTCACCCGCCGTGCAAGACAGTCTTCAAGGCCGCCCAGGGGATCGTGAAGTTGCCCGTTGCGGTCTACGTAGAGCGCGTTCATCGTGAAATCGCGGCGTCTGGCGTCTTTTTCCCAATCCCGGCCAAAGACGACACGCGCCTGGCGGCCAAAGGTTTCTATGTCCTCTCTCAGCGTCGTGACTTCATAGGGAAAGTCATCGACAACGACGGTAATCGTACCGTGTTCAAGCCCGGTTCCAATCGCCTTCAGACCGGCGTCATGCGCCCGGGACATGACGGTTTCGGGGCTTGCCGTTGTCGCAATATCGACGTCCGGTACCGGATGGTCCAGCAAGGTGTTGCGCACCGCCCCGCCGACAACCCGCGCTTCGTCTCCGTCGCGCTCAATGGCTGCGAATACGGCCTGAATGCCAGGCGCGGAAAGCCAGTCGGCTTTCGAGAGCTTTTCGTCAACTCCGAGGGTCATCCGCCTATTCGAAACCACCGGGCACGAAAACACCATCTTTCATTTGTGTCGGCCGGTAGTCGCTGCCTTCAGGTCCGCGGTTCAAGGTCGACATCACCACGAAACCGGCAATCACCAGGACAAGCCCCGACACAGTCAGCCAGGCCATTGGACCGCGCGCCCAGCGGTCGGGATCCTTGCTTCTCTTCGTGAGCCACAGCCAGATCGCGTAGCAGAGAAAAGGCAACAGGAAGAGGAGCAGGTGGGTCAGTGCAACACGCAGCATCAGCGATAAACCGTTTCGTACAGGGATCTTATGATACCGGCGGTAACGCCCCAGATATAGCGTTCGCCGAAGGGCATGGCATAGAAGTAGCGCCGCTTGCCCTCCCAGTCCCGGCTTTGTTTCTGGTGATTCACAGGATCCATCAGAAAATTCAGCGGGACTTCAAAGACATCTTCAACTTCGTCCGGGTTGGGATGAAATGGTCCGCCAGTCTGAAGTTTGCCGACGACCGGAATGATCTTGTACCCGGAGCCGGTCAGATAGGGCGCGAGTGTTCCGAGTGGTTCGACCTTGTTCGGTAGAAGCCCGATTTCCTCGTCCGCTTCGCGCAGCGCCGCGTCGACCGGTCCCGCGTCGGTAGGATCGATCTTGCCACCAGGAAACGCAACCTGACCAGCATGGGATTTCAGGTGCCCGGTCCGCTGCGTCAGAACCACACTGAGATCCGCGTCGCGCTCCACGATGCCGATGAGCACTGCCGCGTCTCTGGGCGGCCCCTGCCAGCGCGCGTAAGGCGGCAGATCTGGATTGAGAATGTGATCACCGGTTTCAGGTTGGGCGGTTTCCCGGGCCGCAATATCCAGACGATCCCGCAGGTCTTGCGACCAGCGGTTCAAGTGAATTCTGTTTCCGACGACGGGAGCGCTCATCCAGCAACGGGCTCTGATTTGGTTATTGTCTGCACAATCAAATGGTTGTTCCATTCATTTCAACAAGTGTGCCCCGATCGCAAAAAAGCTTCCACGGCTCCAGATCCCTGTTTCCCTGCCCTCGGCCCCCTCGCGCTCCACGATAAGTTCCGCGAGCTGGTACATGAGCGCACGTGTGAACAGGGCCTCCAGCCGGCCTCTGACCAGAACATAGGGTTTCAGACCGCCGCTGTCCGGTTCTTTTTCAAATCTCAGCGGGCGTTCAGCATCCACATTCACGAGTTCACCGAGATTTGTCCGGAGCGTCAGTTCCTGTGCGTCTCCTGTTCCGGTCACTGCCATTTCAACCGCCAGAAAGGGCGCGTCATCAACGGTTATGCCAATCTTTTCGACCGGTGTGACGAGATAGTGCTGCCCGTCGGCGTCCCGTCTGAGGACCGAGGCAAACAGTTTTACCAGCGGCAGTCTTCCGATGGGTGAACCAAGGTAGAACCAGGTCCCGTCCCGGGCGATCCTGATGTCGAGATCGCCGCAAAACGGTGGATTCCACTTCTCCACGGGCGGGAGCGATTTGTCCTTGCCATCCGCCCTGCTCATCAGGGCCTTTAATCCCTCCGGCATGCTTGCAGCGGCAAAGTTGTCATTTTCTGGCATGTGTTTCACAGTCCTAAAAAGAGATTTCGGCTCCTCCGGAAAATTGCCGAGACATTAACTTAACCATCGACTGCCAGCCCTGATACGCCCGCTTTAGGCACAGCCTTTTCCCCAACACCTGGAAAGAATCTTGGACCTTTCCACTGTATGGCGCACAATTGCGCCTTATCTACAGATTTATATGGTGTCAGACTGCATGAGTCGCAGCAACCTAAAGACAATGCCCCGCGCCGCGCCACGGCTTGGGAAAGACAAGACGGGAAAGGTGATTCATGAGCGTTGTTTCTCCCACGAACCCCAGCGATGAAGATCTTGCCGCCGTAGCGGAAAATGCGGAACGCGCGGTGTCACGCATCAGCGATGCGAAGGCCGACATCGCGCGGATCATCTTCGGTCAGGAAACCGTCGTCGAGCAGTCTCTCGTGACCATCCTGGCAGGAGGGCACGGTCTGCTTGTGGGGGTCCCGGGACTTGCGAAAACCAAGCTTGTTGAAACGCTCGGCACCGTTCTTGGCCTTGACGCACGCAGGATCCAGTTCACACCGGACCTGATGCCCTCGGACATTCTTGGGGCCGAAGTCATGGAACAATCGGCCGACGGCGGCCGCTCCTTCCGCTTCATCCCGGGGCCGGTTTTTTCGCAGTTGCTGATGGCCGATGAAATCAACCGGGCTAGCCCGCGCACGCAGTCCGCACTGTTGCAGGCCATGCAGGAGTACCACGTGACCGTCGCCGGTCACCCGCACGACCTGCCACGTCCGTTCCACGTTCTGGCGACGCAAAACCCGCTCGAACAGGAAGGCACCTACCCGTTGCCGGAAGCGCAGCTCGACCGGTTCCTCATGCAGATTGACGTTCACTATCCCGACCTCGAGGCAGAGCGGCGTATCCTTCTTGAGACGACGGGCGCGGATCAGGCGGAAGCCCAAGTTGCCATGAATGCCGAGGAACTGATGGATTATCAGCAACTCGTGCGCCGGATGCCGGTTGGTGAATCGGTTGTCGAAGCTATCTTGAAACTCGTGCGTTCGGCCCGTCCGGATGACAGCTCGGCCGACAGCGACGTGACCAAACTGATTGCCTGGGGTCCCGGTCCACGTGCCAGTCAGGCCCTCATGCTGACTGTGCGAGCAAGAGCCTTGGTGGACGGACGACTGGCTCCGTCCGTGGACGATGTGCTCGCCCTGGCAGAACCCGTCCTTCAACATCGGATGGCGCTCACCTTTGCCGCCAGAGCCGATGGTCACACTGTGAGAGACGTCATACAGCGCGTCAAAGAGACAATCGCCTGAGACCAAGTCTTTCGCAGGAGCCCCAGACCATATGGACCCCCGGACAAACAAGGCAGGCATCGATCAGGAAACGTGGCCCAGCGTCATTGGCGAGGCAAGGTCCGTCGCCGACGCACTTCCGGATCTTCTGGTGGAAGCAAGTCATGTCGCCAGCTCGATCATAGCTGGCTGGCACGGTCGGCGCAGAGCCGGTCCGGGCGAGAGCTTCTGGCAGTTCCGGCCCTTCAACATGGGCGAGCCGGCAAAGCGGATCGATTGGCGGCGTTCGGCACGGGACGATCATCTCTATGTGCGCGAGCGCGAATGGGAGGCAGCACATACGGTCTGGCTCTGGTCCGATCTGTCCTCTTCGATGGTGTTCCAGTCGCGCCTGTCCGAGGTCAGCAAACGGGACCGGGCCATCGTCCTTATGCTTGCACTTGCCGATATGTTGGCCGAAACCGGCGAACGGATCGGATTGCCGGGCCTGACCCGGCCCTTTTCCGACAGACGCGCGGCCGAACGGCTCGCGGACGCCCTCGCCCATCTTTCAAAACCTGTCGCCTTTCCTGATACCACGTCGGTGAAACGATTTGCCGACGTAGTGCTGGTTTCCGATTTCCTCGATCCGCTGGACGACATTGCCGAATGGGTCGCCCGCGTTGCCAGCACCGGCGCGAAAGGTCATCTGGTCCAGGTTCTTGACCCGATCGAAGAGACCTTTCCGTTCGATGGCCGCATCGAGTTTACCGATCCGGAACTTGGAACGCGGCTGACCGCGGGCCGCGCGGAAAACTGGCGCGAGGACTACCACACCAAGCTGGAAGCACACCGGGCGGAAGTCCGGGATATGGCCCGGCGCGCGGGCTGGACCTACGTGCTCCACCATACTGACCGCCCGGCGGCCGAACCGCTTCTTGTCCTGCACAGCGCCCTATCCGGTGCACTTGACGTGATGAACAGGGGAGGTATCTGAGCCGATGTTTGCCGGTCTGCCCCTGACCTTCACCGTACCCTGGATCCTTGCGGCCCTGGCTCTGCTTCCGGTGATCTGGTGGCTTCTGCGCCTGACGCCACCGCGCCCGCGCGAAATCGCGTTTCCGCCCACGCGCCTGCTTCTCGACATCGACCAGCATGAGGAAACGCCGCAGCGCAGCCCCTGGTGGCTTACGCTCCTGCGTCTGCTCCTTGCCGCCATCCTGATCATTGCCCTTGCCGGGCCGGTGTGGCGCACGTCCGAGCCTGTCGCAACCGGAGACGGTGTTCTCTGGCTTCTGGTCGACAATGGCTGGACCTCCGCAAAGAGCTGGGACGCTCAGTCAAGCGCGGCCGAACAGATCCTCACGACAGCCGAACAATCCGGACAACCGGTTGTCTTCGTCGCGACAGCAGAGGGTCCAAATCAGAGCTTCACACCGGAAGCTGCCAGCGCCGCGCTTGAAAAGCTGCGCGCGCTGGAACCACGGCCCTATCCCCCGCAGCGCAGTGAGCTGAATATCGGTCTGCGCAAGGCCGCACAGGACGCCATGCCCGGAGCGATCGTCTGGCTTTCCGATGACACGGAACTGGAAGGCCCCTTCATGACCGACCTCGCCGCGATGACGGGGAATGTCCCGGTCACGGTCTTGACCGGCCTCGACACTCCGATGGGACTTAAGAACCTGCAAAACGACACCGATGCGCTCTCCGTCACCGTTATCCGCCACGACGAGCAGCCCCTCGGGACCGCCAATGTCAGGGCCCTGGATCTGAAGGGACTGGTTCTCGGCGAAGTGCAGGCCACCTTCGATGCAGGAAACACCGAGACGACCGCACGGTTTGAATTGCCCAGCGAATTGCGCAACGACATTGCCCGCGTCGAAATTTCCGGGGAAGCGGCCGCCGGTGCCGTCCAGCTTGTGGATGACAGCTGGCGCCGGCGCACGATCGGCCTGATCTCCGGTCAGTCCGGAGACCTGGACCAGCCGCTGTTGTCGCCGGTCTATTACCTCGAGCGGGCCTTGTTGCCGTTTTCAGACATCCGACGGTCAAAGGACAGTGACATCGCATCGGCCGTGCCGGAATTGATCGATCAGGGGATCTCCGTCCTGGTTCTCGCCGATGTCGGACGTCTTCCGGATACGACAGCTTTTGAACTTAGGGAATGGATCGAGAACGGCGGCACGCTCGTGCGCTTTGCAGGGCCGCGCACCGCCGGAGGAAGCGACGACCTGATCCCCGTGCGTCTGCGGGCCGGCGATCGGTCGCTCGGCGGCTCTCTTTCCTGGAAACAGCCGCAGCACTTGGCCGACTTTCCGGACGATTCGCCCTTTTTCGGCCTGAGGGTGCCGGAGGAAGTGACGGTCAACCGTCAGGTACTCGCGGAACCGACATCGGACCTGCCCGAGAGGACCTGGGCAATGCTCGAGGACGGCACCCCGCTCGTGACCGCGGCACCGATTGGCGCGGGCAGCGTTGTCCTCTTCCATGTCACCGCCGACTCGGCCTGGTCCAACCTGCCACTCTCCGGTGTGTTTTTGAACATGCTGCGCAGGATCCTCGCCGTCTCAAATGTCGCCGCTGCCTCCGAAACGACGGATGACAGCACTTCCGCGTCAAGCGTTTTGCCGCCCCTGCGCCTGCTTGACGGTTACGGTCGCTTCAGTGCACCTCCGGTCGAAGTCACGCCTGTCAGCGCGGCCGATTTCCGCGAGGCAGCCGCCAGTCGCCGCACTCCTCCGGGTCTTTACGGAACCGAAGACGGGTTCCGCGCGCTGAACCTCATGGATGCGGATGATACCCTCTCAACCCTTGACCTGACGCTGCTTGGCGACAGGGCGACCAGAACTGCCTACCCGGCATCCGATCCCGTCGATCTGAGGGCCTTCTTCTTCACGTTCGCATTTCTTCTGTTGATCGCCGACGCCATCGCCGTCTTTCTGCTCGCCGGTGGTCTCAGCCGCATCGGCCTGCGCAGCCGTGCCGCAAGCGTGGCCGGGTTGCTCGCGCTGTCACTCGCCGTTGCCGCTGTTGTCGCGCCGGGTCCAGCCGAGGCGCAATCGACATCGGATGAACTGCTGGCACTCGAATCGACACTGGAAACGCGGCTTGCCTACGTCATCACGGGCAACCCGGAGATTGACGATGCAAGCGCTGCCGGACTTGCAGGCCTGACACGGTTTCTGGCTGAAAGAACCGCGCTGGAGCCGGGAGCACCCGTGGCGATCGATATCGCCAATGACGAACTGGCGTTCTATTCCCTGCTCTACTGGCCGATCGACCCGGTCGCAGACAAACCCAATGATCAGACAATCGCCCGCATCGATACCTTCATGCGAAACGGCGGCACAATCCTTTTTGACACGCGCGATCACATCAACGCGTCCGCAACAGGCTTTTCATCGACACCGGCAACGCTCAAGCTCCGGGAAATCCTCGAGGATCTGGATGTGCCGCCGCTGCAGCCGGTTCCGCCCGATCACGTCCTGACCAAGGCTTTCTACCTGCTCGATGCCTTTCCCGGGCGCTACGCCGGAAGCCCGCTCTGGGTGGAAAGTCTTGAGGAAATCGCGGCACGCGGCGACAGGCCGGTCCGGGCTGGTGACGGCGTGTCGCCAATCATGATCACCGGCAATGATTTCGCGTCGGCCTGGGCAATCACCGAAGATGGCGAGTTCATGTATCCGACGGTTCCAAACAGCCCTGTGCAACGCGACTACGCCTTCAGATCTGGCGTCAACATCGTCATGTACAGCCTGACCGGCAACTACAAGGCTGACCAGGTTCACATACCCGCCCTGCTTGAACGGCTGGGACAATAGGAGCGCTGATGGTCTGGTCTCTTTCCTTCGACCCGCTGCTGCCTCTCTGGGCGCTTGTTGCCGGAGGCGCGATTGCCCTGTTTCTCGCGGCCCTGTCCGGTTATCTGAGTTTGCGCGGATGGGTCCTGCGTTCCCTCACGATGGCACTTTTGCTGTTTGCGCTCGCCAACCCGGCCATCGAGCGTGAGGACCGCGAACCGCTCTCCAGCGTCGTTGCACTCGTTGTCGACAAGAGCCAGAGCCAGCGCCTTGCCGACCGGGAAGCAACCACGGACGAAACCGCTCTGGAGATCCAGCGCCGCGTCGCCGCGCTCAAGGGTTTTGACCTGCGCGTTCTGGAGTCGCGCAATGCCGGTTCAGGCAACGGGACGGAACTCTTTCAGACCCTCAGCAACGGACTGGCCGATGTACCGCCGGAACGTGTCGGCGGCGCGATCATTGTTTCCGACGGGCAGATCCATGACGTTCCCGAAAGCGCTGGCGCACTGGGTTTCGACGCTCCTGTCCACGGTGTGATCACAGGCACTCCGGACGAACGCGATCGACGCATCGTTCTCGACAAGGCACCGAGGTTCGGTCTGGTCGGCTCGGAACAGACCGTCAGTCTTACCGTGGTCGATCAGGGCCAGGGCACCGGTCCCGGCGATCTGGTTCAACTCTCGGTCAAGCGCGACGGCAGCATTGTCAGCGAACGCACGGCGCGTACCGGCGAGAAGATCGACATTCCGGTCGAAATCGCGCATGGCGGCGACAATATCTTCGAATTCGAAGCTGCACCGCTCGACAACGAGTTGACGACGTTGAACAATCGCGCGGTGGTCACGATTGACGGCATCCGCGAGAACCTCCGCGTTCTCCTGGTCTCGGGCTCACCGCACTCGGGCGAACGGACCTGGCGCAATCTCTTGAAGTCCGATGCCTCCGTCGATCTTGTGCATTTCACCATCCTGCGCCCGCCTGAAAAGCAGGACGGCACGCCGATCAATCAGCTGTCGCTGATCGCCTTCCCGACACGCGAACTGTTCTCCGTAAAGATCGATGAGTTCGACCTGATCATCTTCGACCGCTACGTGAGGCGCGGCGTGTTGCCCATGCTCTATTTCGACAACATTGCCCGCTATGTGCAGGATGGCGGTGCCGTCCTGCTTGCAGGCGGTCCCGATTATGCCGAAGCGGGCAGCCTTTACCGGACCCCGCTCGCACCGATCCTTCCGGCGAGCCCCACTGGAGGCATCCTGGAAGAACCGTTCCACGCGACGCTTGCCAGCCTTGGTGAGCGCCACCCCGTGACAAGAGGCCTGCCCGGCTCCGAGCAGGATCCCCCGGCCTGGAGCCGCTGGTTCCGCGCGGTCGATACGCAGCTTGACGCGGGCCAGCAGCTGATGTCCGGCCCGAGCGACACGCCGCTCCTGGTGCTCAACCGCGAGGGTGAAGGCCGGGTTGCGATGCTGCTTTCCGATCACGTCTGGCTTTGGGCGCGAGGTTTTGAAGGCGGCGGCCCGCATGTGCCCCTGCTGCGGCGGCTGGCGCACTGGCTGATGCAGGAGCCGGACCTTGAAGAAGAAGCCCTGAATGTATCGATCCGGGGATCGGACCTTGTCGTGGAACGGCAAACGCTTGGTGACACTATCGGCGAAGTGACCGTCACCGCACCTGCGGGCGACACCACCCTCGTTGAAATGAGCGAGCGGGAGCCCGGTCTCTGGCGCGGCGACATGGCAGCTGACCAGACTGGATTGTTTTCCGTTACGGATGGCACGCTAAGTGCGCTCATCCATGTCGGTCCGCAAAATCCGAAGGAATACACGGACGTTCTGTCCACAACCGACGTACTGACACCGATCAGCGAGGCGACAGGCGGCAGCACACAGCGGCTCAGAGACGTTGGCGGCGATCTCGACATTCCCCGTGTCGTCTCCATGCAGCCGTCCGCGAGCTATGCAGGCAATGGCTGGATCGGTTTGAAGGCGACGGAAGCCAGTGTTCTGAACGGGGTCGACCGCTATCCGCTGATGATTGGGCTGCTCGGCCTGGCGCTGCTGCTCGGCATGCTGTCCCTGACATGGTACCGCGAGGGGCGCTGATCTGGCTCCGTCCTCAGACGGGGGCGAAAGCGACACTCACATTCAGGAACCGCCTCACTGTCAGGCGGTTCTTTCCTTTTGCGCAAGCGTTTTCAGGAAAACGGCGAGGTCATCGACATGCATCGGCTTGGCAAGGGCATATCCTTGCGCATAGTCGCATGTCATCAGCGACAGGCGTTCAACCTGTTCCAGCCTGTCGGCGCCTTCCGCGATGACAGGAATATTCAGGGAATGCCCCATGTCCACGATCGACCGCACCAGCCGTTCGAACGTGTTTCCTGGCTCAATGCCGAAGACCAGGTTGCGATCGATCTTGATGTGGGACGGTTCGATGTTCATCAGGCCGAGAACGGATGCATTGGCAACGCCGAAATCGTCGAGATCCAGAAGGCAGCCTGCGGCTCTGATTTGGTCCAGTACTTCAGCAATCTCGGCATCGAGCTTGTCGAGCGCCATGGTCTCCACAAGTTCAAAGCGAAGCTCGAAAGGAAGGTCCCGGACCAGCTGAAGCGCATCCGGGAACTCCGGTGACGTCAACCTTTCTTCCGACAGGTTCACGGCAAGTGCGGGGACTTCGAGGCCTTGATCACCAAGGTTTTTCAGAAGACCCACCGACTGTTCCAGCATCATGGCATCAATGTCGGCAAGAAGATTGAGTTCCCGCGCGGTCTCCAGAAAGTCCTGCGGTGACAGCAGTCCGCGTTCAGGGTGGTTCCATCTGACAAGTGCCTCAACACCTGCGACGGTTTGGTCCGGCAACTTGAACTGGGGCTGGAAGAACGGCAGGAACTGACCCTTCTCCAGGCCGCTCATGATTTCTGCCGTCAGTCTTCTTTCGGTCTGGATGGCGGTTCTGAGGGCTGGCGAATAGGCCACAAACCGCTCCTTGCCCGCTTTCTTGGCATCATACATGGCAAGATCGGCGGCTTTCATCAGGTCGGAACGGTTGTCCGCTTGTTCGGGATAGCAGGCAAAGCCGACGCTCACCCCGATGCGTATGTGCGCGTCGTTAAGAACAATCGGCTCCTTGATACGCTCGACGATCAGGGCGGCATATTCCGCGACGCGATGAACGTGCTCCGCCGGTAGCCAGATCGCGAATTCATCACCGCCGAGACGCGTAACCAGCGGGCTGCGGAACGCGTCCGACGAAATCTGACGTGCCTCCTCCGGATCGTTGTCAGCCAGCCTTGGAACGCCCAGAACCGCGCACAAGCGCCTTCCGACGCTTTCCAGAACCTTGTCGCCTACATCGTGTCCATGCATGTCGTTGACGGACTTGAACCCGTCGAGATCGATCAGCATCAGTGCCCCGGCGTCCCCGGCAGAGAGCGCGTTGTCCAGTTGCTGATGAAGGTAGGTCCTGTTGCCGAGACCGGTAACAAGATCCTGGTAGGCAAGCGCGTTGATGGTCGAAAGGTTTTCGCGCAGTCGCAGCACCATTTCCCGGAAACGCCGGCTGAGTTCGTTGAACTCGACCGGCAGAAGCCGGCTCGACCCCTGCAGGTCCGGCAGACCGAATTCCCCTCCCGCGATCTTGGATGACGCGCGCGATATCTGTTCGATCGGCCGCACGACACGAAGGGAAACCAGAAGCGCGAGCGCCAGCGCGGAGGCCACCCCCATCGCCAGAACAATGACGCCGGATCGGCGCGCCTCGTCGGCCTTTTGCTGCAACTCGGCGATCGGCTGCGGGATCATCACACCCCAGCCGACCGGATGAACGAAGGTAAATCCGGCAATCATGTCGCCCTTGAGGGCCGGGGAATAGAAGCTTTCGACACCTGTTTGCCGGGCCAGCATGCGCTGCACCGCCGAGATCTTCGACATGTCCCTGCGCGTTTCAACCCAATCGGCAAGCGGATGCGACAACGCCCGGCCCGTGTGATCAACGATTGCAGCATGACCGCGGACACCGAACGCGATCGCTTCGCCAAGTTCGCGGAAATAGGTAGTCCGTACCGCACCAACCGCAAGTCCGTCCTCAAGCGGCCGGACCATGTGAAGGACGTTTTCCCCGTCCGCGGCTTGCACCACCGGGCCGAAAGTGACTTCGCCCGGGACCGCCAGCGCCTTGAGGCGGTCGAGTTCCTCTTCAGGGATGGTATTGGGGCAAGGCGCGGAGGCCGAAGCGAGCGTCAGCGTCACCTTTCCGGTATCCCAGTCTGCTATGCAGACGTGCCGAAAGCTCAGATTGTCGAGAACACGGACCATCGATTTCGTCTCGGTCCAGACCTCGGGCGTGTCGAGCAGGAGGTCGAACGTGGTCACGAGATCGCGGTAGTACCGTTCCAGGGCCGCCGCAAGGTTGCGCGCCAGCAGCAGGTGGCGCTCATGTACCTCGTCCAATTCACCTTCCAGTACTTCCGAGTGCGGCCACGCCTGAAAAAGCAACAGTGGCGTCATCGACAGGAAAAGAAACAACGTCAGCAAAAAATATCTGAGTTTCATGTTTCGAAATGCCTTGGCCAAGTGCTGTCGCAAGGGATTCTATATGCCGAAACTCTTAACTCGAAACAAAAACAACATTCGGAAAAATAATCAATGGCACGATAAAGAGGAGTTTCCTCTGCGTGCGCACAAAGATGAACAAGTCGCAGCGAGCTGTCGCTCATTGAGCAAGACTTATAAGACTTCCGAAATGGCGACAGTTGATTCGGCCGAAAGAGCAGACACTATCCGTCAGGCCACAATCAGTGGCCACCCTGTGCCGCGCCTTCAGGCATCTCAGCCGCGTTCAAGAGCGCGACCAGGAGCCGTGCCGGATCGACCGGACCCGGCAGGGTGATCCGCCCAAGCGGCACCTGCTGAAAACCGAACGGGCCGTAGTAGGGCGCATCGCCGACGAGAAGAACGACCTTGTCACCGGCCAGTTCGGCTGCATCCATCGCGGTGCGCATCAATGCCTTGCCAAGGCCTCTTTTCTTGAAATCAGGCGACACGGTCAGCGGGCCGAGCAGCAGGGCATCGGTATCGCCAATGAGGATCGGCGACAGCCGGATCGACCCGGCAATCTGCGATCCGACAAGTCCGACAAAGGAAAGATCTGTCCGGGGGTCCACATTTTCCCGGATACGGAACGCTGTCCGCGCGAACCGGCCGGGTCCGAACGCATTTGCCTGAAGGTCTTCGATTGCTGTGGTGTCGGCGGCCTCTTCCGGCCGGATAACCCAGGTGGTCTGTTTCATGAGATTGGTCCTGAACAAGCGATCTTAATTGAAGCGCGCCTGCCATGGACCCGAAATGAAATGCCTTGATGGTCCTGGAAAAGGTCAGCCGCGACGGAACGAACGAGACATGTCTCGTCGGTCGGTTCGTCGTCGGAGTGTCAGACCTGCGGTCATGGATCCCAGTCACTTGTTGGACGCCGTCGGTGAAATCGTGAACCGGCGGTTTTTCGTGAGGAAAAGCGGTTATCATGCAACACCCTCCCGGTCCAGCGTTTTTTGGATGTCGGACAGGATTCGATTGTTCATGGATCTCGAACACAGCATTCAATTGATTGATTTCCGGCAAGGGCGCACAACCTAGTTCACAAGGAAACACGAAGGAGCGCACAATGGGTTTGCTGGTGAACGGGGTCTGGACGGACCAATGGTACGACACGAAATCGAGCGGCGGCCGTTTTGTCCGCAAGGACGCTGCGTTTCGCAACTGGATTACCGCTGACGGGTCCCCCGGTGCCAGCGGCAAGGGTGGCTTCAAGGCAGAAGCCGGGCGCTATCACCTCTTTGTCTCCTACGCCTGCCCCTGGGCGCACCGCACGATGATCTTCCGCAAACTGAAGGGTCTCGAGGACGCAATCTCGCTGTCCGCGGTGCAGCCGCTGATGCTGGAAAACGGCTGGGAATTCGCTGAAACGGAACCGCTGACCGGTGCGAAATACGCCTGGAACATCTATGCCAAGGCGGATCCGGAATACACCGGCCGGGCGACGGTGCCGATCCTCTGGGACAAGGCGCAGCAAACCATTGTCAGCAACGAGTCGTCTGAAATCATCCGGATGTTCAATTCCGAGTTCGACGGCCTGACCGGCTCCAACCTCGATTTCTATCCCCTGGACCTGCGCGAGAAGATCGACACGATCAACGACCGCATTTATCACACGCTCAACAACGGTGTTTACAAGTCCGGTTTCGCCACCAGCCAGGAAGCCTATGAAGAAGCCGTCACCGCGCTGTTTGAAACGCTTGACTTCCTTGAAGGTGTGCTTGGTGAAAACCGCTACCTGACGGGAGACAGGTTGACGGAAGCCGACTGGCGCCTGTTCACCACGCTTGTGCGCTTCGATGCGGTCTATGTCGGTCACTTCAAGTGCAATATCAGGCGGATCATCGACTATCCGAACCTGTCCAACTATCTCCTTGAACTCTATCAGGTTCCAGGCGTTGCCGAGACCGTCGACATGGCAACCATCAAGGAGCATTACTACGGCTCGCACGAGAGCGTGAATCCAACCCGGATCGTGCCGGTCGGACCTGCGCTCGACTTTCTGAAACCTCACGACAGGGAGCGGCTTCCGGCAGCAGCTTGACCGGTGCCCGCCTCGTGGGCGGGCCTACCAGTACGCACCTGAGGGAAATGAGCCGTCCTTGAATTCGGCAAGCCGCCGCGCGGTTGCAGGCGTCAGGTTCCCGGGCAAGGTGGCGATCGGAAAGAAGCGCGCTTCGGCAATCTCCGCATTCGGCGTCAGATAGGCCGGGGCTTCTTTCCATGCGCTCAGGTGAAACAGGCCGACATGATCTCGGCCTGTTGCCTCACGGTTCAGATACATGCCAAGGAGACGCGGTGCACTTTCGGCTGCGATCCCGGCCTCTTCCAGCACCTCCCGGCTTGCCGCCTGCTCGAGGGTTTCGCCCCGGTCGACAGCCCCGCCCGGCAGATACCATCCGTCCAGATACGTGTGGCGGACCAGCAGCACCTGTTTGCTTGCGTCTTCCACGATCACACGGACGCCCAGGATATAGGGGTTTCTGATGAGAACCGCGCTCTGGACGATGCGTTTCGTCAGGCCGGTTGGCAGGAAGGACAGCAACTTCAACATGCCGGCAGATTGCACGTCCGTCCGCCAAAGGTAAACCGCATTGACCCATGCAACCGATGCAGGGCTGATACGCGGGAATAGCTCTCCTCCCGCACCTGTCGAATGCCTATATACCGTGCACAGTGATGAATTCGAAGGCAGGTGAGACTGCCGTGACCTTACGAAGGAACAGACAATGTTGAACGCAATCTTCGGCAAGCGCCGCACCCGCCAGAACCACTACCAGTGGAAACCGGCCCTTGATCTCAGCAACCCGCGCGTTGTTGCAGCCCTGACCACGTTCCCGAGCAACTAAGCTTCGGACAAGCCTGCGGAGGCAGCAAAATGCTCGGTTTTGTAAATGTCGTGAACGCGACGCTGCGCGAAACAACGCGCACCGCAAACACGTCCACGAGCAAGACTGCGAGGCCCACTGCGGCCAAGTGATGTCCTGTCGGGTTTAAACCCGACCGGAAAAAATAGATGCTCAGCAACCGAAGCGCCGCGTTATTTTCTTGACGCGGCGCTTTTTGCTTTGAAGATGCGCCCTCATGTTCACCCTTGCGCATATCTCCGATCCCCATCTTGGCCCCCTGCCCGACCCCAAGCTTATCCAGTTGGTTTCAAAGCGTATTCTTGGATACCTGAACTGGCAGCGGAACCGCTCGAAGATCATGGGGGCCAGCTATCTCGACCAGCTCGTCGAGAACATGAAGGCCATGGCACCCGACCACATTGCCGTCACCGGCGATCTTGTGAACATAGGCCTTCCGATTGAAATCACCGGTGCGCGCGACTGGCTCGAAGAGATCGGGGAGCCGAACGACGTTTCTGTCGTGCCGGGCAACCACGACGCATATGTTCCAGGGGCCGTCTACAAGGCACGAGCGGCCTGGTGGCCTTACATGTGTTCCGACGACGCGGCAGCCAGACCGCCCGAAGGCTCCCGCGCGGAAGCAACCTTTCCCTATGTCCGCATTCGCGAGGACGTTGCGCTGGTCGGTGTGACAACCGGGCGCGCCACCGCTCCCTGGTTCGCAACCGGCAGGGTCGGTGCTGAACAAGCAAGACGTCTGCGGAACACGCTCGAAGAGCTCGGAAAGGAAGGCTACTTCCGGGTCGTGATGCTGCATCACCCCCCATTCAGGCACGCCACGAAATGGCACAAACGGCTATCGGACGCCTCGCGCGTGCGCGCCGCCGTCAAGCATGCAGGCGCCGAACTCATTCTGCACGGACACACCCATATCGACAGTTTCGAGGAAATCGAGGGCCCGGCCGGTCCCGTGCCGGTCGTCGGTGTGCCGTCGGCAACGAGTGCACCGGGCGGGCGTCACCCGGCCGCGCGCTACAATCTTTTCCGGATCGAAAAGACCAATGCCGGCTGGACCTGCCGCATGGAGGAACACGGCTTCGACGCCCCTGAGACGCCAGTAAAGTTGCTCGCGGAGAGGCAGGTCAGCATTCCGAATGAGAACTAGGTGCAATGACGCGAGCGCCTCGGCCTCCTGCAACGAACCAGTTTCGTCATCCCTGCGCATACTTGGAAGCGATAATCTCGGGCGCTATTCCCTCTTGATCACTCGATCTACGATAAATTCCGTCAGTTGTTTCCAAGCAAACGTCTGAAGTGCGGATACAAAACGGAATAGGCCTTGCAGGTAAAATCGTGATCCCCTAGATGATTGCCCGTACGGTAAGCCATAAACAACTCATTTCGAAGATCGACAATTGTTTTCCGGCGTTCTGCATTTGCTTCTTCGCTGGCGCGTTTGAAAGATCCGAAATGGCTGTACCCATTAAACGAACGGGCAAACAGTTTTACCGCCTCCTGATCTTCCGGGTCCGGCAGATCGCCGAGCTCAAGTGGCTCACGTGGTTCGTCGCTCATACCTGATTTTTCCGATACTAATCGAAATCGCGTCAGATCGGATTGGCAAACCACGCAAAGGCGATCAGTCCGACGACGCCTGCCGCAATGCCAATGCCGAATGCGCCGGCAACCGCCAGCCATGAGGTTTTGCTCTCCCGCACACGAACCACCTTGGACTCCTGTGCGACTTCCTTCAGGCGGTTGTTCAGCCAGTCGCCTTCGAGCGCTTTCTCGCGTTCGATCACCCGCTCAGCGATGTATTCGGTCAGGCAGTCGGCCATATCGTCGATATTTGCCGTTTCAAGGATGACGACGCGGCCAAGGCGCGTGTCCTTGAGGAACCGATAAGTCTTGCGGTCGCCGCCGACGGCCACGTGGCTGGTGGCATCGATCCACAGACGCGGCGTGGACCCGGAAATGATCTGCAGGGAAAACTGGTCGTCGTCTTCCGGTATTTCCTTGAAGACATCCTTCAGTTCGTCGGCCAGCATGTCGAGCCGTGCCCGTTCCGTGTCCTGCAACTCGACAACCACGTCCGATCTTTCGACTTCGCCCAGTTGAACCTTGCGGATGGCATCACGCAGGGAGCGAATGCGCGTGTGTGGGACGACGTTATCCTGCATTTCAGACATAAGGCGCCTGGCTCCGTTCTTCTGCCGTTTGTAATCTCGAGTCTTACCCGACTCGCGCAGGGGCTGAACGGCACTCCGTCGTCACCTGCGGCCTGTCCACCGGCAATGATCCGAAAATGGTTAACAAAGTTTAGGGTAAAATTAACCGTAACGCCAGCAAGGCGGTGCTGGCCACCCTCCAAATCATGGGTTATGCAAAGCTAGTGCGGTGAATTTGAATTTCGCATCATTGCTTCTGCAACCTCCGAAGCGAACTTCAAATTTGGTAACCGCACTCGAAACATGGACTGGCTGGTCACCTTCTTGAATCTGAAGTTCGTTCGAAGCCAGCTGCAAAGAAGTCGAACTTCAGATTCAGGTGGCTGGTGTGTTTGTCGTCCACCTGTCCAGGGGAGACTGCGTCATGAATGTTGATGGCAAGAAGTACCGTACCATCTGGCTCGCGCAAGACGGTGAAAGCGTGGAGATCATCGATCAGACGAAGTTTCCCTACGCTTTTGAAATCATCAAGCTGCGCACCATGGAAGACGCGGCCCACGCCATCCGTGTGATGCAGGTTCGCGGTGCACCGCTGATAGGGGCAACCGCCGCCTATGGCGTCGCTCTGGCGATGAGGGCGGACTCCTCCGACGAAGCTTTGCACGATGCCTGCTCCGCGCTTCTTGAGACGCGGCCCACGGCGGTCAACCTTCACTGGGCGCTGGACCGCGCCCGCAAGAGCCTGATCCAGGTGGAACCGGCTTTGCGCGCCGTGGCCGCCTTCACGCTCGCCAACGAGATCTGCGACGAGGATATCGGCATCAACATGGCGATCGGCATGCATGGCATGGAGCTGATCGCCGCGATTTCCGAAACAAAACGCAAGGGTGAACCGGTCAACATCCTCACACATTGCAACGCCGGCTGGCTCGCAACTGTGGACTGGGGAACGGCGACCGCGCCGATCTATATGTCCCATGACGGCGGTATCCCCGTTCACGTCTGGGTGGATGAAACCCGCCCCCGTAACCAGGGTGCCTTCCTGACAGCCTGGGAGCTTGGCCATCATGGTGTGCCTCACACGGTCATCGTGGACAATGCCGGCGGGCACCTGATGCAGCATGGCCAGGTGGACATGGTGATCACCGGAACGGACCGGACCACGGCAAGCGGTGACGTCTGCAACAAGATCGGCACTTATCTGAAAGCGCTGGCGGCCAGGGACAATGACATACCCTTCTATGTCGCCCTGCCTTCACCAACCATCGACTTTGCCCTGTCCGATGGTGTCAGGGAAATTCCGATCGAGGAACGGGCGGGCACGGAAGTCAGCAAGATGACAGGACGAACCGACCGCGGCGATGTCCAGACGATCAACATCGTTGCCGAGGGGTCCGAAGTCGGCAACCCGGCCTTCGATGTCACCCCGGCGCGGCTGGTCACAGGCCTGATCACCGAGCGGGGCGTTCTGAAGCCAAATCGCCAGGCAATCGCCGAAGCCTTTCCCGAACGGGTCAAGATGAGCGCCTGAAGCCACAATCGGCTTGACTTCCAGCATCGTTGGTCCCCGTCGGTCATTCCGGACAAGTGAGGCAATGCCGAACGCTGATCCGGAATCCAGAGGTCAGCGTGAGCACAGCGAACACTGATTGGAACTGCACTGGTTCAGGCCGCGCTTTCAGCGCGAATGAGGTCTGGATTCCAGATCTGCGCACAGCTCCGCTGCACTTGTCTGGAATGACGGTCCTTTTTTGCGTTGCCACCTACCCCTTGATCACGGGCACATGCGGGGCTGTTTCATGCGGATAGAGCCCGAGAAGCCGTGGATCGTCGTCGATCTCGATGGACCGCTTGTAGGGCTTGAACCCGCAGGAGGTGTAGAATTTCATGGCCTGCGGACTGTCGCCGGTGCAGGTGTGCAGCCACAGACGTTTCGTTTCCGGCCGCGACCATGCAATGTCCACGGCCTGAGCCATCAGCCAGCGCCCGAGACCGCCGCCAATCGCTTCCGGAACGAGGCCGAAATAGGAGATCTCCGGCTCCTCTGGATTGCCGAATTCCAGTTCCAGTGTTCCGATCGGAGTGCCACCCTGCATGGGCAGATAGTTTTCACGGGTTGGGTCGGCCAGCATCTGGCGAAGGACTTCATCTGCATGGGTCAGCCGGCCGAACCAGATCCAGTCCTCGCCCACCTGCCGGAACAGCTGCCGATACGCCGTGAGATTGGGCTCGTGCCACCTGACAAGTTCGACATCGTCGCGCGACGGCGCCAGCGGTTTGGCCGGCGCCTCCAGCATTTCCAGAAAGGTAACGACAAAGGCGATCTTGCCGTCAGGAACGTCCGTGTAACCGGTCATATTGAGCGTTTGGTCAGACATGAGACAATCCTGGATCAAAAGAGAATAAGCACCTGCCCGGCTTATCAGCTGGCCCCGATTTGACCAAGTGCACCCGTTGCGGTTTGCACGTCTTTAACGCTTCATTAACCACGTCCTGAGAGATTGAAATCGTATCCAGGAAAGATGCGCTCATGCCCAAGGTCGGGAATTACGTCCAGAGAGACTATCACAGCCGGTTCCGGTCACAGGGGAAATCCACCTGGTCTGACTTCAACCAGGCATGGTCGAAGCGGCGTGCGGCCTCCGCGCAGAAAATGCAGGAATTGCGCGCCCTCGCCAGCAACTTCAACATCATCGGCACCCAGGCCGCTCAGGCCAACACGGCTTTCGTATTCCAGAACCGGAACCAGGCCGGCCCATACGCCAACGCAACCGCCGTGGCGGCGCGGGTGAATGTTCTCGTTTAGCTATCTGACTCAGATCGACCCGACCGTCTTCAGCTTGATGCGCGGGTGAACCTCGGCCTGGCTCATGATCGTTGTGTGCGCGCGGAAGCGTTCGACGATGGAGCGTACAAATGGCCGTGTCTGGGGCGATGTCAGGAGCACGGGCACCTCACCCTGCTGGGCGGCTTCCTCGAACGCATCGCGGACCTTGCCGACGAATTCCTGCAGCTTGCTCGGCTGCATGGCGAGCTGGCGGTCGTCGCCTTCGCCGACAATTGATTCCAGGAATGCCTGTTCCCATTGCGGTGACAGGGCGATCAACGGCAGGTAACCGCCCGGGGACAGGTTGGACGCGCAGATCTGGCGCCCGAGCCGCGAGCGCACATGTTCGGCGATCGTATCGGTGTTGCGCGTCATGCCGGTCGCCTCGGAAACGCCTTCCAGAATGGTGCCAAGATCGCGAATGGAGATCCGCTCGTCCAGAAGTGCCTGCAGGACGCGCTGGAGACCGGAAACGGTGATCTGCGAGGGAACCAGATCCTCCACCAGCTTGGCCTGCTCGCCTTTCAGTTCCTTGAGCAGTTTCTGGACATCGCCATAGGTCAGGAGCTCGCTGATATTGGTCTTGATCGTCTCGGTCAGATGGGTCGACAGCACGGTTGCCGGGTCAACGACCGTGTAGCCGCGCAGAGACGCGTCCTCGCGGTATTGCGCCTCCACCCAGGTTGCCGGAAGGCCGAAGGTTGGTTCCGTCGTGTGCGTGCCGGGCAACTTCACCTGCCCGCCCGCCGGGTCCATCACCATGTAGTGGTTCGGATAGAGGATGCCCCGGCCCGCCTCGACTTCCTTGACCTTGATGACATAGTCGTTGGCACCGAGCTGAATATTGTCGAGGATGCGCACCGGCGGCATGATCACACCCATGTCGCCCGCGACCTGACGGCGCAACGCCTTGATCTGCTCGGTCAGGATGTCTCCATCGCCCTGGGCCTTGCCGTTGATCAGCGGCAGCAGCGCATAGCCGAGTTCGATCCGGAGTTCGTCCATCTTGAGCGCGTCGGTGATCGGCGGCTCGGGGGGTGGTTTCGGCGCTGCCTCGATTGCCTTTTCCTGGGCAACCTTGACCTCTTCCTTCTTCTTGTTCGCCCCGACCCTGTAGGCCAGGTAGCCTGCGATTCCGGCGAGCGCGAGAAACGGCACCATCGGCATGCCGGGCAAAAGCGCAAGAATGACCATGACGGCAGCCGACATGCCGAGTGCTTTCGGATAGCCGGTGAACTGGCTGGACAGTGCCTTGTCGGCTGCGCCGTGCACACCGGCCTTGGAGACAAGAAGACCGGCAGCGGTCGACACGATCAGGGCGGGGATCTGCGACACCAGACCGTCGCCGATGGTCAGAAGCGTATAGTTGTTGGCGGCTTCGGAAAAGGTGAGCCCCATCTGGGCGACACCAATGAAGATCCCGCCGAGGATGTTGATGAACGTGATCAGAAGACCCGCGATGGCATCACCGCGAACGAATTTCGAGGCACCGTCCATGGCCCCGAAAAAGGAACTCTCGTCTTCCAGCGCCTTGCGGCGGGCTTTGGCTTCGCCTTCGTCGATCAACCCGGCCGACAGGTCGGCGTCGATCGCCATCTGCTTGCCGGGCATTGCGTCCAGGGTGAAACGCGCGGCAACCTCGGCGATACGGCCAGAACCCTTGGTGATGACGACGAAGTTGACGATCACCAGAATGGCAAAGACGATAATCCCGATGACGAAATTGCCGCCCATCACCAGGTTGCCGAAGGACTGGATGACATTGCCGGCAGCTGCCGTTCCTTCATGGCCGTTGGACAGGATCAGCCGTGTCGAGGCAATGTTCAGCCCGAGCCTGAGCATGGTGGCAATCAGGAGTACGGTCGGGAAGGACGAGAATTCGAG
>JGI12316J15310_10000060_pt62 | contig 22739 bp, 23 predicted proteins | sample MarCyaLeptolynsp_FD_15310 | JGI IMG/M metagenome (IMG submission 15310)
GAAAATGGCATTGCCTACAAGAAGACCGGCAAACTGATCGTCGCCTCGAACGAGAGCCAGTTGCCGGAACTGGAACGTCTCCATGCCCAGGCCGAAGCGACCGGCCTGCACGACCTTGACGTCTACGATGCCAGGAAACTGAAGGAAGTCGAGCCCGCGCTTGACTGCATCAGTGCGCTTTTTTCGCCCTCCACCGGCATCATCGACAGCCACGCCTACATGCTGGCGCTGCAGGGGCATCTAGAAGCCCATGGTGGCCAGGTGGTGCTCAGCAGCCGCGTTGACGGGATCGAAAGAACAACGGAGGGCTATGCGTTACAAGTGACAAGCGCCGACGGTGACAGCATGCCCCTCACCTGCCGTGAGCTTGTCGTTTCTGCCGGACACGCCGCGCCGGGCCTCACCGCTGACCTGCCGGGCGCAAACCCACCCTCGGCTTATCTTGCCAAAGGCAACTACTTCAAGCTTCAGGGCAAGGCGCCGCTGTCACGGCTGGTCTATCCCGTTCCCGAACCCGGCGGCTCCGGCGTCCACATCACGCTTGACCTTCAGGGCCAGGCCCGGTTCGGACCCGACGTGGAGTGGGTCGACCGCATCAACTACGACGTCGACCCGGCACGCGGCGAGAAATTCTATGCCGCGATCCGCACCTATTGGCCCGGTCTTCCGGACAATTCCCTCGTTCCGGATTATTGCGGCATCCGCCCCAAGATCGTCGGCCCCGGGGAACCGGCCGCCGATTTCCGCATCGACGGGCCGGAAACCCACGGGCTGGACGGATTGGTCGCTCTTTACGGCATCGAGTCTCCGGGGCTCACGTCATCCCTTGCTATCGGGAATGAAGTGCTGGGACGGCTGAGCTGACTCTCTTCAATGCACCCGAGCACTTTCCGCTTCCAGGATTTCATCCGCATCGAGCGTGGAAATCGGCAGCCGCGTGTCGGTTGGAACGTCGCCTGAAAGCTGCAGCGCCAGGTAGCGGCCGCAACAGACCCGCAGGAAACTGGTGAAATTGCCGAGATCGTGCCCGGCATCGATGCTTTCGTGATGCAGACGGGTAATGAGCTGGACGACATTCATGCCGTCCCGCTCCGCAATCTCTTCAAGTACGTTCCAGAAGAAGGTTTCCAGCCGCACACTCGTCACCATGCCGTCGATACGCAGCGACTTTGTGCTGCTCTCCCACAACGCGGGATCAGCTTCGATAAAGAGTTTGCACATGGCGTCCTCACATCTTACTTGCCGGCTCATTCGCCCTTGGTGATCCAATATAAGGCTTCTCGGCGGGTGGCCAACCGGCCGGGTAAAGGCCGTCCGTTCGCCCGCTTCAAGGCGGCAAGGCTCCGGGTCCTCGGCCCATCCTTCGAGACGCGCTCGCGCGCTCCTCAGGATGAGGTCGAATGGAACTTGCACCGTGGAGACCGTCGCCTGAATTCAACCTCATCCTGAGGGGGACCGTCAGGTCCGTCTCGAAGGATCGACCGGAATCCCGCACCTGACTGAACCCGACCTGATCAGGCTGCGAGCGACCCGGCAGCCGCGCCGCCAAGCAGGGCGTTGAACTGCGCCAGCCAGGCAGGGTGAGCCGGCCATGCCGGGGCGGTCACGAGGTGGCCGTCGGTTACAGCCGCATCGACGGCAATATCGGCGTAAATGGCACCGGCAAGCTCCACTTCCGGGCGGCAGGCGGGATAGGCCGAAACGGTACGTCCCTCGATGACCCTGGCCGCTGTCAAGATCTGCGCGCCGTGGCAGATCGCGGCAACCGGTTTGTCAGCAGTCATGAAATGGCTGACGGCGGCAATCACGTCCGCATCGAGCCTGAGATATTCCGGAGCCCGTCCGCCCGGGATCACGAGGGCATCATATGCGGTAACGTCGATATCGGCGAATGTCGCGTTCAGCGTGAAGTAGTGACCGCGCTTTTCGGTGTAGGTCTGGTCGCCCTCGAAGTCATGAATACAGGTCGCAACCGCCTCGCCGGACTTCTTGCCGGGGCAGACGGCATCGACCTTATATCCCATGGCAAGCAGTGCCTGGAACGGCACCATCGTTTCATAATCCTCGGTGAAATCACCCGTGATCATCAGGACCTTGGCACTCATCTCATATCCTCCCGGAGCCTTGAAAACCAATCTTTGCGGAAGCTAGCAGGCAAAGAGCGGAAACGGGTATTAGGCGAGTACTACAGGGATTTTTTCTCGTTTTTCGCAGAGAAAATGACGTGCGTTTTGGATGCCGGATCTAGTGCGGGATGACCAGTAAAATGAGCTGAGTGACAAGTCTGCTCCATCGTCATCCCGGACGCAGCGCAGCGGAGATCCGGGATCCACTCGTTTCCAGAACTTGATTTTTTTTGGCAATAGAAAGTTCTGCCCATCATCAACTTCGCTTGGCGTTTCATCGGCGATATGGATTGGATCCCGGATCAAATCCGGGATGACACCGAAACCGGAAACATCGGCCATTGCGCAGCAGGTACAGTTCAATCATTGCCTATCCTTCGAGGCGGGCCTCTTTGGAGTTAGGTTGAGCACCAAACCTCAGCGGCCTCAGCCTGAGGAAGTGCGCAATCACTGGCACGAAGAATGGCGACGATGGCGCTCGCACCCCTGCCTCCCGAAAAATCTCATTTCTCCCTTGACCCGTCCCTTCCACAATGCAATAACGCTCACCGAACCGTACCGTACGGTTCCGTCAATTTCTGTTTCCCTCGAGCCAAGACAAAGCACATGCCCGCTGCCGCATATGACATCGCCACTTCCCGTCCGGACGCCGCGCCCGAGTTTTCGCCGCGCCAGCAGGTGGTGCTGCAGCATGCATTGACGCTTCTGGTCGAGGGCGGCGAAAAGGCGCTGACCACCGCCGGTCTGGCGCGAACGGCTAGCTGCTCCAAGGAAAGCCTCTACAAGTGGTTCGGCGACCGGGACGGCTTGCTCGCCGCTGTCGTGGCCTATCAGGCGAGCCAGGTGCAGTTTCCCTCCGAGACCGGCGCGACGGCTGATGCCGCGACTTTCCGCGCTCATGTCACAGCGTTTGTGGAGGCCCTGCTCGGCGTTCTCTTTTCGGAGACCTCGCTTGCCCTCAACCGTCTGTCCATCGGCCAGTCCAACACCAATTCGAACCGGCTTGGCCACCTGCTGCTGGTGCGCGGCAAGCACATGATTTCGGCCCGTGCACGCACCATGCTGGAAAGCGGGCGCCGGCACGGCCTTCTGAAATTCGACGATGCCGAGGATGCCTATCAGGTGCTCTACGGCCTCGCCATTCGCGACGTTCACATCCGGCTTCTACTCGGCGAAAACGCAAGTCCCGCCGAGAAGGATCTGGCATCCCAGGCGGAGACCGCCGTCGACCGCTTTTACCGGCTGTTCGGGGCCTGACCCCGGCTGCCGGCCGACTGGAGACCACCAGCCAACGACGACCGGACATGAACTCCGGCTCAGAACATGAATAACGAGAATGCAAACGGGAGAAAGGAACCCATGCGCGTTTATTACGATCGTGACGCAGATATCAATCTGATCAAGTCCAAGAAAGTCGCCATCATCGGTTACGGCTCGCAGGGCCGCGCCCATGCCATGAACCTGAAAGATAGCGGCGTGCCGGACATTGCCGTTGCCCTGCGCGAAGGCTCCACCACAGCGCTGAAGGCTGAAGCCGATGGTTTCAAGGTCATGACCGTTGCCGAAGCAGCTGCCTGGGCCGACCTGATGATGATGGCCACGCCGGACGAACTTCAGGCGGACATCTACAAGGACCACATCGCCGCCAACATCCGCGATGGCGCTGCCATTGCCTTTGCACACGGCCTCAACGTCCATTTCGGCCTGATCGAGCCGAAATCCTCTGTCGACGTTCTGATGGTCGCGCCGAAGGGCCCGGGCCACACCGTCCGCGGCGAATACGAAAAAGGCGGCGGCGTGCCGTGCCTTGTCGCTGTGCACCAGGATGCCTCCGGCAATGCGCTGGATCTTGGCCTCTCCTATGCCAGCGGCGTTGGCGGCGGCCGGTCCGGCATTATCGAAACCACCTTCCAGGAAGAGTGTGAAACCGACCTCTTCGGTGAACAGGCTGTTCTGTGCGGTGGTCTGGTCGAGCTGATCCGCGCCGGTTTCGAAACCCTCGTGGAAGCTGGCTATGCGCCTGAGATGGCCTATTTCGAGTGCCTGCACGAAGTGAAGCTGATCGTCGATCTGATCTACGAAGGCGGCATCGCCAACATGAACTACTCCATCTCCAACACGGCTGAATGGGGCGAGTATGTCACGGGTCCGCGCATCGTCACCGACGAAACCAAAGCAGAAATGAAGCGCGTCCTGAAGGACATTCAGACCGGCAAGTTCACCTCCGAGTGGATGCAGGAATACCGTGCAGGCGCCGCCAAGTTCAAGGCAACGCGCCGCCTGAACGACGGTCACCAGATCGAGGAAGTCGGCGAGAAGCTGCGCGGCATGATGCCGTGGATCAAATCCAACGCGCTGGTCGACAAGACCAAGAACTAGAAGTTGGTCTGATCATCGATACGGAAAGGCCGGGCAGCTATGCCCGGCCTTTTCTATTGGCTGATCGCAGGTGTGCTGCGGATCTCTTCAGAGCTCTTGATTGCTCAAGTCTCCCCGAGGCGTTCCAGAGCCTTCGCCGCAAGCAGGTTGCCCTGTTCCGCGGCGATCTTGTAAAGCCCTTTCGCGCGTTCAAGATCCGCGTTCAAGATTTCCCCTTCTTCCAACAACACGGCCATGTAATAGGTGCCGTCTGTATCATTCTGGGCAACGGAGGCCTTCAGCAACTCCAGTCCCTTGAGCCTGTCCTGTTCAACCCCCAGGCCGTGGAGCAGCATCCAGCCGACATTGGCCTTGCCGCTGCTGAAACCGCGGTCAAGAGCTTCCCGAAAGAGCCGGATTGCTTCCTGGTAGTCCTGCTTTACACCCTCTCCGTCGCGGTAGAGAAGCCCGAGTGCGGTCAGCGCGTGATTGTCACCCGCATCAATGGCGGCATTGTAGAGCGACACGGCGCGGTCATAGTCACGGTCGACAAAAAGGCCGTTCTGGAACATCCAGCCCAGATTGTTGAGGGATATGGCGCTGCCGAGATCCGCGGCCCTGGAGTAGTGCAAGTGAGCCAATTCATAATCGACGGTCCCGCCGTGGCCAAGCATGAAAAAATTGCCCAACGCGGTGTTTGCGGGCATCGGGACCTGCTCAAGCGCCTGCCTGTAGTAGGCCAGGCCGCGCTGCGTGTCTTTTTCGACACCAAGACCTTCGACAAAGGCCCTGCCGAGCGCCATCCAGGCATAGGCGTTGTCCCTGTTGTCGCTGCCCTCAAACACGTCCACTGCAAATTTCAGCTTTTGTTCGCCAAAATGTTCTGCATTGTCGAGATACAAGAGTGACAGCACGAAATCCGCCCGCCGATTTCCCAGGTCTTTCGATTTCAGATACCAGCGCTCTGCCGCATCAAGATCCTTGCTGACGCCTTTTCCATGACGAAAATGCCACGCGACGGTATCGGCGGATTTCGCCAAGCCGGCTTCCGCGGCCCTGACCTGATAGCTGAAAGCAGTCTCCAGCGAGTGGTTTTCGATCATGCGATTTCGATGCAGCCATCCGATGGCATCCAGTGCTTCGATATTTCCAAAACGTGCGGACTTCTCGAACCACGCGAGTGCCTTTTGCGGATCATAATCTGCGCTGGCCTCGTTCCTGCTATGAAACAGTCCAAGTTCGAAACCCGCCCGATCGTCCCCCGAGACGGCAAGGTTCTCCAGCATCGATTTGATCTCGGTCGGGTCAACGTTCGAATCAAGGCCTTGCAAAAGAGCGGACGCCAGCCAGTAGCGGCCCTCGTCACTCTGATCGGCAGCCTTGCGAAGCCATTTGAGGGCAGTCGCGGCGTTTTGGTCAGCGAGTGGCCGGCCTTTCAGATGCCCTGTAGCGTAAAGCTCGCCCAAACCCATTTGCGCTGAAAAATGTCCACCCGCGGCGGCGATCTCCAAATTGCGCAATATTTCAGCATTCATTTGTGGTGTGTCCACTGCCGCGCCGATAAGAAATTCGGCGAAAGCCAGATGCGCTGCCAATGGAGGCGTTGGGGAAATCTCGACACTGCGGCGCAAATGCGATTCTGCCTTGTCCTGATCCGCCGGAAAAATGATCCCGTTCATGTAAGCGAGCCCGAGAAAAAGCTCCCGCACCGCCGCATGGCTCGGATCTTCCCGGTCTGTCGCTGATGCGCTGATCAGTTGGGATAGCGGGCCGATGGACGAAAGGGGCGCGGATGCGGCAATTGATTTGAGTTCGTCGAGACTGGCAAAAAAATCTGCGCCGTCGACTTCCCCGAGGATCTGCATTCGCGCCCACTTGACCGTGGCGTCCAGATTACCGTCATCCGCGGCAATTCGAAAAAGGACGGAGGCCTTTGCCAGGTCCAGGCGTGCCGGGTCGCTCGACAAGACGTCAGCCGCCGCATAGGCAGCTTCGGCATCGCCGAGTTCACCGGCCCTGACCAGCCAATGGAAGGCCTTTTCGGGATCGGGGTTCAGCCAACCGCTCTCCTTGTACCCATCAAGGAGGCGCTGAGCGGCGAACAGGTTGCCGCCCGCGTCTGCCAGTTCATAGCTGAGAACTGCCCTTTCCCGGTCCACAGCGCCCCCAAATCCCTCTTCTTCCATGTATCCGAGATATTCCGCTGCCAGGTAGTAGCCGTCGTCGGCCGCCCGCTGGAAATACTCTCGTGCCAGAACATCATCCTCGTCTGCCCATTCTCCATGAAAGTGGGCAAGCCCCAGATAGGTTGGTGCATTTTTCAGACCGGCTGCATCAGCCTGGTGAAAGTAACGCATTGCCTCCTGGTTATTGTGTTCGCTCCAATCCGTCAGCGTATAGAGGTAGCCGAGATTGAGCAGCGCTGTCTTGTTTCCTTCTTCAAGCGCTTGCAGGTAATGCTCCTTTGCCGTTGCATGGCTTTGCTCCACCTCCTTGCCCTCAGCGTAATAGTCGCCGAGCGACAAGAGGGCATCCGTATCACCGAGAGCGACTGCCTTTTGATAAAGCCGCAACGCTTCAGCAGTGTCGATGGCAACACCGTCGCCTTCTTCATACATATCCGCGAGAACAAGGATGGCGGCGAGGTAGTCGTCGTTTGCCGCCTGCTCCAGCATGCGCCGTCCGCGATGGACATCCCGTTCGATACCGATTGTCCCATGGACAAGCGCATACCCGAGCTCCGTCAGGGCAAATGTCTGCCCCTCCGCAGCAGCCTCTTCATACAGGTCTCGAGCCCGATCGAGATCTCGGTCGACGCCATTTCCGGTCTGATAAAGCCAGGCCAGGAAGGCTTTTGCCCTCGGGTAGCCCTCGGCATCGATAGCCTCTTGATAATGCTGCGCGGCCTTCGCATAGTCCTGCTCGACACCGCCGCCGCGTTCAAATGCAAGGCCGAGCGAGACGTGCGCATAGGGATACTGGAGTCCGATCGCTTCCCGGAACAGCGAGACAGCGCGTCCCTGATCCTGCTCAACCCCGTCTCCCAGATAGTACATCGTGCCAAGGTGATGCCGGCCGCGCCCAAAGTCCTCGTCCGCGGCTTTGCGGTAGAATTCCACCGCCATTGTGGCGTCAGGTGTGCCGAGCACACCCCTTTCATGCATCAGACCGAGATTCACCAGAGCATTCAGGCTGCCCGCGCCAGCAGCTTCTTCATAGAGACGTTTGGCCTCGTGCGGATCTTTTGCCGTTCCGCGTCCGTGTTCATAGAGCCAGCCCAGCGAGGACGTTGCCTCGGCAACACCGCCGCGATGGGCCCATTGTATCCAGAAGAAGGCTTGCCCGTCATGCTGGCGAAGGCCTCGGCCGTTGAGATAGAGATAGCCGAGGCGCAGTCCGCTCCAGCTGTCGCCAAAGTCTGCGCCCTGCTGATAGAAGTCGACAGCTTTCGCCAGGTCTGTCTCGCCGGCAAGCCCCGTTTCGTAATAATATCCCAACTGCGACTTGGCCCAGGGAAAACCGAGAACTTCCGAACGCTGGAAATAGGTGAAGGCCTTCTTGTAGTCAGGTTCCCAGAGTTCCCGGTTTTCATAGGCCAGCCCGAGGCGATAAAGATCTTCCGGGTCTTGTGCAACTTCGCGGGAGAGCAGCTCTTCGAGCTCTTGCGCATCCGGCAAACTGCCGAGATGGGATGGGCCGCCATCCGGGCCGCCCAAAAAAAATGACGTGTTTCCATGATCACGCCACGTCGGTTCGCGATCCAGCTCGCCCAACTCGCCGGCAGCATGAGCATCCGCTGACAGGATGCACAAGCCAAAAATCACACTGAAAAGAAATCTCATTGCCCAACCAAAATACCCCGCGTACCGCCTTGGCGATCACGCAACCACAGATTGGCAAAATTTCATATATGTTCGAAAGGGTCCAGTGCGAAAACAACGGGATGACCTTCATCTGCCCGGTTGCATTTGTTTTTTTTCGATTTTTGCGAAAAATTTTCACAAACTGCGCGCAAGGTCCGTGATTGCGAGATTGAATTCAGAAATTCTTAATGCAGGCATGGCTGAGTGAAGCTCTGCACGCATACCGGTGGATATGTTTTGATTAAAATCCACACGCCTACAATTTGATGAAAATCTCTTAACCAGCCCTAACAGCATCTAAAAACATTTCAAACTAGGCTGCCTTAACTGGTCGTTTTCGACGCGTAGTGTGTGGAGTGCGTCTACATGGATTTATTGACGCTTTTTTCGGCAAATCTGCTCTTGCTGCTGATTTTTGCCATTTCCTTTCAGGCGATGTCGCTTCGCGTGACACCGAGCCTGCACTGGCGCAGTTGGGCCGCCGCCAACGGTATTCTCGTCCTCGCCCTTGTCTGCTTCGCCTTTGAAAACGTCCTTCCGCGGTTCTTTGCCTACATCTTGCCCAACACGTTGCTCCTGCTGGGTTTTGGTTTCCATCTTTATGCCGCGCGTGTTCTGGCAAAACTGCCGAACAGGCTGAGCGATGCCTTTGCGCCGGCCGCCGCCTATCTGATCGTGGGCCTGCTCGCGTTCGTGTTGTCGGACGCCACCCTCGCGTATGTCGGCGGCAATTTCATCTTCACGGTCCTGTGCATCGCCACCATCATTGTCTATACGTCGAAAACCTTCCACGGACTGATCTCCGTCATCGGGATTGTTCTGGCGTTCTTCTTCCTCGCCGGTGTTGGTGGACTGCGGCTGTTTCACGGCCTCGTGGGCAACGGCCCTGCAGGACCCGGCATGATCAACGACACCATGCAGGGTCTTCACCTGATGAGCGCGATGCTCTTCGTCAGCCTCACCGGTGCGTTTTCAACCGCCCTTTCCTTCGAACAGGTGGCCCAGCGGCACAGGGAAGCGGCTAGGCGGGATCCACTGACAGGGGCTTATAACCGCCGGGAGTTTCAGGCGCGTCTGGAAGATCTCCTGCAAGCCCCTTCGGAAAAAACCTTTGGCCTGCTCAACTTCGACCTGGATCACTTCAAGTTCGTGAATGACACGTTCGGACACCTGTCCGGTGACCAGGCTCTGGTCAAGATCGTGGCAGCCGTCAAGGCTCAGCTGCGGAAAGACGATTGTTTTGCGCGGCTTGGCGGTGAGGAGTTTGCTGTCCTGCTGCCCGACATTTCCAGGGAAAACGCGGCCAAGGTTGCCGACCGTCTCAGGCAGTTGATCTCACGGATCGAGTTCGATTTCGCACCGGAAAACTTCAGGATCACCGCGTCGACGGGCATCTATCACGGCAACGGTAATGAACTGGCGATGGAAGATCTGCTGCAGGCCGTTGACGACAGCCTCTACCGTTCGAAGAAAAACGGACGCAACTGCGTCACCTTCGCAAAAGACCTGCCTGCGACGTGCTGAAATTGCGCTTCTGACAGATTGTTACGAGTAGGCCTCGATCAACCGGGTAACCTCTTTGTCCCGGGCGCTTTCGCTTTGCCCACCCATCACCACGACAATCAGCTGCTTGCCGCCACGTCGCGCCGTTGCCACGAGATTGTAGCCGGACATGCGGATGTAGCCGGTCTTCAGCCCGTCTACGCCGGAAACCTTGCCAAGCAGGTTGTTGGTCGCCTTGAACGTCCGGCCGTCATAGGTAAAGGACTTTGCCCTGTAGTAGCTGGCGTATTGCGGAAATCGTCGTTTGAGCGCCAGCCCCAGTTTCGCCATGTCGCGGGCAGTCGTCACCTGACCCGCGTCCGGGAGCCCGGTCGCATTTTCAAAGCGTGTGCGCGAGAGCCCGAGTGCACGCGCCTGCTGCGTCATCTGGCGCGCAAAGGCCGCCTCGCTGCCGGCAAGGTTTTCCGCGACCGCCACACCGACATCATTTGCAGATCTGACGGACAGCGCGCGCGCGGCCTGTTGCACCGTTATGGTCGTACCGGCTTTCAATCCGATCTTTGCCGGTGGCTGCGAGGCCGCGTTTTCGCTGACGGTCAACGGAGACGAGAGGCTGTAGCGTCCCTCCGCGACCGCTTCGAACAACAGGTACAGTGTCATCATCTTCGTGAGCGATGCCGGGAACCGCGCCGCGTCGGCGTCAACGGCATAGAGCTGTTCACCTGTCGAGGCGTTCAGAACCAGAGCGGAAAAGCCTCGTTCCTGCGCCGTCGCCGGCGCATACCCGACCGCAGGTAGAGACGTGGTTTGAACGGACGCGCCCGCTGGGGCCGCTGACGACGCCGAAGGCGAAGGCGCTTGTGCGGTCTGGCAGGCGGCGAGCATGAGGGCAAGGAAAACCGCGCCGACTTTTCTGGTCAGTTGAACCCCTTGAAACATGTGCGGTCTCACTCTTGTTCAGGCTCTGGTTTCAGGCCTTCAACCGGTACCCGGTCTTGAAAATCCAGTGAACGATCGCCAGCGAAATGAACAGAAACAACATGGTTGCGACCAGCGACAACCACAGACTGACATCCGCCTGACCGTAAAAACTCCAGCGGAAACCCGATATCAGATAAACAACGGGATTGACCAGCGTGACTTTCTGCCAGATCTCCGGCAGCATGTTGATGGAGTAGAAGCTGCCGCCGAGAAACGCCAGGGGCGTCACGATCAGAAGTGGCACGAACTGCAGCTTTTCGAAATTGTCCGCCCAGATACCGATGATGAAACCGAGCAGCGCGAAGGTGACGGCCGTCAAAATGAAGAACGTCGCCATCCAGACCGGGTGCTGGATTTCAATATCGACAAAGAAATTCGCCGTGATCAGGATGATCAGACCGACGATGATCGACTTGGTCGCGGCCGCACCGACATAGGCGATGGTGATCTCAAGATAGGAAACGGGCGCTGACAGAACCTCGAAGATCGTACCGGTGAAACGCGGAAAATAGATACCGAAAGAGGCGTTCGACAGGCTTTGGGTCATGAGGGAAAGCATGATCAGGCCGGGCACGATGAAGGCCCCATAGCTGACCCCGTCAACTTCCGAAATGCGTGAACCGATCGCTGCGCCGAAAACAACAAAGTAAAGCACTGTGGAGATGACAGGCGAGATCACGCTTTGCATCAACGTGCGCTTCGTGCGTGCCATCTCCGAAATATAGATCGCTTGGACTGCACCCAGATTCATTCGCCCACCTTTTTGGTTTTCCGGCCCACGGCGTGAGCGCTGCTCAACTAAGTTCCATTCTCATTCTCGGCAATGTCCTTCCGGGAATGGAGCCGGAGGGCGAGCGGCCTGTGGTTGCAAACCCCATACGCGCATAAAATGCTTCGGCGAATGGGTCTGCATCCAGTTCGATATGCCTGAGCCCGTTCTTCCTGGCCTGGATTTCAAGTGTCTGAAACAGCGTGCGTCCGACGCCCTTGCCCTTGTAGTCGGGTGCGACGAAGCAGGTTTCAAGCTCACCACCGGCACCCGTATCTGAAGACAGTCGTATGCACCCGACCAGCGACCCGTCAGCGGCCTCCGCAACCCAGAAATCATCTTCCAAAATCCAGCTGTCGCGCACCCGCAATTCTTCAACGCAGGCTTCCATGAAAGCGTCGTCGTATCCATTGGATTGCTTGGAGCGCATGCAGAGTTCTGTAAGTGCCTCCTTGTCGGCTTGGTGTGCGGGCCGAATGGCGAAATCCTTGGTCATGTCGGTTCAACTCTTCTTCACCAGATCAACGAAAATGTCTTCCAGCGACGACTGATCTGTCTGCAGGTCCTGAAACCGGACACCAGCCTCCGCGAGGTCCTTCAAGAGCGCGGTAATGCCTGTTCTTTCTGCGTGCGTGTCGTAGGTATAGACCAGTTTGCACCCGGCATCGGCAAGCTCGAGATTGTGACGCGCCAGACTTTCTGGCACCGCGTTCAGGGGTTCAGCCAGATTGAGGGTCAGGAGTTTGCGTCCAAGCTTTCGCATCAGCTCCGCCTTGTCCTCCACCAGGACAATCTCGCCCTTGTTGATCACGCCGACCCTGTCCGCCATCTCCTCGGCTTCCTCGATATAGTGGGTCGTCAAAATGATGGTGACGCCTTTTTCCTTCAGCTCCGTCACGATGCGCCACATGTCGTGCCGCAACTCGACATCGACGCCGGCGGTCGGTTCATCGAGAAAGAGAACCTTCGGCTCATGCGCAAGCGCCTTGGCAACAAGCAGCCGCCGCTTCATGCCACCGGAGAGTGCCATGATAGGATTTTTCCGCTTTTCCCAGAGCGTGAGATCCTTGAGGATGCGCTCAACGAAGGCACGGTCCGGTGGCAAGCCGAACAGACCGCGGCTGAAGGCAACCGTATCACCGACAATCTCGAACGGAGCCGTGGGCATTTCCTGCGGAACCAGGCCGATCAGGCTCCGCGCGGCGCGAAAATCCGCAATCGCGTCATGTCCGCCGACAGTGATGCTCCCGGAGGTCGGCCGCACCAGGCCGCATATGGTGCTGATAAGAGTGGTTTTGCCCGCACCGTTGGGGCCAAGGAGCGCAAACACCTCACCTTCTCGGATGTCCAGCGACACGGATTTCAAAGCCTGGAAGCCGCCTTCATAGGTCTTTTCCAGATCGCGGACAGAGAGAATGGACGCCATGAAGACCTGAGCTGAAATGAAGATTGAGGTTTTGACCAGACGGCCAAATGTGAGGACATTGCAACATGTGGGCCGCAAACCTGCAAGATGCAAGGTGCTGCAAGCGGACCAGGACGGGATCGTCTCAGAAAGCCTGCGGCGCTGATCGTTACTCTAATAGAGCGTCTTGCGGTAACTGTCTTCCAGCTTCTGGTCCAGCTCGGTCAGTTCTGCGTCGCTCACAGGCGCTTCGTCTATCTGATCCTTGATAATTTTCATCAGCGACGGCATGTCATCGCGATCCCGAAATCTTTCCGGGTCCCACAGGTGCGACCGCCGGAAGGCTTTCGCACAATGCATGAAGACACTGGTGACCTTGATGACGATCGCCACTTTGGGACTGCGCCCGTTGACGCTCATCGCCTCCAGCAACTCGGGATCAACCACGAGCTTCGCCTGCCCGTTGACGCGCAGCGTGTCGTCGAAACCAGGAATGACGAAAAGCAATCCAACGCTTGGATTGGAAACAATGTTGACCAGACTGTCGAGACGGTTGTTCCCCGGACGGTCGGGAACAGCAAGGGTCTCCCGGTCAAGAACTTTCACGAAGCCCGGCGGATCGCCGCGCGGGCTGACATCCGCCTTGCCATCCGCATTCTGCGTTCCAAGGCATAGAAAAGGCGACCGTTCGATGAAATCCCGGGCATGCCTGTCCAGCATCGTCAGGCATTTTTTCGCTGCCAGTTCGTGGGTTGGGGGGAACAGGTCCCGCAGTGCTGTTTCATCGCTGATCACGTATTCCGGTTTGGGATCGAACGCAGTCATTTCCGCACCTCATCACTTTCATGGAACCTGCGGACCCGGCCAAAGCAATCGGATAAGCAGATGCAGGCTTTGAGTGCACACGGCGGCATGACGCCCGCCTGAAGCCTCTCACCTTCGGGCCCGATGGTGTTCAACACACGTATATCGCATTTTTTTGAGGTGCGTACCTCAATAATGTTCCCAACCATGCGGACTTTTTGAACCGGAAGCCGACTTTTCAGGCCTGGCCATCATGGTACTCCGTGCGGAAGCACCTTTCCGCAGCACTGTTTCCTCTCCGGAAACAGTGCGTCTTTTGGTGCAAGGCTGGGTTTCCAGCAGATCCACGCTATCTTGTGCCTGACACAAATTCACGAGAGGTGGCCTTCCCACAGGCACGCCCGCAGCAGGATCGAAACAGATGTCCATCCGTCCGGTAACGCATATTGGATCCACGCAGCCGACGCTTGAGGGTGCCGGCGTCAAACTCGAGCGGGTGTTCGGCTTCCAGGACCCTGAAATGCTGGACCCGTTCCTGCTGCTGGATGATTTCCGCAACAACCGTCCCGAAGATTACCTGGCCGGTTTCCCCTGGCACCCGCATCGCGGTATCGAGACGATAACTTACGTGCTCGCCGGCACCGTGGAGCATGGAGACAGTCTGGGCAACAAGGGAGATCTCGGTGCTGGCGACGTTCAGTGGATGACCGCCGGACGCGGCATCATGCACCAGGAAATGCCCAAGGGCGATGCTGAGGGTCGGATGCACGGCTTTCAACTCTGGGCGAACCTGCCCTCCTCCCTGAAAATGACGGAACCGCGCTATCAGGATGTAACCTCGAACGAAATCCCGGTTGTTACCGAGGACGACGGCACATCCGCACGGATCATCTGCGGAGAATTCTGGGGCAAGCGCGGACCGGTCGACGGCATAGCGGCAGAACCCCAGTATCTGGACATTCATGTGCCCGCCGGTCAGAAGAAGCGCCTCAAGGTCGACACCTACAAACAGACCTTTGCCTACGTGTTCGAAGGCTCCGGCACCTTCGAGGGAGCATCCGACCCCTTTGGTGTTCTGACCGAAAAGGAATTCGGCGGTGAGGAAATCAAGATCCGTGACCAGACCGGCGACCGCACGCTCGTCATATTCGGAACCGGTGACGAGATCGTGGTGCAGGCGGGCGATGAAGGCATACGCTTCCTTCTGGTGTCCGGCGCGCCCATCAAGGAACCGGTCGCCTGGCATGGACCGATCGTCATGAACACACGCGACGAACTGGTGCAGGCCGTCACGGAACTGCAGAACGGCACGTTCATCCGCTAAGCTTCGCTCCGTGCCCATGCGCGGATCGGCAGAGAATGTATTGGCGGGAAATTCTGTGATTTCCCACTTGATCTGTTCCATGTGAACGGACGGGAAGTCTCACGATATTGGTCTTGCGGCACCTGCACGTCGCGTTCCCCGACGTCGCCTTGCCTTGCAACCTTCACAATCACTGGATAGGGCTTTCCGGCACGTAACAGACCGGATGCCCATGCCTCTCAGACTCAGACCCGCCACGCCCGACGACGCCCCTGCCCTCACCAGCATCCTTCACCGCGCAAAAGCTTCGTGGGGTTATCCGGATGACAAGATGGCGGAATTCATGGCCGCCTGGGGCATACGCGAGACCACGATCCGGTCGATTCAGATTACGGTCGCTGAAGAGCAAGGCGTTCCGGTTGCATTTCTGGGCGTTGTTCCGGACGACGCGGAAACCCTTCTCGTCGACTTCCTGTTCGTCGACACCGGCAAGCAAGGAAAGGGCATCGGCAGTCTGTTGCTGAAACGCGCCGAAGACGTTGCCAGGCAACTGCGGCTTGCGCGCCTCCGACTGGAGGCGGATGCCCACGCTGGCGGTTTCTATGAAAAACACGGCTATCGAACCTACGATAAACGCCCAAGCGAAATGGCGCCCGGCCAACAGATTCCGCTCATGGAAAAGCAGCTCCCCGCCTGCGTGCACGAACTCAGGCGCATCGATCTGAGAGTGACAGACCGGCCTTGGCGCTTTGAAACCGAAAATGCAGCGGGAATTGCCGCGCATTTCGAAGAGGCACAAAAGCGCATCTCACTCTTGTGGAACGGCCGGACGCTGAAACTGACGGGCTATGCGTTTCAGGACGGGATCTTTGAAGGGTCCTGCTCCGAAAGCTCCTACGCAGCCCATCTCGCCTGGCGGGACTGGGGCGCTCCGGATGCCACCGCCTTCAACCTCTTCGGATCCGCCATCATCAGGAGCCGCGACGGGGCTCTGCTCTACGGTGTGATGGGGCCGCATACGGCAACAGGCGGAATGATCTATCCGCCCGGCGGAAACCTTGATCTGAGCGACGTCATGCCAGATGGCAGGGTGGACATGAACCGGGCAATTGACCGGGAACTTGAGGAAGAGACGGGATTGTCCGGCGACGCAATGAGAAAAGCCGAACTGCTTGTCACCTTCGATGGACCGCGTATTTCCATCGCCAGAGTATTCGAGTGCGATGACGAGGCCGGATCTCTGCGCAACCAGATCCTGACACATTCCGCAGCATCGGAAGAAAAGGAACTTTCCGATATCCGCATCATCCGTTCGCGGGACGATCTTGAAGACCCGGCAATCTTTCCTTTCGCGCGCGAAATCGCCCACTATCTGCTGCAGTGACCCATGCCTCTAGAGCATTTAGCGCCGGAAAGAAGGCTGAACGGGCGGCTGCCAGTCAACAGTCAATGGTTTGTTCACCAAGAACAGGCTGTGGGGACTGGCGGGACCCGGCCAGACATGTAAAAGTCCGCTCACCCCGGTACGAGGGGTCAGGTTATTCTCCAGGGAGAACAGAATATGGGCCGCCGCTACGCGATCTTGGATGTCTTCACGAACACACTTCTGGCCGGAAATCCGCTTGCGGTGGTTTTGGACAGCGAAGATCTGAGCGATGAGCAGATGCAGAAGATCGCAGGAGAGTTCAATCTTTCCGAAACGGTGTTCGTGTTTCCGCCCGAAAACCCTGGCCAGTCGGCAAGCATGCGGATCTTCACGCCGAAAATGGAGCTACCCTTTGCGGGGCACCCGACGATCGGCACCGCCATTCTCCTGGCAAAGGAACGATTTGGTGATGTCGACGGCGAACAGGATTCAGTTGTTGTTCTGAAACAGAAGATCGGCGCCGTGCGCTGCGCCGTCATCCTGAAGCAGAATGCGGCCGGCTTCGCCGAGTTTGATGTACCCAGTCTGCCGGAACCGGCCGGACCGACCCATAATGTCGAACTCATTGCAGCGGCACTGGATCTCGAGCCGACTGATATCGGCTTTGAAAACCACGCACCTTCCCGATTCCAGGTTGGCCCCCCGTTCAATTTCGTACCCGTCCGCGACCTTGATGCCCTTTCAAGAGCGAAGCCGGTCACAGCGATGTGGAAAGCCGGCTTCGGCAAGGATGATCACAACCACGCCTATATCTACTGCCGTGAGACCCGGTCACACGACAGCGCGTTTCACGCCAGACTGTTTGCCCCGGGCATGGGCGTTCTCGAAGACCCGGCCACTGGCTCGGCCGCGGCAGCCTTTGCCGGCGTCGTGAACTTTTATGATGGCCTGACCGAAGGCACCCATCATATCCGCATTGAACAGGGCTTCGAGATGGGCCGGCCATCGCTGATCGACCTGGAGATCGATATCGAACATGGCGGCATGCATGCGGTTCGCATCGGCGGCCAGGCAACGCTTGTTGCCAGGGGTGAACTGTTCGTCTGACGGATGCTCAGTCCTGACTTTCGCCGACGGCGGCGCTGTCTTCGCTGGCTTTGGGTTGCACCCGCGCGTTCAGGATGCCCGGCAGGATGACACCTGCAATGATAAGCGCCCCACCGATCAGGATGTCCGGGGTCATCTCTTCGCCAAGTGCCACATAGGCAATCACGAAGGTGAAGACCACCGACAGAACAGCAAGCAAGGCTGCCGTCACTGTCGATACCGTCGCCATTGCCTCGTACCACAGATAGTACCCGAATGCCGTGGACAGGACGCCGAGCAACACGAGCAGGAGCGCGTCCGTCGCGCTTGCCTCCAATGGATAAAGCAGCAGGCTGGGCGATAGCACGACAGCACTTGGCAGCAAGATCTTCAAAAGAACTTCCATGCGATCCATGGTCGAGCGTGTCTGCTTGACCGCCCGCGCGCTTCCAACGATGAAAATGGCCCAGGAAATACCGGCTCCGAGCTCCCAGAAATCTCCAAGAAGGCTCTCCCCCGCGTCCGCGTCGAAATCGTGGCGCACGGTCAGATACACGCCGGCCAGCGCCAGGCAAGTCGCCAGTACGTCGAACCACCGCACCCTTTCAACGCCGGCAAAGACCAGGAACAGCAGCACGAAGAACGGCGCCGTGTTTTCCAGAACCATCGCGTTCGTGGCGCTGGTATGTTCAAGCCCGATATGAAACGTGATGTAGTTCAGCGTGAAGCCGGTGCTGGCGAGCAGCGTGTAGCGATCCAGTTGAAACAGGCTGAGACGCCTGCCGGAGAACTTCAGCATGACGAAGATGACGAAGCAGGCAATCCAGAGGCGGAAAACCGCGATTTGAAGTCCGTGAAGATCGCCCGTCAGATACCTGACAATGACGGAATTGGCGCCCATCAGGAAGGCGGCGATAAAGCCGAAGCACAAGGCGATTGCATAAGGTCTTGTCATCGACGCACATCGTAGCGCCTTGGCAGCAGCGCGGCAATGTAGCCCGCCGGAGCTTGCAGCATCGCGATCTGCCGTTCCGGCCGGCGGCAACCGGTATCCTTGCCACCGCCAGTCGGATCATCCTTGACCTCAGGATCTATTCGGCGGCCTCCGCCGGTGCCCGGGGCGCAGTCTTTTCCCAGGCAGGCAGCGCCTCGATGCGTTGTAGCCAGGCCAGCACTTTTGGAAATTCGAGCAAAGGCACCTGGGACTTCGGGTGCAAAGCCAGGGCCGAATGGCTGCCGACGGCAAAATCGGCGACGGTCGGTGTGTCTCCAAGAATGAAGTCCCGACCATCCAGATGATCTTCCAGAACCGCTGCGAAACGGCGGAAATTTTCCTGTCCGGTCGCAACTTTCTCTTCATCGACCGGACCAAGACCGAACACCTGCTTGGCAACCGTTTCCCAGACGATCTCGCCAAGCGCCCGGTTGAAATGCTGCACTTCCCAGGACATCCACCGCAGAACTTCGATGCGTGCCGCATTGTCAGAGGGACAGAACGTCTCTGCATTTTGCCTGTCCGACAGATAAATCATGATCGGATTGGCTTCCCAGAGCTTGAGATCTCCGTCGACCAGAACCGGCACCTTCACATTCGGATTGATCGCCTTGAATTCCTCGGTCTGATGCTCTCCTGCGAAGAGGTTGAAATTCCGGATTTCTGTTTCGCTGTCCAGTCCCAGATGGTGGAGTGCAGCCAGAACGCGGCGGCAATTGGGAGACAGATCGGTCAGATAGAGTTTCATGATTTCAGCTCCTGTACATGCCGGTTTCAGGATCATCCAGACCGGCTCCGTCGAGCGCCTCACCTGCACGGTGACTTTACTCAACCATTTAGTTGACTATAATGGAATTCAATGATAGTCAACCAAAAGGTTCACTTTATGACAGTGCAGCAAATGGCCCAACTGGACGCAACATTTTCGGCATTGAGCGACGGGACCCGGCGCGCGATCGTCGCCCGCCTGGCAGACGGCGAGACGACGTTGTCGGACCTTGCCGCCCCTTTCGACATGTCGCTGACCGCCGTGTCCAAACATCTCAGGGTCCTGTCCGATGCCGGCCTTGTCGACATCGAAAAACGAGGCCGTACCCGTCACTGCCGCTTGCGCGGTGCACCGATCAAGGAAGCCGTCGACTGGTTGAGCAAATACGAATCCTTCTGGATCGACCGGTTCGACGCCCTCGCCCGACACCTTGCCAAAGAGGAGAGCGACACATGAGCGTTCAGGAGATCGACAAGCAGTTTCTCAAATCGGAACCGGGCCAGGAGCCCGTTATCGTGGAGGGCCTGTTCCGGGGAGCCCCCGCGCGTGTCTTCCGCGCCTTTACCGAGCCCGAAGAGCTGCAAAGCTGGTTTGTGCCGAAATCGGGTGGCCTTGTCTCGGTGGACATCGACCTCAAGGTTGGTGGCAAGTGGTGCTTTGTCATTGAGAAGACACAGGAAAAACAGATCCACTTCGAGGGTGAATACCTGGCCATCGACGCGCCGAAGAGGCTCGAATTCAGCTGGCGGCACGTTCAGGAATTCGCCGATGGAACGCGGGAGGCGACCGATACCTCTCAGGTGGCGATCACATTCACCGAGGCCGGCAAGGCAACCGAGGTAAAGCTCCGCCACGAAGCAATCAAGACCGAGGATGCCCGCCGCGGTGTCGGCGGCGGCTGGGACGGCTGCTTCAGACGCCTTGCGGAAATCACGATCGCATAACAACCATTGCCAAGGAGAACGACATGACACATCCGCAAATTGTCAGCCGCGAAGATTGGCTGGTCGCCCGCAAAGCGCTGCTCGAAAAGGAAAAGACCTTCACCAGGGAACGCGACGCACTCTCTGCCGCGCGCCGGGACCTGCCGTTGGTTCTCGTGGAGAAAAACTATGTCTTTGATACGGAGGGCGGCCGGAAATCGCTCGCGGATCTGTTCGGACCGCACCCGCAGCTTGCCGTCTATCATTTCATGTTCGGCAAAAACTGGCAGGAAGGATGCCCGAGCTGTTCGTTCTGGGCTGACAATTACGATCATCTCGACACGCATCTGGCTGCCCGCGGCACCAGACTGATTGCCGTCTCGAATGCGCCGCTGGACACCCTTCAGGCCTACAAGGCCCGCATGGGTTGGAGCTTTGACTGGGTGTCCACGGCAGGAAACGGCTTCGGGGTCGATTTCGGAGTCACCTTCCCGGACAGGAAAGATCCGACGGGCCGGGGCTACAATTATAGTGGCAACGACACGGTGCATTCCGAAGAACTGCCTGGCGTCAGCACATTTCTGAAGCTTGGCGACGGTCGCGTCGCACACAGCTATTCCACATATGGCCGGGGTCTCGACATCCTCAACATGGCCTACAACATCCTGGACCTGACACCGATGGGCCGCCAGGAGGACGACCTGCCCTACCCTCAGGCCTGGGTGCGCCGGCGGGACATGTATGGTGTGGATGCCTGACTTCGTTCCCGCTCCCACGCCGTTTTCAGCACGTTCAGACAGCGCGCCGCTTCCAACCGCGGCCGCTGCTCCACAGGCAGTAGGGCCTGATTCAATGTGGGTCGTTTCCCACGTGGCGACGCGATAGAAATCGAGGTATTGGCCTGACGGCAAAGGTCCCCTACGCTGCGTGGTATGGTGGTGCCTTTGAGATTGCAAATCGGCCGTTTTTTCGTTCGTCGACGCGATCTATGGTCCATTGGCAAACTCAAGGCCGATGTTTCTCGATCGGCTCACCACGGAAACCGTCAACGACAATTGTTCGAACCTCGTGGCATGAAATTTTTTCTTTTGTTTGTGCCATTGTTTCTCTTGGTAGCCACTCAAATTCTGGCGGATGACATAAGTTCCGATTTCCGGTGCTTGCAGGAGTACAACGGTTGGAACGATGTTGAAGCGATCATGAATCGCGAAGCAAAGGGCTTTTGCTTTCACACCAACTCGGCCGATCTGCCGAAGCAGCCTGGTCTCCATGTTTTCGATCTGAGCACCGGGAAGGGAATACTCTCGGTGGAATGTGAAGTCCAAGACTTGAAGAACATCGAACCGCGCCCGGGTCTCTGCGTTCACGTGATCGCAGGTGAAGGCTGGGGAGGCGTGCGAGGCAACCACGTCCTCATGCTCAAGTCTTGCCGCATCGAAAGCACCCATCCTTGCGATGAATAGCGCGTTGGGCCCTTTCCGACGGGTTCGTGCAACGGCCTCCCCTCTGGTTCATATTGAAACGGATTGCGAAGCCCGGGCGATCACCTGAATTGAATTCGAGTTCACGTCTTGTAATGCGGGTGAAAAGCTTTAGCGCCCATTAAGCTTCCCCGGCCACCTTCTCCCGATCCAATGGTAAGGTATGGACAAAAGGAGAAGGTCATGGATGTTGGGCCAACAGGTGCAGTACCGGCCAGCACACAGGCACTGAAATCGGAAGCTTATACGTCAAACCCGACCGCACCGGGTCAGACCGAAACACCTGAAAGCGACGCGTCCACGGCGTCCAGCGCCCCGGCGGCACCGGCACCGGGTCTTGGCCAAACCGTCGACATTCAGGCATAGCCTCGCATGCGGACACCGAACAGCGCACTCCCATGTATCGTGGGAACATCGCAGTTCGCCAAAAACAGAAAAGCCCGCCAAACCGGCGGGCTTTTTTCTTGAGGTGAACGTCGGGTCAGACCAGACGCACAGATCGGTCTGAGGACCTTAGCGCGATCCGCGCAGGTACTTGTTGGCATCGCGGAACGAGCGATAAAGCTTCGATGGGAGCCAGCTGAGACGCGACCGATTGTAGGTCAAGCCATCGCGGACAAGCAGGCAGTGTGCTGTGTGTAGATTCATTATTTTCCTCCTTGCACTCAACAATAGTGCACATAGTGCACCTTAGCAAGAATTTCAATATTTGACGGTTAACGAAATTCATTAAATTTTATCAATGAGTCAGCTTGAAACACGATCAAATGCAAGAACGCCGCCGGGTTTGACAAACGCCGGACTGCATGTTGGAGCGGCACCTTCAGGAGACTATCGCAGCATCTCTTTCGATGAACGGCACTCTTTTTGGGCGGTCGGATCGATCGCAACAGACTCCTCATCGATGACACACGTTCGCTCGAAGGACGACCTGATTCTGCTGCGTTGTAACCGGCAGAACCAGAGCATACCGCACGTAAAAGGAAAACGGCCTCGCCATCAAAGGCA